>Ga0172382_10001359_pt1 | contig 43962 bp, 39 predicted proteins | sample Leawel138RmetaG_FD_122245 | JGI IMG/M metagenome (GOLD analysis project Ga0172382, IMG submission 122245) | Leachate microbial communities from a municipal landfill in Southern Ontario, Canada - Leachate well 138R metaG | ecosystem: Engineered > Solid waste > Landfill > Unclassified | place...
CAACGCATTGTTGAGCAGGAACAACAAGGCGAAGCCCGTGCCGAATACGGCAAAGCCCTGATTACCAACCTGTCGCGCTATTTGGGAGACACCTTTGGCAAGGGTTTTTCGGTGGCTAACCTATGGAATTTTCGTCAGTTTTATCTTACCTATCCTAGCTTCGATGAATTCTCTACGCACTGTGTAGGGAATCTTGGCTGGTCACATGTGCGCCTAATCATGCGCCTAGAAAACCCAGCCGAGCGTAGCTACTACCTGCAAGAAGCCAGCAGCCAAAATTGGAGCACCCGCCTACTAGAGCGCAATATCAAAAGCGGTTATTACCGTCGTGTTTTGAATCACGATACTTCTGTAGAAAAGCAATTTGCCACCAGCCCAGAAGCCTTTATTAAAGACCCTTATGTATTAGAGTTTTTAAACTTGCCTAGCGATCTTATCGGCAAAGAAAACCTGCTAGAACAAAGCCTGATTAATCAATTACAGAAATTTTTATTAGAGCTTGGCAAAGGCTTTTCTTTTGTAGCTCGCCAAATGCGTATCAGCACCGAAACCTCGCACTTTTATGTGGACTTGGTTTTTTACAACTACCTGCTCAAATGCTTTGTGGTGATTGATTTAAAAACCGAGAAATTGACCCACCAAGACATTGGTCAGATGGATATGTATATACGCATGTTTGATGATTTAAAGCGTGGTGAAGACGACAACCCCACGCTGGGCATTATCCTCTGTGCTGATAAAGATGAAACCCTAGTGCACTACTCGGTACTGAGCGAAAGCAAACAGCTCTTTGCCTCAAAATACCAAGCCATGCTCCCCACCGAAGAAGAACTGGCTGCCATGCTTGAACAGGATTTGCAGCACAGCTTAGGAGATAACAATGAATAACTTAGGATTTATTGAAAAGCTATTGGATGGTGTAAAGGTGGAGTGGAAGGCGTTGGGGGAGATTGTCGCACTACAACGTGGCAAACGCCTTGTAAGATCTCAGCTTGATGAAAGCGAGGGATTTGCTGTTTATCAAAATAGTATGAAACCTCTTGGCTATTATTACGAAAGTAATGTTGAAGCAGGATCTGCTTTTATTATTTGTGCTGGAGCAGCAGGCGAGATTGGATATAGCGAAAATGCATTCTGGGCAGCAGATGATGTGCACTTTGTAATTACGCCTGACGAGATAAGCAACAAGTATGTGTATTATTTTTTATTAACCCAGAAAAGCAAAATAGAAGGGCAAGTTCGCAGGGCCAGCATTCCTCGTTTATCGAAATCAGTAATTGAAAAGCTTAGCATCCCCATTCCCTGCCCAGACAACCCCAAAAAATCGCTGGAAATTCAGGCCGAAATCGTCCGCATACTGGACGCATTTACCGCTATGACCACCGAGCTGACCACCGAGCTTAACCTACGCCAGCAACAATACAACTACTACCGTGATTTATTACTCAGCGAGGCAAAATTAAGCAGAGTCGGGTTTGAGTGGAAGAACTTGGAAGAAATTGCAAAAATTCAGCGTGGCAAAAGGCTAGTTAAAAGCCAATTAGCAGAGGTCGGAGAATATCCTGTTTACCAAAACAGCATGACGCCTCTAGGCTATTACCACGAAGCTAATGTTCAACCTGATACGACTTTTGTTATAGCCGCAGGTGCAGCAGGCGAAATAGGTTATAGTTCTAACGAGCTATGGGCGGCTGATGACGTTTTCTATATAGAAAATCCATCAAACTTATTAAGTAAATATCTTTATCATTTCTTATTGATAAAACAATACAAAATAAAAGCACAAGTAAGACGAGCTAGTATTCCGCGCCTACCAAGACTTGCTATTGAAAAGATAAAAATCCCCATCCCATCTCTCGAAGAACAAGCCCGCATCGTCGCCATTTTGGATAAATTCGACACGCTCACCACCTCCATCACCGAAGGCTTACCCCGCGAAATCGAGCTGCGCCAACAGCAGTACGAATATTATCGCGATTTGCTGTTTAGCTTTCCCAAACCCGAGGCAGGTTGAAGTGAGTTACGCCCCACCTTTTACGATCACCACGGACATTCTTAACTTGGTGGCTGACATTAGCCAGCAAGTAGGCATGCTAGATGCCAGCACGCTCAATGCTTCGCCGCAGTTGCGTAAACAAAACCGTATTAAAACCATTACCGGCACGTTGGCCATTGAAGGTAATAGCTTAACGGAAGAGCAGATTACCGCCCTTGTGGAGGGTAAGCCTGTGCTGGGTTCGGCGCGTGAGCTTGCCGAAGTAAAAGGCGCGATTGCCGCTTATGATGCGCTGCCTAACTTTACCCCAGGCAGTACTGCAGATTTGCTTGCCGCTCACGCTTTGCTACTCGGTGATATTTTGCAAAATGCTGGGCAGTTTCGCACTACCGCGGTAGGTATCCATAAAGCAGGCCAGGTGCATCATGTTGCGCCGCCTGCACATCATGTATCAGGTTTAATGGCAGAGCTAATCCAATGGCTGGCACAGACCAAAGACCATCCCTTGATTGCGAGCAGCGTGTTTCACTATGAGTTTGAGTTTATTCACCCGTTTAGTGATGGCAATGGCCGCATGGGGCGCTTGTGGCAGACCTTGATTTTGTCGCAATGGCACCCTTTATTTTTATCGTTACCGCTAGAAAGTGTGATTAAAGACCACCAACAGCAATACTACCAAGCCCTTGAGCAAGCAGACGATGAAGCCAATAGCACGCCCTTTATTCACTTTATGCTATCGGTGATTGCAGAGACTTTAGCGCAAAACGCCCCCATAAACGCCTCCATAAACGCCCCCATAAACCCAGTGCTGAACATTGCAGGGTTAGCCACCCCGGATGCCATTTTGTCGCTGTTAAGTAGCAACCCAGAACTCACCCGCCAGCAGCTGGCCAGCATTATCGGTAAAGATGTGCGTACCATTGCTCGCGCCTTAGCCACATTGCAGCAAGCTGGAAAAGTAGAGCGCATTGGCTCTAATAAAACTGGCCACTGGAAGGTAAACCAATGACCCACTACACCCCGATAGCCGAATCTAATAACTTTATCGTACTTGATAAATACACCCAAAACTGGCAAGTGGCCGAAAGCTACCAAAGTGAAGGCGATTTGGAGCGCGAACTGATTCAAGATTTGGTCAACCAAGGTTATGAATACGTGCCTGCTTTGAACAACCCACAAGCCATGCTGGCCAACGTGCGCGAGCAGTTACAGCGCCTGAACAATACCGAATTTCAGGAAGGTGAGTGGCAGCGCTTTGTCGAGACCTATCTGGACAAGCCCAGCGATACCATTGTCGATAAAACCCGCAAAATCCACGACGATTATATTTTTGATTTTGTGTTTGACGATGGCCGCATCAAAAACATCTATCTGGTGGATAAAAAGAACATTGCCCGCAACAAGGTGCAGGTGATCAAGCAGTTTGAGCAGGCCGGCAGCCACGCCAATCGCTACGATGTGACTATTTTGATCAATGGTTTGCCACTGGTGCAAATTGAACTGAAAAAGCGTGGTGTAGCGATTCGCGAAGCCTTTAATCAGGTGCATCGCTACAGTAAAGAAAGCTTTAACAGTGAACATTCGCTGTATAAGTACTTACAGTTGTTTGTAATCTCTAACGGTACCGATAGCCGCTATTTTGCTAACACGACCCAGCGTAATAAAAACAGCTTTGACTTCAGCATGAACTGGGCGAAAGCGGACAACAGCCTGATTAAAGACCTAAAAGACTTTACCGCCACTTTCTTTCAGAAGCACACCTTACTTAATGTGTTGCTGCATTATTCGGTGTTTGATGTCAGTGATACGCTGTTGGTGATGCGCCCCTACCAAATAGCCGCTACTGAACGCATTTTATGGAAAATTAATTCTAGCTATCAGGCAAAAAACTGGAGTGCTGTTGAGAGTGGTGGATTTATTTGGCACACCACCGGCTCAGGCAAAACCTTAACCAGCTTTAAAGCGGCGCGCTTAGCCACCGAGTTGGCGTTTATCGACAAGGTGTTCTTTGTGGTCGACCGTAAAGACCTGGATTACCAAACCATGAAGGAATATCAGCGCTTCTCACCGGATAGTGTTAATGGTTCCGACAGCACCGCCGGCCTTAAGCGCAATATCGAAAAAGACGACAACAAGATTATTGTCACCACCATTCAAAAACTCAATAACCTGATAAAGAGTGAAGGTGAGCTGGCTATTTACCACAAGCAAGTGGTGTTCATCTTTGATGAATGTCACCGCAGCCAGTTTGGCGAAGCGCAGAAAAACTTACAAAAGAAATTTAAGCGCTACTATCAGTTTGGTTTTACTGGCACGCCTATCTTTCCGCAAAATGCTTTGGGTGCCGAAACTACCGCCAGCGTGTTTGGGCGAGAGCTGCACTCTTATGTAATCACGGATGCGATCCGCGATGAGAAAGTGCTCAAGTTCAAAGTGGACTACAACGACGTGCGCCCGAAGTTCAAGGAAATAGAAACCGAGCAGGATGAGAAAAAGCTCAGTGCGCTGGAGAACAAGCAGGCCCTGCTGCACCCAGAACGAATTCGGGAAATATCACAGTACATTCTGAACAATTTCCGCCAGAAGACCCATCGCCTGCAAGCCGGAGCTTCTCGTGGCACTGGGGGCTTTAATGCCATGTTTGCAGTCAGCAGCGTGGATGCCGCCAAGCTGTATTATGAAACCCTTAATCAGCTACAAAAAGACTCAGATAAGCCCCTAAAAATTGCGACTATTTTTCCTTTGCCGCTAATGAAGAGCAAGATGCTATTGGTGATATTGCCGATGAGAGCTTTGAAGTGTCGGCCATGAATAGCAGTGCCAAGGAATTCTTAAGCGCTGCCATCGACGACTACAACGCTTTCTTTAAAACCAACTTTAGTGTGGATAGTAACGGCTTCCAGAACTACTACCGCGACTTGGCCAAGCGGGTTAAAAGCCAAGAGGTAGACCTTTTAATTGTTGTCGGTATGTTCCTCACTGGCTTCGACGCGCCAACACTCAATACCTTATTTGTTGATAAGAACCTGCGCTACCACGGTTTGATGCAAGCCTACTCGCGTACCAATCGCATTTATGATGCCACCAAGACCTTTGGCAATATCGTGACTTTCCGTGATTTGGAGAAGGCCACCATCGATGCCATTACCTTGTTTGGTGATAAAAACACCAAAAACGTGGTGCTGGAAAAAAGCTACAAGGAATACATGGAAGGCTTTACCGATGTGTTGACCGGTGAAGCGCGGCGCGGTTTTATGGAGGTGGTCAGCGAATTGGAGCAGCGCTTTCCTGATCCGGCCAACATTGAGAAAGAGTCGGATAAGAAAGCCTTTGCCAAGCTCTTTGGTGAATATCTGCGGGTAGAAAATATTCTACAAAACTACGACGAGTACGCCAGTTTGAAGGCGCTACAAAATGTCGATATAAGCGACCCGCAAGCGGTTGAAGCATTTAAAGCCGAACACTATTTGGATGACCAAAAGCTGGCTGAGCTGCAAACCATACGCCTGCCTGCTGAACGCAAAATTCAAGATTATCGCTCGACTTACAACGACATCCGCGACTGGCAGCGCCGCCAGAAAGCCGCCGATGCGAAAGACCAATCAAGCCTTGATTGGGATGATGTGGTGTTTGAGGTTGACCTGCTTAAGTCGCAGGAGATCAACCTTGATTACATTCTTGAGCTGATCTTCGAGCACAACAAAAAGAACAAGAGCAAAGCCGATCTGGTCGATGAGGTGCGCCGTGTGATTCGTGCCAGCCTTGGCAATCGCGCCAAAGAAAGCTTAGTGGTGGATTTTATCAACCAAACCGACTTGGATCAGATAGCCGAGAAGGCCAACGTTATTGAAGCATTTTTTGCCTTTGCTCAAGCCGAGCAGCGCCGCGAGGCAGAAGAGTTGATTGAGGCCGAGAACTTAAATCAAGAAGCCGCAAAGCGCTATATGACAACGTCGCTGAAACGGGAGTACGCCAGCGATGCAGGAACCGAGCTTAATGCCATCCTGCCCAAAATGAGCCCGCTAAACCCACAATACCTCACCAAGAAACAGAACGTATTGCAAAAAATCGCCGCGTTTGTGGAAAAGTTTAAAGGCGTAGGTGGGCAGATCTAGGTGCTTCTAGACGCTAAGCACAGGGCAGGGAAATATGTATAACAAAGCGCTCCACCGGACGGCAATGGCGCTACGCTTCATTACCGCCGGTGAGCTTGGGCGTTAGTCCATTTTAAAAGAAGGAGCATTTAATGCATAAGACAATATATATCGCTGGTATGACTTTGGTTTTCCTTGTTTTAACCGCCTGCGGTGGTTCAAAACCATCCGAAACGGAAATACATACCGCACTGGCTGAAAAGATTGGCCAAAAAAAAGGTTGCGCCACTTCTGTTCTATTCGACACATTGCCCATAAAGCAAGATAGAGCAGCAAACCCGACCCCATTAAGGAAGGCTACAGCCTTCCAGCGCTATCCTTCCCCGCACTAAAAGTACGGGGCTTGTCGCGCATTTTGGTCATCGCGCATAAGATGCGCTCCCACAGTCCCATAACCCCACAGTCCCACAATCCCACAGTAAAGCAAAGCGGTTAGCACGCAGCCGAACGCTAGGCACAGCTCTTGTAGAAGCTTACATTTTCCAAGTTCCCCGACACCTTTTCCAGCCGGTCAGTTTTTTTCTACACCCTTAAATGCGAAGAGCCAGTAAACATGTGGAACTGGCAGCTTAGCTAAATGGTTAGTCATATGACGAAACGACCGTTTGCAATCTTTTACTAGGCCCCTCCAAATATACATCTTGCGCTGTACCTAGCGGCATAGATTTATCTTGTTTTTATTTAAAGCAATCATGCTCTAGCAACAGAATCATTGCTGGATTTCAACTTTCCTGCAAAATAGTTTTGCTTAGCGTAAACTTGCTGTGCTTTTCAGGGGCTCGAATGTGCAGCCCACCAAGCAAAACCCTATCTATGAAACTCTTAAGAAGCCTCTGAATAACTACCTGCGTAGCTACCACTGCGTTAAAAACGTACTCACAATCTTTAGATTGAACGTGCTTTAGCACGGCCCGAAGGGGGAGCGAAGCGAATAAAATGCTCATTTACACATGTAAACTGCGCTTTTTCATACGTTTTGACTCGCTAGCGCTCGCCCTTCGGGTCAGCCTTTGGCTGTTACTCCCGTTGGTCGTTGCGCCTTGTGTTAGCGTCCTCGGTAACGTTATTCAGAGGCTCCTTAACAACTCTCATATTCCAGCATAATCAATCAAAAGAGCGATTCCCCTAATTGCATAGAATACGACTCAATCCCCCACCTTTAAATATACTACCTTTATGCATAACAACACTCTTATAGCACGCACAACCAGTGAGTGGCGGCGTTTGTTAAGCCTTGCCATTCCTATTGTAATCGCCCAACTCGCTAACACAGCTATGGGTTTTGTCGACACCATGATGGCCGGTCGTGTTAGCCCTAATGACTTAGCTGCAGTTGCGCTGGGCAACTCTATTTGGGTGCCTATTTTTCTACTGATGAGCGGTGTGCTTTTAGCCACTACCGCCAAAGCTGCACGGTTATTTGGTGCTGGCGATAATGCCAGCATCGGCCCCTTGGTACGCCAAGCCTTATGGCTGGGTTTAATTATGGGCTGCGTGATGGCGGTGCTGATGTGGAACGCCAAACCTCTTATGCAGTGGTTACAAATCAGTCCAGAGCTCATTGAGCCGGCAATGGGATATTTACGCGCGGTAGCCTGCGGTTTTCCAGCAGTGGCTATATATTTAGTCTTGCGCTGTTATAGCGATGCACTGGGGCGTACCCGTCCGAGCATGGTCATCGGCATTCTGGGCTTGCTGATTAATATCCCTGTTAACTATATTTTTATCTACGGCAAACTTGGCGTACCGGCAATGGGCGGCGTTGGCTGTGGCTGGGCTACGGCACTGGTCATGGTGTTTATGGCACTGGCAATGCTGGTTTGGGTGCGCTGGGCACCCTATTACAAAGAACATCAGGTTTACCAGCGTTTTCAATGGCCTAACCTTGCGGTACAAAAAAGTCTAACCACACTGGGCGTACCGATTGGCATAGCTATCTTTGCCGAGGCGAGTATTTTCTCAATTATTGCCTTGCTCATTGGTGGTCTAGGTGCCAGCACCGTGGCCGGTCATCAAATAGCACTTAACTTTAGCTCACTGGTGTTTATGTTGCCTTACTCGCTAGGTATGGCAACCACTGTGCGCGTAGGCCAAGCTATGGGCGCACAGCAACCACAACAAGCGCGCTTTGCCGCACTGGTAGCTATGGGTACAGCCTTATTGGTGGCCTGCATTTCTGCTGGTTATATGACTTGGTTCAGGGAGTCTATTGCACGGATTTATACCGAAGATCCTGTGGTGCTGAGCATTGCCGCTGCGTTGATTATTTATGCGGCTGTGTTTCAGTTTTCTGATGCGATACAGGTTACCGCAGCCGGCGCATTGCGCGGTTATCAAGACACCCGCATGACCATGCTAATTACTCTGGTTTCATACTGGGGCATAGGCTTGCCGATTGGCTACACGCTAGGGTTAACGGATTATTTAGGCAGCGCCCAAGGGCCAGCTGGAATGTGGCAGGGCTTAATTGCTGGATTAACCTGTGCCGCTATACTACTTGGGCTACGTTTGCGCCATATCAGTAAAAAGCAGATCGACTTACTGCAAGCATAGCTTGTAGGCACGCAGTCGCTGGCTGCTTACTGGCTGATTTCAACATGGCCGCCGCTACGTATTAAGTAACCGGCACCCTGCTCAGATAGAAACTCATCACGCTGTTCGACTAATAAGCTGTCTGTGCCACCGGCCAGCATTTTGGCTCTAAAACCAAGCTGGGTCAGTAAAAAAACCGCATTTTGACTGCGCTTGCCATTATCACAATAGCAAAGATACAACAAAGCCTTATTCAGCAAACGTGATTTTAAGCGCAAGACATCCAGCGGCATATGCAAAGCACCAAAGGCATGGGCTTGCTCGTATTCATCCTGACGTCGTACATCCAACCATTGAGCCTGCTGCTGTTCAATCTGCTGCTGCGCTTGCTCCAGCGAGCTTTCTGCGACCACGGGCGCTTTAAGCAGCTCAATAAAATCTTGCCGTGATAGCTCTAAAACCTGACCGTCCTCCAGCATGCTGACATTGGCATTGCGTGGCTGATCACTGAGTAAGGCTTCTTCGCCAAAGCAGGCCCCCTCTTCCAGCTCAGCTAAAACTTGCAATTCGCCCTCTTGCTCACGAGTGACTTGCGCCAGTCCCGTTCGTAAAAAATAGCAAGTTTCACCTGCTGTTCCCTGACGAATAATTTCACTACCCGCCAGTAAATTTACAGGCTTTAAGCGTTTGAGTATTTCACGGATATTTTGCGCGGGCACATTACTAAACAAAGGATTGGCCAGCAACTTTTCTAACCAGTCGATATCTAGGTTGTCATGCTCTAAGTCCAGCAGTACATCCTGCATCATTGGTCGCCAAGCCAGCAGTTGCGCCAGCTTTTCACTATCTAGTTTAATAACAACTGAGTCTGTCTCAGCGACCGCTCGATACACACGAGGGGTTTGCGGTGCCAGCTCATACAGGCTTTGTTCGTCATCGGCGCTAATAATATTTGCGCTTTGCTGCTGGTCTTGCAGGCTCAAGCTGCCGGTTAACAAAAAATAACTTTGCTTATCCTCATTGCCCTGCTCGAATAAAACATGGCCCGCTAAAATCGGCTGTACCGATAATTGAGCACGCAATTTAGCAAGCTGCATGTCCGATAGTTGATTAAACGGAATAAAGGTTTTTAACTGCTGAACCGTTAACTGGCTATTCATAATGTGCGATGACCTAGATTTGAACTTACAAGCAAGAATTAAGGGGTGAGTATAACCTGTAATGCTATTGTGCCAACATCCATACAGTCATCATGACTTTTTGGGGAAGTATATAGGTGTTTGTATGCTTAAAAAGCTTGAGCCGCCTGTTCATTCTTGACTACTGACTGGCTTGACTAATTTGCGGTGACGTGAACACTTATTCGAAATCCCCGCCACAAACTGACTAGGATGGCTTTTGCGCTCCAATGGCAAACAACACAGAGTGTCTGTTGTTTCTATTAAGGCATCACAAGCAGCACTTTCATAATGCTTAAGCCATTCACGATAGTGCTCTTCGGTGACCAAGCATTGTTTTGCGGCATAACAAATGGGGTTTTGCAGATATACGTCAATTTCTGACAATGGGATATTTATATGCCCAACTCCCGGATGCAAGGCCACAAAATTTATCCCTGCTACATTAAGGCGCTGCAATATTTTCTCACCTGTTTGGGCGGTTAAGTCCTTTACTGTCCGCTGCAGCCGTTCCTGTTCAAAAACCGCCTGCTGCAAACACTCATGCTTGGTGGCCAACTCATCTTCACGTGCTTGTAAGTGCTCTTGGTGCTGAGCGGTTAGCGTTTCAATACGTGCCTGCAACTCATTCTCATACTGGGTTCTAAGTAAACCAACCTGCTGCTGTTCTCTTTCATTCAACTCTTGAATGCGTACCTGCACATCCTTGCGAATTTCTCTGAGCTTTTCAGACTGCTCAGACAGATGTAGTTTTAATGTGTCATTTTGTTCGCGATACTGACCTAGCTGCTGCATCAACTGCTTTTCACTTCGGTCGCGCTGCGCCAAGGCAAGTTCGTACTGTTGGCGTAGTTTGGCCAACGTTTCCGTGTGCTGTGCCTCTAAGGTGTGAATTCTCAAGCGTTGCTGTTTTATTAATTGCGCTGCCTGATGGCGCTGTTCTTTCTCACGTTCTTGTGCTTTGTGTAGCACCTCCTGTACTTGCTCTTGGTTTTGCCAACTATCTTCTTGCGCAACCTGTAATCTGCCCGGAGTAACTACAAGGTCCTCTTCTATATCCATGACTAGGCGTAAGTTATTTTGCTTCACCGCATCACGCACCATGTTGACGTGGTTCTTGCCGGGTGAAAGCTCTGGATCCCAGAGGTGCATTTGATACCAAGGCACAGCACATTGGCTACGACAGGCTAAACGAATAGGACCTGCACCCAAATCAGGGCCTGCTCCTGCTTTTTCTGCTAAATGCCTTAAATCCAAGTTCCAGCCGGGTTCTACTGCACCTTCTTCATCAAAATCCAGATAAAAGAACACTATAGAGCGTACCAACAGCCTAGGACTGATCAAAACATAAGCCGCTCGCACCTGCTCATCGGCGTACTGCGGCATGTTGACCATATTATCCAAAATGGCTTCAAACTCAGGATAAAGCATTTCTACAGCAACACCGTCGCTGCCAAACAGCATGATGGCCTCAACTAGCTGTGCTTTACTGGATTTTTGTACGCGCATAAAACTGACCCTATTCACAACAAAATACGACGGAAAACAGCTCTTGGAGTGTAGCAAAAGCCTAGTCTAGAGGTGTGATTGGATTAGCAGCAAAGCCGACAATTTAAGCGACTGAGTCGACACTTTAAACATTTGATTATGATGGCAAAATGAAGCCTGAGTTAATTGTTTGGTACAAAAAAAAGCGTCAAGCCTGCCTGCTCGACGCTCTAAAAATACAGGCTATAGCGCAGCCGCTATTCGCGACCCCTGATCAATAGCACGCTTGGCATCCAGCTCAGCCGCTACGTCCGCGCCACCGGCCAAATGCACCGCCACGCCACCCGCCAGCAGCTCATCGTAAAGCTCACGCTGCGGCGTTTGCCCAGCACAAATGACAATGCTGTCCACCCTGAGCAATTGCGGTGCTGCATCAGAGAGTTGAATGTGCAAGCCTTGGTCGTCAATCCCAAGGTATTCGACACCGTTAAGCATCTGTACCTGTTTTTTATTCAATTCTGCACGGTGAATCCAGCCGGTGGTTTTACCCAGTCCAGCACCCACTTTGCTGCTTTTGCGTTGCAACAAATACACCTGCCGCGCACTATTGGGTAAATGGGGCTTAACGCCTGCCACACCACCGCGCGCCGTCAACCCTAAATCAATGCCCCACTCTTTCCAGAAAGCCTCTTTATTCAGACTTACCGACTCACCGCTATGGGTAAGCAGCTCAGAGACATCAAACCCAATGCCGCCCGCACCAATGACCGCCACGCTGTCACCCACTGATTTACGCCCTAAAATGGCGTCCAAATAGCTCATCACTTTCGGATGCTCGATACCGGGAATCTCAGGCACACGCGGCACAATACCGGTTGCCAGAATCACCTCAGCAAAGCCTTCGGCGAGCAGCGCTTGAGCGCTCACGCGGGTGTTTAAACGCACCTCAACCCCGGTGTGCGCCAGCTTATGCTGGAAATAACGCAGGGTTTCATAGAATTCTTCTTTGCCCGGAATCAGTTTGGCGACATTAAACTGCCCACCAATCTCACTGCCTGCTTCAAACAGCACCACCTGATGGCCTCGCTCAGCCGCCACCGTCGCTGCCGCTAATCCCGCAGGTCCGGCACCGACCACCGCTACTTTTTTCACTTGCGTGACAGGAATGTATTGCAGCTCGGTTTCATGGCAAGCTCTGGGGTTGACCAAACAGGACGTCAGCTTGCCGCTGAAGGTGTGGTCCAAGCAGGCTTGGTTGCAGGCAATACAGGTGTTGATCAGCTCAGGCTGACCCGCTGCTGCTTTGTTCACAAATTCCGGATCGGCCAAAAACGGACGCGCCATGGACACCATATCCGCCGCGCCACTGGCAATGGCCTGCTCCGCCACTTCGGGCGTATTAATGCGGTTAGTTGCTACCAGCGGAATACTGACCTCACCGCGCAATTTGGCCGTAACACTGACAAAAGCACCACGCGGTACCATGGTCGCGATGGTCGGAATGCGCGCTTCATGCCAGCCAATTCCGGTGTTAATAATGGTCGCACCTACCTGCTCAATAACTTTGGCGAGCTGCACCACTTCATCCCAATCACTGCCGTTTTCCATTAAATCCAGCATGGATAAGCGGTAAATAATGATAAAGTCCGTACCCACCGCTTCGCGCACTCGGCGCACAATCTCAACGGGCAAACGCATACGGTTGCTGAATTCACCGCCCCATTCATCGGTGCGTAAATTGGTATGTTTAACCAAAAACTGGTTAATAAAGTAACCCTCAGACCCCATAATTTCGACGCCGTCATAGCCAGCCTGCTGGGCAAGCTGGGCGCAGGTAACAAAATCAGCAATCTGCTTTTCAATCCCCTCGGCATCCAGCTCTTTGGGTTTAAACGGGTTAATCGGCGCTTGAATGGCGCTGGGCGCAACCAGCTTAGGGCTGTAGCCATAGCGTCCGGCATGCAAAATCTGCAAGCAGATTTTTGCGCCTTCAGCATGGACTGCGCGGGTAACCAGCTTATGTTGCTCAGCCTCGGCGGCGGTTGTGAGTTTGGCTGCGCCTTGATAAACCGCACCTTCTTCGTTAGGTGCAATACCGCCGGTGACGATCAAGCCCACGCCACCACGAGCACGTTCGGCAAAATACACCGCCATGCGCTCAAAACCACCGGGGCGCTCTTCCAACCCAGTGTGCATTGAGCCCATAAGAAAGCGGTTTTTTAAGGTGGTAAAGCCCAGATCAAGCGGGGTAAACAGGTGTGGATAGTTAGAATGATTCATGCGTAAGTCTCTTTGTTTTATGACTGTTATTGTTTTTGGTCACAATAAACAGCTTATGCCGACAATTCAATATGCATTGCCACTGTATAGCTTCTTCTTTGGCTCAATGGAAATTACAGGTATACTTGCGCGTTTCCATTCAGCCGCTTACTTCTAAGGTTCCTGTCACTCTATGGATAAAACCTATCAGCCCCACGCTATTGAATCTACCTGGTATCAGAACTGGGAGGCCAATGATTATTTTGCTCCGCAAGGTTCGGGTACGCCTTACACCATTATGATCCCACCGCCGAACGTTACCGGTAGCTTGCATATGGGGCATGGCTTTAATAACGCCATTATGGATGCGCTGATTCGCTACCGCCGCATGCAGGGGCATAACACCCTTTGGCAGCCCGGTACCGACCATGCCGGTATCGCCACACAAATGGTGGTAGAACGCCAACTCGCCAATCAAGGTTTGGATCGCCATGCTTTAGGTCGCTCGGCCTTTTTAGAAAAAATCTGGCAATGGAAAGAGCAATCCGGCGGTACCATCACCCGACAAATTCGCCGTTTAGGCAGCTCAGTTGACTGGTCGCGCGAACGCTTCACCATGGATGCAGGCTTATCCGAGGCGGTTAAAGAAGCCTTTGTTCGTCTGCACGAAGACGGTCTGATTTATCGCGGCAAGCGCTTGGTGAACTGGGATCCCAAGCTGCATACGGCCATCTCTGATCTAGAAGTGGAAAACCACGATGAACAGGGACAGCTGTGGAATTTACGCTACCCACTGGCCGATGGCGCAACCACGACTGATGGTAAAAACTACCTGATTGTTGCCACTACCCGTCCAGAAACCATGCTGGGTGACTCGGCGGTTGCGATAAACCCAGAAGACGAACGCTACCAAGCTTTAATTGGTAAATACATTGAACTGCCCTTGGTAGGTCGCCGTATTCCTATTGTGGGCGATGATTATTGCGATCCTGAGTTCGGTACTGGTTGCGTTAAAATCACTCCAGCCCACGACTTTAATGACTATGAAGTGGGCAAACGCCATAACCTGCCGCTGATTAATATCCTTGACGAAAATGCCGCGATTCTGGCGCAAGCACAGATTTTCAATGTTGATGCCAGTGTAAACAACGAACTGGACACGCAGCTGCCAGCCCAGTTTGCCGGACTGGATCGCTTTGAGGCACGCGATAAAATCGTGCTGGCTTTTAAAGAATTAGGCCTGCTGGAAAGTATTGAACCACACGCTTTAAAAACGCCACGCGGTGATCGCTCTGGCGTAGTCATCGAGCCTTGGCTGACCGACCAGTGGTATGTATCCACTAAGCCTTTAGCCGAACCTGCGATTGCAGCGGTTGAAGACGGTCGCATTCAGTTTGTGCCTAAGCAATACGAGAATATGTATTTTAGCTGGATGCGTGACATTCAGGACTGGTGCATTAGCCGCCAACTCTGGTGGGGTCACCGTATTCCAGCCTGGTATGACGACGCGGGTAATGTGTACGTCGGCCGCAACGAAGCTGAAGTACGAAAAAAACACGAACTTGGCGATATTGCTCTGCGCCAAGACGAAGACGTATTGGATACCTGGTTTAGCTCGGGTTTGTGGACCTTTTCCACCCTAGGCTGGCCTGAACAAACAGAGTTTTTGAAAACCTTCCATCCCACGGATGTGTTGGTAACAGGTTTTGACATTATTTTCTTCTGGGTTGCACGCATGATTATGCTGACCATGCATTTGGTCAAAAATGATGACGGCAGCCCGCAAATTCCGTTTAAAACCGTCTATGTGCATGGATTGGTGCGTGACAACCAAGGACATAAAATGTCCAAGTCACGCGGTAACGTGCTCGACCCGCTGGATATTATTGACGGTATTGACCTTGAATCTTTAGTGCAAAAACGCACCACCGGCCTGATGCAGCCACAGCTGGCCGCGAAAATTGCACAACAAACCCGCGATGAGTTTGCTGAGGGTATTGCCAGCTATGGCACCGATGCTCTGCGTTTCACCTTCTGCTCACTGGCTTCAACCGGTCGCGATATCAAGTTCGATATGGGCCGTGTGGAAGGTTACCGCAACTTCTGTAATAAAATCTGGAACGCGGCGCGCTATGTGTTGATGCAGTGCCAGGATCAAGATTGCGGTCTAGGCGAGCAACAAGAAATTGAACTGACCGCTGCGGATCGGTGGATTATTTCCCAGCTGCAACGCACCGAGCTGGAAGTCGTACGTCAACTGGATCAATTCCGTTTTGATTTGGCGGCGCAAGCCCTTTACGAGTTTATCTGGAATCAGTATTGCGACTGGTATTTAGAGCTGTCCAAACCCGTACTCTGGGATAAAGAAGCGCCAGCCGCACGTACCCGTGGCACACGCCGTACACTGGTACGCGTGCTTGAGTCCGCGCTACGTTTAGCCCATCCCTTTATGCCTTTTATCACCGAAGAAATTTGGCAGCGCCTTGCGCCAATAGCGGGTAAGTCTGGCGCAACTATTATGTTGCAGCCCTATCCTGCTGGCGATAAAACCTTGATTGATCCGCAGGCCGAAGGCGATATTGAGTGGTTAAAAGAGGTCATGCTTGCCGTGCGTAATATTCGTGCGGAAATGAATATTGGCCCGGGCCAGTCGCTACCGCTTTATTTGGGTAACACCAATGCTGGTGATTTGCGCCGTTTGGACGTCAACCTCATCACCTTAACTAAACTGGCTAAGCTGGACTCAGTCACGATACTGGATGCTGGACAAGAAGCGCCCATGTCGGCCACCGCTTTAGTAGGCGATATGCAAGTGCTCGTCCCCATGGCAGGCTTGATTGACACCACCGCCGAGCTGGCACGCCTCGATAAAGAAATTCAACGCTTAACCGGCGAAATCAAACGCGTTGCAGGTAAACTCAGCAATCAAGGTTTTGTTGCCAAAGCCCCAGCCGAAGTCATTGAAAAAGAGCGCACCAAACAAACCGATTATGAACAGGCACTGGCACGCTTGACCGAACAGCGTGCACGAATTGCCAACTTACAGTAAGCTGCAAAAGTTTTTAAAAAACAACAACCATCAGGAGATAGACAGAATGCTAAGCCTCCCAAAAAAAGCATTACTTTCATTGAGCGTCATTAGCTTGGCCATGAGCGCTTCTTTTGCCATAGCTGCTGAACCGGTAAAATCCGTGGCAGTCACTGCCATTGTTGAGCACCCAGCGCTTGACTCAGCGCGTGATGGCATCCTGCATGCATTAAATGAAGCTGGCTTTACCGAGGGTAAAAACCTCAAGTGGCAATATCAAAGCGCGCAAGGCAACACCGCGACCGCCGCCCAGATTGCGCGCAAATTTATCGGTGACAACCCTGACGTTATTGTCGGCATCGCTACCCCTTCCGCGCAAGCGCTAGTGGCCGGCAGCAAAAGTGTGCCTGTAGTGTTTACTGCCGTGACTGACCCTGTACAAGCACAGCTTACCCCCAGTTGGGAAGCCAGCGGTACTAACGTCACCGGCGTTTCAGACATTTTAGAGCTGGAAAAACAAATTGAGCTGATTAAAGAAATCGTGCCTGAGGTAAAAAATATTGGCATGGTGTACAACCCAGGCGAAGCCAACTCAGTGGCTGTCGTCGAAGCATTTAAAGAGCTGCTGCCCAAGTACGGTCTAAAACTGGTCGAAGCAGCTGCTCCACGTACTGTTGACGTTAGTTCAGCAGCGCGCAGTCTCGTCGGCAAAGTAGATGTGATTTACACCAATACCGACAACAACGTGGTTTCCGCGTATGAAGCCTTGGCCAAAGTAGGCAACGATAGCAAAATACCACTGATCGCTTCGGATACAGACAGCGTTAAGCGCGGTGCAATTGCTGCGCTGGGCGTTAACTATCGCGACTTAGGCGAGCAAACTGGCCGCATTGTGGTGCGTATTCTAAATGGCGAAAAGCCAGGCGATATACAGCCGCAAACCAGTGAAAACCTACAGCTATATGTGAACGTAACCGCAGCCGAAAAGCAGGGTGTACTTTTGCCATTGTCGCTGATTGAACGCGCTACAGAAATTATTCGTTAATACCACCTCACACCGAGCCTTGTTGTAGGCTCGGTGACTTTTAACTGCCTGCGGTTTAATCCATGTCTTTGTTTTCCCTATTTGGTGCCCTTGAAATTGGCTTGATTTTTAGCTTGGTGGCACTGGGCGTCTTTATTTCTTTTCGTTTATTGCGCTTTCCTGATCTGACCGTTGATGGCAGCTTCCCTCTGGGTGGTGCTGTAGGCGCTATGTGCATTGTCAGCGGTATGGACCCTTTTCTAGCCACTGTCTGTGCTACGTTAGCTGGCGCTGCAGCCGGCGTGCTCACCGCTTTGCTGAATGTGCATCTGAAAATCATGGATCTGCTCGCCAGTATCTTAATGATGATCGCGCTGTACTCAATCAACCTGCGCATCATGGGTAAACCCAATATTCCGCTGATTATGGAGCCCACCGTTTTTAGCGTGCTGCAACCCGAATGGTTAGTGGACTATATTGGCCGCCCGCTCATTTTAATTGTGGTAGTGGTGCTCGCCAAATTCGGTCTCGATGCTTATTTTTCCACCCAACAAGGCTTGGCGATTCGTGCGACGGGCTCCAACCCACGCATGGCACGCTCACAAGGGGTGAATACCGGCGCTATGATTATTTTGGGAATGGCGATTTCCAATGGCTTAGTGGGGCTGGCTGGCGCGCTCTATGCGCAAACTCAGGGCGGTGCAGACATCTCCATGGGTATTGGTACTATCGTAATTGGTCTAGCAGCTGTCATTGTCGGTGAAAGCATTTTGCCCTCGCGCAAGCTTTTTATGCTGACTCTAGCCGTCGTCTTGGGCGCGATTGTCTATCGCTTCTTTATCGCTTTGGCATTGAACAGCGATTTTATTGGCCTAAAAGCTCAAGATCTCAACCTCGTTACTGCTCTGTTGGTGACCGTTGCGCTGGTGATTCCATTACTCAAACAACGTTACGCACGGCGCAAAAGGGTTTGAAATGTTAAAAGCAACTGATTTAAAAATCACCTTTAACCCCTGCACACCCATTGAAACCCGGGCATTACAGGGTCTATCGTTAGAAATCCCCACAGGACAATTTGTAACGGTTATTGGTACCAACGGTGCCGGAAAATCCACTTTTTTAAATGCCGTATCCGGTGATTTAGCAGTAGATAGCGGCAGCATTTTAATTGATGATAGCGAAGTCACACGCTTGCCCGTATGGCAGCGTGCAGCCAAGGTTGCGCGTGTGTTTCAAGATCCTATGGCCGGTACCTGCGAAGATTTAACCATCGAAGAAAATATGGCGCTGGCGCAATGCCGTGGCAGTAAGCGCGGTCTCAGTTGGGCGGTGAAAGCCTCGCAGCGTGATCATTACCGTGAACACCTTGCCAAGCTTGGCTTAGGGCTAGAAAACCGTCTCACCGACCGTATCGGTTTGCTATCTGGCGGTCAGCGTCAAGCAGTCAGCTTGCTGATGGCGGCTCTACAACCCTCGCGCATCCTGCTGCTAGATGAACATACAGCAGCACTGGATCCACGCACAGCTGATTTTGTACTTAAGCTAACCCAGCGTATTGTCGCCGAGAAGCAATTGACCACCATGATGGTTACCCACAGCATGCGCCAAGCCTTAGACGTGGGTGACCGCACTGTGATGTTGCATCAAGGCCAAGTGGTGCTGGATGTGTCCGGTGAACAGCGTAAAGGCATGCACGTCAAGGATTTGCTGAATATGTTTGAGCAGGTGCGCGGCGAAGAAATTTCAGACGATGCGCTGTTACTCAGCTAAGCCATTACGCAGCAAGACTCAACCTCCCCAATAGCACAAAACCAAGTCTGACCCGAGCATCACCCTCGGGTCGTATCGCTATGTACCTGTTGAACACACCCACTCGCGCAATTGGTTATATGCATACAACCAGCGCTTATAAGCAAAGCCGATATTCTATAGCTGTATTATTCGTTTTATAGAAAAGAAACCTTCTCTTACACTGCCTCCACTCTTTATTGCTAGAGGCTTTCATGAGCACCAACCCGCTACGCACTCATTTTCCCGGCTTACTCTATGTGGCGCTACTGAGCCTGCTTGGTTTTTGGCTAAGCCAAACGCAATTGGTACGCCAGTGGGGACTGGGGGCGTTAACCGTGGCGATTTTACTGGGGATGCTGCTCGCAAACCTGCTGCCGCTATTTAACCACCCGCGCCTGCAACTCGGTATTTTATTCAGCAAGACCACCCTGCTGCGCTGGGGGATTATTCTTTATGGTTTTCGTTTAACGCTAACGCAAGTCAGTGAGCTAGGCATTAGCGGGCTATTAAGCGATGTGCTGATGCTCAGCTGCACCTTTGTGCTGTGTTATTTGATGGGTCGCAAGCTGCTTGGTTTAGATGCGCATACCAGTGCTTTAATTGGTGCGGGTAGCAGTATCTGTGGTGCCGCCGCGGTGATTGCGACGGGCTCCACCATTAAAGCCCCACAGCATGCACAAGCCTGCGCTATTGCCACCGTAGTTATTTTCGGCAGCCTTAGCCTACTGCTCTATCCGGTTCTTTATCGCTACGGGCTGTGGCCGCTGGACGACCACTTTTTCGCCCTGTATATCGGCTCTAGCGTGCACGAGGTGGCTCAGGTCGTGGCTGCGGGTCAGGCAATCAACCCTGAAATCGCTGACACCGCCATTATCAGTAAGATGCTGCGGGTCATGTTATTAGCGCCTTTTTTATTGATTCTGCCCCGCTGCTTGAGCTTCACCACCAGCAACACCAAGCGCCAGTTACCCATCCCTTGGTTTGCTTTTGGTTTTTTAGCGGTGATGTTGTTTAATTCTTACATTCATCTGCCCGAACAGGGTTTACAGCTACTGCACAACCTCGGTGATATTTTATTGGGCATGGCCATGCTGGCACTGGGCTTAAACACCTCTATCAGTGCGTTAAAAAATGCCGGTATGAAACCTATCGCACTGGGTGCCATAGCTTGGGTATGGCTGGTAGTGGGTGGCGCGGCCGTACATAGTATGCTTTATGGTTTGCTTGGCTAGAACCAAACACACACCCAAGCCGTTAGCCTAGTTGCGCCCTATGCTTACTCGTTGGAAGCGACTACACTTAATAGCAAATATTTTATAACGTTGTGTGCGGCCTAGTGCGGTGAACCATGATAGATTTCAGTAAGATGCGTTTTTTAGTGGTAGATGATTTTTCCGAGTTTCGTAGCTCTATTCGTGGTATTTTGCGTTTACTCGGCGTGCAACAAATTGATACTGCGGCGAACGGCACTGATGTTTTAGAGCTGTGCCGCCGCCATCGCTATGATGTGATCTTGCACGACTACAACCTTGGTGAGGGCGTTAGCGGTCAGCAAGTGCTCGAGCAGCTGCATAACGAAAAACTCCTGTCCCCGCACTGCATATTCGTCATGGTTACCGCAGAAAACACCCAAGCCATGGTACTTGCCGCGCTTGAGTGCGAGCCGGATGACTACCTGACCAAACCCTTCAACAAAGTAGCATTGCAAACACGCCTAGAGCGTTTGATACGTCGCAAACAGGTATTAACCCCCGTACTCAACGCACTTGAAAGCAATGACTTTGCCGCCGCGCTAGAGGCATGCCAAGCCATCGAGAACAAAGAACCACGCCATGCAGTGCTGTGCTTACGTTACAAAGCTCAAGCCTTACAAGAACTGGCACGCTACCTTGAGCTAGAACAAATGCTTGAACAACAGGCACGCACACGACCCACCGCTTGGAATCTGCAAGCTCTGGCCAGCTTGTGGTTACGCCAAGGACGCTTCGAACAACTTACCCGTCTGCTTACTGCAGCCACGCGACAATTTCCCATGATGCCGGAATTACGTGATATACAAGCCAGTTTGGCAGCTAACAACAACGACTTGCCAGTCATGCAAGAGGCTCTCCAACAAGCGGTAGCCCTATCGCCCAACACTGTGCGACGTCAAATTCGACTGGCCTGCCATGCCTGGCTAAACAACGACCACAAGGTTGCTGCCCATGCCATTCATCAATGCTGGGAAGTGGGCCGTTACTCTGCTTCTTTTGACCCGGAATTACTTTGGCAGCTGGCTTCTATCCTGACGCAAAGCGCAGGCGAGCGTCGCATGCCTGACGATGCACAGCATTGGCTTAAAATAATTGAAAGAAGCTGGCAACAGGTTCATTCTTTACAGCCTGCCGCAGCATTATTGCGCATTGAGCAGCGCCGACGCCAAGGTAGAGCACACGACGCCGAAGAACTGCAACCCCTAATCGAAGCGCTGCATAACCATAAAAATGATTATGCAGCGATCACCTTGCTGCAATTGGGTGACTGGCTAGCGCAACTAGAACAATCAGACGCTGCGCAATCTTTCTGGCTTCATTGTGCTGCGCGTTACGCTGGCACAACTGGCGTGCTTGAACAAATCAGCCAGCGTCTGCCGCAATTTAATCCTGAGCCGTTACGCAAAGCTATTGAACTCAGCCGTCAAGCAGCCGCCTTGCACACCCAAGAACAAACTGAACAAGCTATGCCGCTGTTTGAACAAGCCTTGCAGCTAGCGCCACAACTGATCGAGGTGAATATGGCTGCAGCAGGTCTGTTTTTAGAGCAGCTACGCCAACATCAGCCTGACGCGAATAACCGCCTTGGTGACTGCTTAAAGCGCATAGGCGGTCTGTCTAAGCTTGATCCAGAAACACCTCAGCACCAACACATGCAAACCGCACTGGAGTTAAGCCCATGGTAAAACAGATTGATTTCTCAACGCTGATGGCATCCAGCGTGCATGACATGAAAAACATTATCGCCGCTATCAGCCAGGCCTATGAAAGTATGCTGGCACAAATGCCCAAAGAACTGCAGCGCTCATCGCAAGCCCGCCTGATTGAGCAAGAAGCATTGCGCCTTGACGCCATGCTGATGCAGTTATTAGGTATTTATAAATTAGAACACAATCAGCTGCGCCTACAGCCCGAGTACTGCCGACTCGATGAACTGTTTGAGGACTTGCACAACCGTCACCGCGAACTGCTGCAATACCGCAATATCGATCTGCAAATCAAACTGGACGATCCGGATTTAGAAGGATTTTTTGATGCCAGCCTGATGGGCACCGTGCTGGATAACGCCTTAGGCAATGCCGTTAATTACTGCCGCAGCAGCATTCTTTTGCAAGCTGAGTTTGTGGATAATGGCGTGCTATTAACCATCAATGATGACGGTCCCGGCTACCCTGCGCACCACTTAGGCGCAGTGCACAATCAAGCCGCTAGCAGCATTGATCGTGACAGCGGCAGCACGGGTTTGGGTTTGTATTTTGCCGCCAACATCGTAGCTATGCATGATCAGGAAGAGCGACCCGCACGTCTGGAACTCAGTAATGGCGGCCCGCTTTCAGGTGCTTGCATGACGATCTGGTTGGCGCTACCTAGCTTATTCTAAGTCCACCCTGCCGCTCCTAGAGCGGCATCGGCTAACCCCACATCCAGATAGGTAAATGGAGTCTGGCGGTTTGATACATTAATAGCCAACAAACTAACGCCAAAGCAAAGCACGACCAACGTCCAGCCAACGACAAACGTTGACGAAAGGCAAACACGCCCAGCCCCACATAAACAATCAACAACACCAGTTTGCTCGCCACCCAAGCGGTAGTGACGGGATTAAGCTGTAAAATAAATAACAGGCTGATTCCCATCACTAACAGCAGCGTATCAACCAAATAACTCAAGCGATCAACGCTTTTCTTTAAGCCCAGATGCATCCGTTCACGCCAGAGCAAGCGGTATAAACCACGCAACAAAAACAACAGTCCCGTGGTATAGGCCATGCCTATATGAAAGTTTTTAATCCACAGATAATGCTCAGCCACTTACTTTTATCCTCAACCCATGCTTTTACGTGAATGCTTGCCAGAGCAAACGTAACGCCAGCACGGTTAACACTGTATTAAAGACTAGGGTAAAACGCTGGTCACTCAGTTTGTTTAGCTGCAATAAGCCGAGTTTAGTCCCTAACGCGCCTGCGCCAATCATCAGCGCCACCAGCAACAACCACTCTTTAAACGCAAAACCTGCTACGCCATATACCACAGCCTTTGGTGCATGCTGCAGAGTCATAGTTATTGCAAAACTGGCTACTGATGTATGACGGCTGTCGGCAAATTTTTGCTTAATAAATGCCGCCACCAAAGGACCGGTTGCCCCGACAAAATGACTTAAAAACGTAGTTATCGCTGCGGCTAATAAAACACCCCAGTTGCTCAGCACCCTGCCCGGCAAGCGTGGTCCCCAACACAAAAAAAGAATAAAACTGGCGATAGCGATCTGTAAAGCTGCTAAGGGTAGCTCAATCAAAAACACCGCTGCCAACGCAGCGCCCACAATTGAGCCGGGTAGAAAGTACAACACCGTTTGCCAGTCGATATTGCGCCACAGCAGTACTGAGCGGTAAGCATTAGAACCCAGCTGCACCAAACCATGCACAGGAATAATGGCCGAGACAGGAATGACCAAGCTCAGCACGGCCAATAACAACACTCCACCACCTACACCTACCGCAGCGGTGATAAACGAGGTGAATGCTGCTGTAATTACCAGCAAAAGCACTTGCCAGCCCGACAGCATGTCAGGCAATAAATTATAAAATACGTCTTGCATCAGCTACCCTATACATCAGTGTGGTGCTTAGGGAGCCCACACTGATGATAGTAAGTTGGTATGAACTGGCCGTTGACCCTAGAGGCTATCGCCAAAATCCTGACGGAATTTAGCCATTAGTTTTTCTTGCCAGTCTGATGTTGGCGCTAAGCGACCATAGAAAAAACGCAGAATCTCTGGCTCTTGCGTAAACTCCAACCCACCGATCAGATGGCGGTTGGCATAGAGCCACTCAATACGGTCGATCGCATATTTAACCTGTGACAGCGTAAATACGCGGCGCGGCATTGCTAAGCGCACCAGCTCCATATTGGCAAAACTGCCTTTATTCCCAGACTTAAGCGCTGCATCCAACTATAAAACATTATTAACCTGGCTTATCGATAACTCCAATAATCGAGGGCGTCTTACCATGTAACTTTTCCATTTTATCAACATTATAATTAAGACCGTCAAGTGCCGAACTAGACATATCACGAAGATAGTCTTTATTATTGATATCACAAGTCATTATTTAGCCCTCACCTTTATAGAAAAAGGGTATAAAATTAAAAAAGTTATCATGAAAACAACTGCTTGAGCTATACCAAACATTGCTGCAAATACAGACTCAGCATTTTCATGAAGCGAAAGCCCACCACTAAAAAGCTTCTCATTAGCAATTAAGTAAGGAAGCCCAATAAAAAATCCATACAAAGTTATCAAATAAAAAAAACGACCGCCGAACAACAGGCTACGCCTCTTAAAGTAGTCAGCATAAAGAACAATATTTTTTTGTCTTCCCACAATAAAAAAAGGGAGCCAAGGAACAAGAATCCAAAACGCAACAACATGACAATGAATAAAGTACTCTTTATTTTTGGCAAGAGAGATAGACGTTTCATAAAGCAAAGGGTTTATTTTTGACGGTATTATAAATGCGATCTTACCAATTGACGTATTCAGCCAAGCAACAGGAACCAGCCAAATCAATAAGGCAAAAAAAACAATTAATAGAATCTCTCCAACTGAAACACCTAAAGGATCTGGTTTATATTCTTCTAAATATCTATTTCTCATAAAAGCCTCATTGATCTTATGCAGCTATAGCCGCAGAGCCACTCCTCAGCCTGCTGGATGGCTGCACCACGCTAAAACCATGGTTAGCACTGGGCGTAAGGCTTTTCTTATCAGGCAAGTTGAAAAAATACTGGCCGTTAAAGGCTTCCAGCACATGCAGTTTGTTGCTCCACTCACTCATCAGTGCCCGATATTCGGGGGTAAGACTTTCACTACCTGACTCACTTGCCAGCCCGGCTCCGCTGCTAACATTACGACCTGAGCCCACATCAAACCCACCGGGGCTGACTAACCCACCGGGGCTGACTATATGTGCGGAACGCCGTACATTGCCAAAGGCTTCATATTGAATACGAAACTCACCCTTCGCACGTGAGTCCAGGCTGGTTGCCATGCCTGAAGTATTGGCCCAACGGGTCAGTATTTGATCGACCAACGCCTTTTGTTCAAAGCGATCCGTGGAGTTCTCGAACTGGTTCAACAAGTTTTGCAAGCTGCTGGATTGGGTGGCAACCTGCTGCAAATCCCGCACATTGCCGGAGCCACTTATCATTGGCAGACCGCGCAGTTCTTCGGGCACTTCAATCTGTTCGGCAAACCGGGTGTCAAAGGTATCAATGGCCAAGTGAAACTCGCCCATGGCGCTTTCTGTGCCGTCGGTGCGGGTGAAGCTGCCTTCACGGGCCAGGGTATTGCCGTTGCTTTGTTTCTGGTTTTTCAGGGTGTTGCCTAGGTTGAGCGAGGCAATACCGGCATCGGCCAAAGACATTAATTCGCCTTCGCCGGTAACACCGTTTTGATCACTGTCAACCCAGAGCTTCAACTCGGCAAAAGCGGGATCAGAAGCATCCAGAATGCCGTCGCCATTAGCATCCAAAGCAGCCAGGGCGGCAAAGCCATTGGGTGCCAGGGTGCCGTCGGGCATTGGGGTAAAGTCGCCAAACAATTCCGCGCCGTTATCAATGAGTCCGTTGGCATTACGATCCCAAACCAGCAAGGCATCGCCTTCACCCACCCAACCGGTTTTAGAAAGAATGCCGTCGCCGTTGTGGTCGAAGTAGATATTGGAAGTCAGACCTACGGTTTGCAGACCGTTGCCGTCAAGGTCGAGGATGATGGGGTCGCGGGGAAAAACCCAGTTTTTGGCTTTTCCAAAATAATCAGCTATCATTCCCCTATTGTTATAAACAAAAAGTCCTGTACTAACCACAGCAAAAGTAGTACGAACCCAAGGATTAACTTGAAGGATTGTCAACCCGAGCCCCAGGAGTAAATCTCCTGTTTTTTGGATTACAGTTGCATAATCACCACCAGTTGCTGTTCCGTCAGCTATTTTCTCACCCAAAGCACCAACAGATGCAGCCCATGCAGCTTGGCCAAAAACTAATTTAGCGTATCCCCTGCCAAAAGTTCCGGCTATTCTATTTCCTACCTGAGCAGCGACAAAACTAGCTGCTGCTGTTCCTTCTGCTGTATTTTGTATTACACTCATTATAAGTCTCTCTCTAAAGCAAGCTAACTAAAACGAAAAATATTCCAGCCAGAAAAAAAATAGTCCATTTATCTCTAAGAAAAAAAACTATTTTTTTCATGCTAGGATTTTCAATATAAAAAACCTCCAACTCCTTCTTAGGGTCACTGAATACTTCAAGCCATACATAAACCGAAATAAAGCAAAAAATCAGGAGTAAAACTCCAATAACAAGGAAAAAATCATTCATTTCCCACCCCTTAAAATTACAACATATATCGCTGAAAGAAATTCATCCAAAACATTCACAATCAAACCAAAAACATATCCTGATATAAAAACCCCCAAGATCAATGCAAGCCTTGTATCTTCTATCGAATATTTTTGACCAGCAAAACCTACAGCAAAAAAAACAATCAAACTGTAAAAAACAAACATGAAAAAAGAATCTATTAGACTACCAAAGTTATGTTCTTTATATATAGGCCATCCAAGCTTAAAAATTTTAAAAAGGCGAGAAATACCGTTAAAGAAAACGCCAAAAACAACACTTAAAGAAAAATAATAAGAACCAGCCCCTGACCATTCAAAGCCAACGATAGAGTACACCCCTGAAAAGAAGTCTCTTGTTCGTAAAATAAAATAAAAACCATCAGACATATAAAAATAAAAGCATAGCGTCAAATATGCTACAAAACAAAAAACTTCTAATCGATCTATAGAAACAATCTTCTTCATATTAAGCCGCCTGTTGCAAATCCCGCACATTGCCGGAGCCGTTCATCATCGGCAGGCCACGCAGAGATTCGGGCACTTCAATCTGTTCGGCAAACTGGGTGTCGAAGGTATCAATAACCAGATGAAACTCACCCATGGCGCTTTCTGTGCCGTCGGTGCGGGTGAAGCTGCCTTCACGGGCCAGGGTATTGCCGTTGCTTTGTTTCTGATTTTTCAGAGTGCTGCCCAAATTGAGCGAAGCAATACCAGCATCGGCCAGGGACATCAGTTCGCCCTCGCCGGTAACACCGTTTTGATCACTGTCGACCCAGAGCTTCAACTCGGCAAAAGCGGGATCAGCGGCATCGAGAATGCCGTCGCCGTTAGCGTCCAGAGCAGCCAAGGCGGCAAAACCATTGGGTGCCAAGGTGCCATCGGGCATTGGGGTAAAATCGCCAAACAGCTCAGCACCGTTATCAATCAGACCATTGGCGTTACGGTCCCAAACCAGCAAGGCATCGCCTTCGCCGACCCAGCCGGTTTTGCCAAGAATGCCATCGCCGTTGTGGTCGAAGTAGATATTGGAGGCCAAACCGACCGTTTGCAGACCGTTGCCGTCAAGGTCGAGGATGATGGGGTCGCGGGGCCAGACCCAGTTTTTGGCTTGATTCCACCAAGCAGAAATTTCATGTGGTAGCGGTAAGCTTTGTCCAATCCAGTAGCCAATGCTGTTTAGGTAAGGCACTGAAATTGCGTACAAGCTGAAATATACACCTGCTGCTTGCGCATGCGGATACGGGCTTCGAGAAAGCACCGCTCCTAGCGCTGCTGATGCTGCCGCAACATCAGCAAAAGTAAACTCTCCATCAGAAGCTGCCGAAGCTATAGATGCGAAGCTTATCGCCTGACCAACGCTACCTAAAAACACAGCCCCTGGAGCACCAGTGCCAGGAATGTTAGAAGCTAACGTATGTACTGCACCCAAAGCTGCTATTGCTGATGAATTTTCAGACGAAAGCGTATCAGCAGCTTCCGCCATGGAGGCAGTATTTTCAATTGCCTTAACAACTTCATTAATTGAACCAGCCTTATTAGTCATGTCACTCTCCAATATCCAAACACAACACCATTAACAAGTCATCCTCACCGTTCGCTTTCCTTGCCTACCCTCATAAGAAAAAGAATAACGGACACCAAAATTAAAACCAAAGAATAAACCACCCCTTCTTTATTATAAAAAAGATAGCCAATAAACTCATGCAAGCCAGCAAAACAGAACAGAAAACTCAAGCACAACAAAAATCTAGGCAGATAACTATTTAAAGGCCATCTATTTTTAACTTTATTCAAAACCCAAACCAACAATAGACTTAGCCCTACACCAAAAATAAAAAAACCAACCGTTTCAAATTTTGCATCCACAAAAAACACAAACAGTACAATTATCGCCAACAGGAGTAACATTACCTGCAGAACCAACATAACAAGCCTCATATTCCACCTCAACCCACACAACTCATGCTTAAATACCAGACGCCATCCATAGCAAGTCAAAAAATGACATTAAAGGCTTCGACCAATGAGCCCGGATACTTACCGGGGGACATAACAACCCCGCTACCAACAGCATTAAATGTTGCTGATATAGAGTCTCTAGCACCATCCGGACGACGTGCTTCAACAGTAGCATTGATCATTCCATCATAGGCTCCAATTTTGCCCCCAGCATGACCCAACACCAGAGAAACTGTTGCTGATTTACTCATTTTGATTCCCTCTTGATTTATAAACTTGATCAATTTTTAAAATAATATAAACAACCAGACCAACAATATAAGACCATACGAAATAAAAATGTCTTTCATAAGGTGGTTTCACCGCATCAGAAAGCTCATGCCCAAACTCTCTATTTAACAAAACCACCCTTTTTCCACTTGAATCAAGCAGCTCTATTTCTTTTATTACTGCCATATATAAACGACCAGATGCAAGATTTTCTTTTTTAGACTTAAGACCAGAGACAACAACCCTAAAAATTTCAGTTTGTTTTTTTTTGGAAAACGAAACCAACCCTCTACAAAGCGACTCCGTCATGCTTCTGCACTTCGCTGAAAATAAATCTTTAGAGCCATCAGTAAACATAAGTGCTGGCAAAGACCTGCCGGCTGATAGTGCTTTATATGAGTATATGTTCGTATACTCTTTTTCGAATACTTCATCATAGTATTGTGCAAGTACAAGGCTGTCTAAAACCACCGCACCCCACCACAGCAGACCAATAACCAAAAGCCAAAATAAAATAACTTTAACTTTTTCATAAAAATATAGTGGCCTGCCAAGACGGCACTCTTCCCGATAAAAAATCGAATCTTTTGGATCTGTTTGTTTTCTTTTCATAAACATCCCATCACGCAACCTGCTGCAAATCCCGCACATTGCCGGAGCCGCTCATCATCGGCAGGCCAGCTGGAATGTCGGATCTTCACCAAGCAGCTGGGTATCACTCAAATCATCCCAGCCCTGAGCATGCTGGATGATCAGCGTGCGCAGTTGACTGGTCAGGCTGTGCCGCACTTTGGACGGGTCGCGATGGTCCTGCAGTTGCTGCCCAAGACGTTCACACACACCGCTACGATCCATGATTTCACGAAGCAAAAAAGCTCCACCATCACTGCTGGTTTTTCGCCCGCTCAACTGGATAGAAACAGATGGATTGCAGGTTGATTTCCAGGTCGGTATTGTTTCACCCATGGCAAGCGGTCCCCTTTAATCAAGTTCTTGTCGGAACATATTGATTATAAAGGATAAACCGCTCGCCTTCTTTGTTTATGGACAAGTTTCATGAATAAGGCGGGTTTAAAGGGGTGAGTACTGGTTACTTCTAGGCCTTCATCAATCACCAACTCTTCTACGATGCCACCATTAATGGTGATATGCGCTTTAGTGGTGGTGAAATGATAGTTCATAGGGATAATCGAGCCTTCGCTCACCATTACCTGACCAATAATATTTTCACAGGCGCGCCCTTGGTGCGCAGACAGAATATAGTCCATACCAAACAGCTCTTTGAGCTTATTTTCTAAGCGCGTATAGGTGGCGCTACCGGCATAACTGTCATCAGCAATCATCATCGCAGCCAGCTATTGATCGCTCATGGCATTCACGCCGCTGTCAGTCAGCATATCCATAAAAACATCGGCATTGCTTAACAAAAACGTGTTGTTGCCTGCCTCTGTAATGGCCTGCAGGCGACGTTCAATAGGCGGTAACTCAAGTTTCTGCACAATACGCACTTTGTGCATTTCTAATGGAATGGACTCTTCTCCAAAGAACTTCACGTTCGCCATAACGGCTTCTCCTGCTTATCTACTCTACGCAAATAAATTGCGGCAATACTAGCACAGGGACTTTGTCAAAAAATGACCTAAAGCTACAGATTTTCTTAATTATTGAGCAAAAACATTTCGATCGGCCCGCTTATTCTTTATTCATATATATAGATTGCCAATTAGTATTTTTAAGCATATCCATAAAGCCTTAAGATACCCGCCTGTCTAACGTTGTCACAAGGCTGTTTTATGGCGCGCTCCGTCTCCCCTGTAATTCCCGGATTTAACCTCACGCTGGGTTATACCTTGGTTTATTTAAGTCTGATTGTGCTGATTCCTTTGGCCGGCATGCTGGTGTATGCCGCTCAACTGAGCTGGCAGGATTTTTATCGTATCATCAGCACACCTCAGGTGGTCTCAGCATTAAAGCTTAGTTTTGGTGCTGCGTTAGTTGCCGCGCTGGTCAATGGCTTCATAGGTACGTTGTTAGCGTGGGTGATTGTGCGCTACCGCTTTCCTGGGCGCAAAATCATTGATGCTTTAATCGATCTACCCTTTGCGCTGCCCACGGCGGTGGCGGGTATCGCACTGACTACTCTGTATGCACCTAAAGGACTACTGGGGCAATACGCCAGCGACTTGGGCATCAAGGTGGCGTTCACGCCCTTCGGCATTGTCTTGGCCCTGACCTTTGTCACCCTGCCTTTTGTCGTGCGCACCATTCAACCCGTTTTAGAAGATATTCCGCGTGAACTTGAAGAGGCGGCCACCTGCTTAGGGGCTAATTCGTTTCAGGTACTGTGTCACGTACTGATTCCTGCTTTGCTGCCGGCCTGGTTAACCGGCTTTACCCTTGCCTTTGCCCGCGCCGTGGGTGAGTACGGCTCAGTTATTTTCATTGCCGGAAATATGCCCGGCAAAACTGAAATCCTGCCTTTTTTAATCATGGTGAAACTGGACCAGTATGACTATTTAGGCGCCACAGCCATTGGCGTAATGATGCTGGTCGTGTCCTTTGTGTTTTTATTGCTGATTAACCTGCTGCAACGCTATTTGATCAAGCATTAACCCCGGATTGCGTAGACAGTTTCTTTTAGTTTTTATTTTTTATTTTTGGTAACAGGAATAACCCCATGTCCACTCTCGTTTTATCGACAACACGACAACGAAACCTCGGCGCGCTGACACTGATTGGCTGTGCATGGTTGGTGTTTGTGCTGTTTTTAGTTCTACCGCTTTATGTCGTACTCAGCGAGGCCATCCAACAAGGTTATGCCAGTTTCTTCACCGCCGTGTTAGAACCAGACGCTATCGCCGCCTTAAAACTCACACTGATAGCCGTAGGTATTTCTGTTCCGTTAAATGTGATGTTTGGTGTGGCTGCCGCTTGGTGCGTCAGTAAGTATGAGTTCCGCGGTAAAAGCCTACTGGTAACCCTCATTGATCTGCCTTTTTCTGTTTCTCCCATTATCGCGGGTTTGGTGTACATCCTGTTATTTGGTGCACAAGGTTTTTTTGGTGATTGGCTTGCTGAGCATGATATTCAAATCATTTTTGCCATCCCCGGCATTGTGCTCGCCACTTTGTTTGTTACCGTGCCCTTTGTGGCGCGCGAACTTATTCCTCTGATGCAACAACAAGGCACGCAGGAAGAAGAAGCCGCGCGCTTACTGGGCGCTTCAGGTTGGCAAATGTTTTGGCATGTCACCCTGCCCAATATTCGCTGGGGTTTAACCTACGGCGTGGTGCTCTGCACAGCACGGGCGCTGGGCGAATTTGGCGCCGTGTCGGTGGTATCTGGACACATTCGTGGCTTTACCAACACCCTGCCGCTGCATGTCGAGATTCTTTATAACGAATACAACCATGTGGCAGCCTTTAGCGTAGCGACTATTTTGCTAGTAATGGCACTGCTGATGCTAATACTGAAACAGTGGGCGCAAGAACGCTTAGAAAAATAATTTAACCGAGAACAGCACAATGAGCATCGAAGTCCAACATGTTAACAAAGCCTTTGGCGATTTTAAGGCGCTAAATGAAATCAACCTAGCCATTGAGTCCGGCGAGCTGGTAGCACTTCTGGGCCCTTCTGGCTGCGGCAAAACAACTTTACTGCGCATCATTGCTGGCCTAGAAAAGCCCGACAGCGGGCATATTATTTTCAATGGCGATGATGTCTCTAAGCGCGACGTGCGCAAGCGCAACGTGGGTTTTGTATTCCAGCATTACGCACTGTTTCGTCATATGACTGTGTTTGACAACGTTGCCTTTGGTTTACGCATGAAACCACGCCGTCAGCGCCCAAGCGAAACAGGCATTCGCGCCAAAGTGATGGAACTGTTGCAAATGGTGCAGTTAGATTGGCTGGCTGATCGCTACCCTGAACAGCTGTCAGGCGGGCAGCGTCAACGTATTGCCCTGGCGCGTGCGCTGGCTGTGCAACCTGAAATTCTACTACTGGATGAGCCCTTTGGTGCGTTGGATGCCAAGGTGCGCAAAGAGCTGCGCCGCTGGCTGGCCAACCTGCACGAAGAAATTAATCTTACTTCGGTTTTTGTTACTCATGACCAAGAGGAAGCCATGGAAGTGGCGGATCGTATCGTGGTGATGAATAAAGGCGTGATAGAACAAATCGGCACACCGGCTGAAGTCTATGAAAACCCAGCCAATGAGTTTGTTTACCACTTCTTAGGTGACTCCAACCAACTGCAATTAAATGATCAGCAGATTCAATTCCGCCCGCACGAGGTTGAGTTATCACGCCAAGCCGCCCCTGAATTACAGGCCGGTATTGTGCGTGATATTCGTCCCTTGGGCGCTATTACCAGAGTCACCCTTAAGGTTGCGGGACAGGAGCAGCCCATTGAAGCTGAGGTGGTGCGCGACAATATAAACCTGATTGGATTACAGCGCGGACAGACTTTATTTTTCAGACCTAACGCCAGTTAAAACAACGGCAATTCAAGTTAAAAATGCGCTAATACCGACAGCTCGTGGCTTAGCGCAAACCATCCACAATAGCTGTGGATAACTCTGTGAACAACCTGCCAGCAAAGTTGGCTAAGCTAGCATTAATGTAGCCTTGAGCTAATTTGATGAATTTTTGACCAAAGCAAATAAGCCCAATAAATTCAAGTAGTTAGAAAAGTCAATGTGCGCACTGCTCTGCTTTATCCATTTCAGCTCAAGTAATTTATTAACTTTACTCTGTATGTGCACAACTTATTTTAACGCTTGGTGAAATTTGAAAAATCAAGCCTTTTTTATATTTTTTTAGCTTGCAATTATGACTTTCACAGTACAGCAAATTTCACCTACTTTACCCTGTCGATCCAAGCTCCATAACCACGCGCCTGCATCTCCTCCAGCGGAATAAATAACAGGCTGTCACCATTAATACAGTAGCGTAACCCCCCCTGATCGCGCGGACCATCAGGGAATAAATGCCCTAGGTGTGAATCGGCCATGCGACTACGCACTTCCACACGGTGCATATTAAAACCGTAATCATCCTGTTTAGTAATATATTGCTCTTGTATGGCTTTACTAAAACTAGGCCAGCCGCACCCCGCGTTATATTTATCCCGCGAGCTAAACAAAGGCTCACCGCTGACCACATCCACATAAATTCCCGGAGCAAAGAGCTTGTCGTACTCATGGGTGTAAGCACGCTCGGTGCCGCTTTCCTGAGTAATCTGATACTGCGCTGGCGTGAGTATGCTCTTTAACGTTTCTGCCGTTGGTTTTTGGTAATCCTCTGCAGTAAACGCTGGTTCAAGCTCGGCCTCTGGCAAAGGCTCATCGGCCAAGCGCAAATCAACATGGCAGTAACCGTTTGGATTGTTAGTCAGATAATCCTGATGATAATCCTCTGCCAGATAAAAATGTTTTAGCGGTAGATTTTCAATCACGACCGGCACCTCGTATTTACGCTGTAACTGCACCAGCGCAGCAGCAATTAACGCTTGCTCATGTTTATCATTGCTATAAATACCGCTACGGTACTGGGTGCCGCGGTCATTGCCCTGTTGATTCAGAGTGGTTGGGTTCACAATACGAAAAAAGTGCTGTAACAGCTCAGTCAAACCCACTTTTGTCGGGTCATAGGTCACCTTCACCGTTTCTGCATGGCCAGTATTTTTGTAGATAACGTCATTGTAACTGGGGTTTTCCGTGCGCCCATTGGCGTAGCCTGATACAGCGTTCACCACTCCCTCGATGCGCTCAAAATAAGCTTCTACCCCCCAAAAACAACCACCCGCCAAATAAATGTCTTTAGTTTGCATATCGGTTATCTCCTGCTTGTCCGGCTCTTGTTTGTTGCGTAACTTGATCAAACTACCTGCTTGCTGCTCTAGTTCTATCGCTGGGTCGGCGAGTAAAGCCACAGCTTGTTGCTTACCTAGACTGCCTTGCACCATGCGCAACAAATGCCCTTGCTCATCGAATAACAGCCAACTTGGGTACACCTGAATGCGCCCAAATTTAACCAGCACGCCTTGCTCATCTAACAACACGGGCAGCTCTGGGTAATCTAATCCCTGATACCACTGATTAAAAGCAACCGTCTTTTGCTCCCCCAGCACACCGGGTGAGACCAGAGTGACTAAATTAATACCATTAAAATCCGCATCCACAGCCCACTCTTGCGTTTCTTCCATTTGCGCCAAGCACAGCGGGCACCAGCTCGCCCACAACTTGATCAGTGTGGGCCGACCCTTAGCAACCTGCGCCTGCGCTGCGCCTGTAGCACTGGGCAACGAGTGCACATGCTCTAACACATCTTGCGCCGACACACTGGCAACCAGCAAGCTCAGCAAAGCCAGTAAACGAACAAAATAAAAACGGATTTTTCTCTGCATAAACTGAACTCTAAGAAAACACTGTACAATGTTAGCAAGGAAGACAGGATTGAGCACAACAACCTAAGAGCGGGCGTCAGCGAGGCGAATCAGCGAAAGACGTAATTGGCACCACAGTTTCTGCTTAACACCGATGGCAGTATTAGTTTTAACGCCCTTTTACCATCCTGTCTGGCTTAGATGCGTTAAACAGCACTCTGGTTCAAGCAGCTGGAGTAATTATTCGACGCTTACTTAAACAATCAGCCCTTCGCGCTGGTAGCTAAGCAAGCGACCTTTAAATGGCGGTAACTCGCCCTCACTAAAAGCCAGACGCGTCTCTGTTAGTTTATAGCCTAGCGCTTCCATGCTGCTGCTAAATTTGTTGCGATGCCCACGACCGGGACAGCTGATCAGTACAGTAGATACCGGCTTGGCAATACGTGCAATTAATCCCACTAATAACTGCGCGTGGTTTGGCTCGTACAAAATATCGCTACCCACAATCAGATCAAAACCCTCTACACCTTCGCCGCCCGTCGCCCAGGGTAAATCCAAGTAGGGAATTAAAGGCAAGTGATTTAGGTCGGTGTTGTAATTGAGAAAAGTTTGCGCCAATGGATGATGATCACTGGCGGTGATATCAGCACCACGATGCTGTAAAACCAAGCTTGGCAAACCCAAACCACAACCCACTTCAAGTATCCGCCGGCCTTTGATGCCAATCCGCTTAACCGCTTGCGCCAGTACATTACTGGCGGGCCAAAGCTGACCAAATAAGCTCCAGCTAGCATCACATATACCGGCTTGCTCGGCACTACCGCTCGGATCAGCGAACTGCATGCGGTCGCTAAGCGCACGAACCTGACCTTTAAAAGCGCCAATCTGTACGTCCAATTTACGGGTTTCATAACCGAGCATAAAAACCTCCAAAAAAATAACTATAAGTTCTAACATACTCCTTTTCTATATTTTTTTCTTATAAATAAGCAATCACATCGCTGCCTTAATCTCGCCATACCGTCATCGATAAATTATATAATCAAACAACCAGCCGCTCCCTAACACAACGAGTTCTAGACAGCTCACGCCTGCTTTTTTATAATTTATATCTCTCGTGGGTAAAGAAAAATAACTGCCAACGCCACCACACTTGACAGCATTATTAAATAGAGTTAAAACGCACTCAGCCTTACAAGATCGCGCCATATTGTCGCACCAGCATCTCATCCAATTCTGGCATGCAATTTGCTTAATCTTAACTTAACGCTGAAAGCCTCTTTATTAGTGTCAAAATTAATTTAGTCGCGCGCAGCCATATTACAACAGCAATACTGAGCTCAAAGTCTAACGGCTAAGTTTTTATGCTTCGCTAAGGAACAAGAGCCCAGGTTGCATTTACCCGCACGCATACTCACCAATTTGGAAACTGCCATGTTAAATAAACTATCCTTGCAAGCGCGACTGCTGCTACTTATGTGTGTTGCACTTACTCTATTCATTGTGCTGGGCGTGGCGGCATTGCTTGGCATAGGTCAGATTAATAATTCATTAGATGAGGTCTACCGTGAGCACATGGTGCCCATGAGCCTCGCCAGCCAAATAGCTCAGAATGTCGAACACGAACGCACCCAACTGCTATTAATGCTGCAGCATGATCCAGACTCTGCATTTTTAGATCTGCACAATCACCCTATCAGCATGCATACAGACGCTATTACCCAGTCTCGCGCAGAGACTAAGCAACTGCTTGTGCAATTAGAGGCTATCGAACTTGATGCCGACGAGAAAAAAATGCTGCAAGCGGGCGTGCAAAATCTAGCCAGCATGCAAGGAAACGTTGACGTCGCCCTAACCCACATGACCAGAAACAATTTTTACAATGCTAACGAGCAACTATTAACCAAGGTTAACCCAACTGTTGCCGCAGTTGCCGTCGAAGTGGATGCACTCACGCAATCCATGCTTAATGATGCACAACAAAAATTCATCCATGCTGAAAAACAATATGCCGACATCCTGAAACTGTTTATCGTTTTACTGGTACTGGGTGGCGCGACAATTATGTTTTTAACCCAGCGTGTAGTTTGCAGTATTCGTGAAGCCGTTAAATTGATTAGCTCTGCCAGTACTCAGATGGCCGAAGGTGACACCACCGTTCGCGTTAACTATCAAGGTCAAGACGAGTTACGCACCATTGCTGTCTCATTTAACCAAATGGGCGAGCAAATGCAGTCTGCTTTAAGAAGCGTAGATAACGCTACTAATCAGCTTGCTGCCGCCAGTGAAGAAACTTCTGTCGTAACAGAAAACACCAGCCAAAGTATGCGTAAGCAACAAAACGAAATCAGCCAAGTGGCTGCTGCGATGCATGAAATGCATGCTACGGCACATGAGGTTGCCCGCAGCGCCAGTCAAGCCGCTGAAGCCGCGCAACATGCCGATGGTGAGGCTGCAACGGCACGTCAGGTTTCACTGCAAACCATTGAGGTTATTGAGTCTCTAGCTGAAGCCGTTGAGCATGCCACCACCGTTATTACTACACTGGTTAAAGACAGTGACGAAATCGGCGGCGTGTTAGATGTGATTCGCAGTATTGCAGACCAAACCAACCTGCTGGCACTCAACGCGGCTATTGAAGCTGCACGCGCGGGCGAGGCAGGACGTGGCTTTGCGGTCGTGGCCGATGAAGTACGCACCCTAGCCTCACGCACACAGCAATCCACCAGCGAAATTAACGACATGATTGCACGGTTACAAACCAGCGCCGGACAGGCCTTCACCGCAATGGAAACAGGTCGCAGTAAAGCAAAACAAGGTGTCGAGCAAACCGTTAAAGGCACGGCAAGCCTTGAGTCTATTATTCAAGCCGTGGGCGTTATTAACGATATGAGCGCGCAGATTGCCAGCGCTGCGGAAGAACAAAGTTCTGTCAGTGAAGAAATGACGCGCTCGGTAACTGCAATTAATGACCTAACCAGCGAAACCACAGATGGCGCGCTGCAAACCACACAAGCCAGTCAAGAAGTGGCCCGCCTAGCGACTGCACTGCAAGATATGGTTCGTCGCTTTAGAACCTAATTCTGACCTCAATATTGAGCTGGCGTTGACTACAAGTGAGCGCCAGTTTCACATTCCACTACTAGTGCGCCACGCCACTATGGAATCTAAACACCTTATCATCTGCATGAATGGCTTGACGCTCTTGTTCAGCAAAAAATGCAACGCGCTCAACAATAGGTTCTTTGCTGTACTGCTCGGCTAGCTTCAAGTAATCCTGAAAATGACGCGCCTCAGTTTTGAGTAGTGAACGGTAAAACTTTTCCAACTCAGCATCTAAAAAAGGCAAGATTCGATAAAAGCGTTCACACGAGCGTGCTTCAATAAAAGCACCGATAATTAACGTATCAATCAGCCTACCCGGCTCTTGAGGGCGAATATGCTGGTGCAGTCGCTTAGCATATTCAGAAGCGCACAGTTGGCGGTATTTAATACCGCGCTTTTTCATAATCGCGGTAACCTGCTCAAAATGACGCAACTCCTCTCGTGCCAAACGCGACATTTTCTGCTGCAACTCTTCTTTTTCCGCATAACGAAACATCAAAGTTACCGCTGTACCTGCTGCTTTCTTTTCGCAGTTAGCGTGATCAATTAATAATTCTTCTGGGTGCTGCAGTGCTTGCTCAATCCAGGCTTGCGGTGTGCTACACAGTAAAAAACGTTCAATTTCAGGAATTAACATAGTCAGGCTCTATACACTTAAATAAAAACTCTATTATATACTGCAAAACTTTGGTACATGATACGAGTCACCGCCCGCACCAATAAAGCGCTATACTTCAAGGATTCAAATACGCAAGGGGGTTTTTATGCAGGAAGTCGGCAGTATTTTAGTGGTGATTACACCCAAGCAACCTGAGCAACTGGGACTTAAACGTGCCAAGCTCATTGCCAGTGTAACCAAATCACATTTACATCTACTGGTATGTGACAAACAAGGTCAATACGCTGATCTATTGACCGATACAGCACGCCAGCTGGTTGATGAAGGTTATAGCGTGAGCACCGAGCAAGCTTGGAATAACAGCTATCACGAAACAATCATCCAAGTGCAGCAAGAAAAAAATTGCGGTTTAGTGGTTAAGCAGCACTTCCCGGAAAACCCTCTCAAGCGCGCGCTACTGACCCCGGATGACTGGAAACTTTTACGCTACTGCCCTTGCCCCGTTTTGATTGCCAAAACCAATCGCCCCTGGAGCGAAGGCAAAATCTTAGCCGCCGTTGATGTGGGCAACAGTGGCGCTGAACACCGTGCGCTACACACCAGCCTTATCGAAAACGCCTTTGCCGTAGCGGCGATTGCACATGCCCAGCTACACGTTTTCACTGCACACCCTGCGCCCATGCTCTCAGCAGCCGACCCAACCTTTCAGCTCCGCGAGACCATTGAGGCCCGTTACCGTGAACAAGCCGCTGCTTTTGTGAAAGAGTTCGAGCTTAGCGACGAACAGATGCACATCAAAGAAGGTCCAGCCGATGTGTTAATTCCTAAAATGGCCAAAGAACTCGATGCTGTAGTCACCATCATTGGCACGGTGGCCCGCACAGGTTTGTCGGGTGCTCTAATTGGCAACACCGCCGAGGCTGTTTTGGATGCCGTAGAAACAGACGTCATAGTGGTCAAACCACAAAATGTAGCAGAGCACTTGGAAAGCCTGCTGCAAAAATAGCTCGTACGAGCTGTTTATTTTAAGGGAGCGGGCTCACCCCTCGCATGGTCGCAAACCACCTCCTAGCCTTTGGTCTAGCGAGCAAATTTAAAGTTATTTGCTCTGCCTCTTAACTTTAAAGGTATTCTCCCTTAGAATAGTGCGCGCCTTTTTTAGGTTTATATATACCACTTTGAAGCTGTTTTCAAAGTTAATTTGAAGTAAACAACCTTGTTTACTCTCTAAAATATAAGCCTAAACGCCTAGAATATTTTGAAAACAGCTTCTATAAAAATGCCCTAAAATATAGTTATCAGGGCCATTAATGAGGGTAAAAACTGTGCTTGAAGCCTATCGTAAACATGTTGAAGAGCGTGCTGCACAAGGTATCGTGCCTCAGCCGCTAACCGCTGAACAAACCTCGGGTTTAGTTGAGCTATTAAAAAACCCACCTGCAGGCGAACAAGAGTTCCTGCTCGACCTCATCACCAACCGCGTACCTGCTGGCGTTGACGAAGCGGCTTATGTTAAAGCTGGCTTCCTATCAGCCATCGCCAAAGGTGAAGCCACTTCACCACTGATCGACAAAGCGCACGCTGTTAAACTGTTAGGCACCATGCAAGGTGGCTACAACATCGAAACATTGGTTGCTCTGTTAGATGATGCAGAATTATCTGAATTAGCCGCTGCTGAACTCAAGCACACACTGTTGATGTTTGATGCATTCCATGACGTTGCTGAAAAAGCCAAAGCCGGCAATGCCAATGCTAAAGCTGTGATGCAGTCATGGGCTGATGGCGAGTGGTTCAAAGCCCGTCCAGCACTAGAAGAAAAAATCACCTTAAGCGTGTTCAAAGTCACTGGCGAAACCAACACTGACGACCTGTCCCCTGCGCCTGACGCATGGTCACGTCCAGACATTCCTTTGCACGCATTAGCGATGCTGAAAATGGAGCGCGATGGTATTAAGCCAGACGTTCCAGGCTCCGTGGGCCCAATCAAGCAAATGGAAGAACTGAAAGCTAAAGGCTTCCCAGTTGCTTACGTTGGTGACGTTGTGGGTACTGGTTCTTCACGTAAATCAGCGACTAACTCGGTACTGTGGTTTTTCGGTGACGACATCCCGAATGTACCTAACAAGCGCGCTGGCGGTTTCTGCTTCGGTACTAAAATTGCGCCAATCTTCTACAACACGATGGAAGATGCCGGCGCACTGCCAATCGAATTTGATTGCACCAACCTGAACATGGGCGACGTCATTGATGTTTACCCATACAAAGGTGAAGTACGCCGTCACGGTTCTGACGAGCTTGTTACCACTTTTGAACTGAAAACTGACGTTTTGCTTGATGAAGTGCGTGCCGGTGGCCGTATTCCATTAATCATTGGTCGCGGTTTGACTGAAAAAGCACGTGCTGAGCTTGGCTTAGGCCCAGCAGACTTGTTCAAAAAACCAGTTGCACCGGCTGACAGCGGCAAAGGTTTCACCTTAGCGCAAAAAATGGTTGGTCGCGCTTGTGGTTTACCAGAGGGTCAAGGCGTACGCCCTGGCACTTACTGTGAGCCGAAAATGACCACCGTGGGTTCGCAAGACACCACTGGTCCAATGACCCGTGACGAGTTGAAAGACTTAGCTTGCTTAGGTTTCTCTGCAGACTTAGTAATGCAATCTTTCTGCCACACTGCAGCGTACCCAAAACCAATTGACGAAATCACGCACCACACACTGCCTGACTTCATTATGAACCGTGGTGGTGTTTCACTGCGCCCAGGCGACGGTATCATCCACAGCTGGTTGAACCGTATGTTGCTGCCTGATACCGTTGGTACGGGTGGTGACTCACACACCCGCTTCCCAATTGGTATCTCCTTTCCTGCAGGTTCAGGCTTGGTTGCGTTCGCTGCGGCTACCGGTGTTATGCCACTGGATATGCCTGAGTCCGTACTCGTTCGCTTTAAAGGTGAAATGAAACCAGGTATCACTTTACGTGACCTCGTGCATGCGATTCCCTACTATGCAATCAAAGAGGGTCACCTGACCGTTGAGAAGAAAGGCAAGAAGAACATCTTCTCTGGCCGTATTCTTGAGATCGAAGGCCTGAGCGGTCTAACGGTTGAGCAAGCGTTTGAACTGTCTGATGCTTCTGCTGAGCGTTCCGCTGCTGGCTGTGCCATCAAGCTGCCAGAAGACGTAATTGCTGAATACTTACGCTCCAACATCACCATGCTGCGCTGGATGATCAGCGAAGGCTACGGCGATGTTCGTACTATCGAGCGCCGCGCACAAGCCATGGAAGCATGGTTGGCCAAGCCTGAACTGATGGCTGCCGACGCCGATGCTGAGTACGCTGCAGTGATCGAAATCGACCTGTCTGAAATCAATGAGCCCATTCTTTGTGCACCTAACGATCCAGACGATGCGCGTTTGCTGTCTGACGTTCAGGGTCGCAAGATTGATGAAGTATTCATCGGTTCGTGCATGACCAACATCGGCCACTTCCGTGCCGCTGGTAAACTACTACAGAAGGTTGAGGGCAACATGCCAACACGTCTGTGGTTAGCACCACCAACGCGTATGGATCAGTACCAACTGACCGAAGAAGGTTACTACGACATCTATAAAAAAGCTGGTGCACGTCTAGAAATACCCGGCTGTTCACTGTGCATGGGTAACCAAGCCCGCGTTGAGACTGGCGCGACTGTAGTTTCTACTTCTACGCGTAACTTCCCGAACCGTTTAGGTGATAACACCGACGTGTTCTTAGCATCAGCTGAGTTAGCATCGGTATCCGCTATCCTTGGCAAACTGCCAACCGTGGAAGAGTATCAAGAATATGCGAAAAACCTCGACAGCATGGCTGGCGAAGTGTATCGCTACATGAACTTTGACCAGATGGCCAACTACCAAGAAGCCGCTGCCAAAGCTGAGCTACCTACTGTTTAAGTAGACTAGCTAACAAGAGTGCCCCGCCACAAGCGGGGCATTTTTTTCAATAATCAAATACCACTGCTCACCCGCTTATCAAAGATTACCGGCCCTTCGCATTTAAGGGTGTGACTGACTTCTAAACCCTCCTAACTTCAGCAAGCATCTGGCTATGTAGTAGGCTAAATTTCTAAAGCCCAGAGCCATGCCACGCAAGTGCTCAAGTCGTCCGGTAATCCCCCCAAATAAAGCTGAGGAAAATTACTGGGTTAACTATAAGTCGGTGGCCAGTTTTACTTGACCACTACAACCAGGCAGATATTCCCTTTCGCTGTAAGACGCAATAAAGCTCCTCCATAATTACGGCAAACACTCAGGCGGCGGTTTATTGTAATTTCTAGTTTCACATCTTTCCGTTGCTATCTTTTTTTCTGCATCAAGACACGCCTGACGATCAGGCCAATTAACACCGAGTCGAGCATAAGGGTACTCAAGGCTTTCACACCATTCAGTGCGCGCAATCATTGAATTTTTAAAACAAGCCTGAAAGCTAGTTCGTATCCTACAATAACGACTATTCAGCCTGCGCTCCACGCTGGGAGTCGGGATC
>Ga0172382_10001360_pt1 | contig 43942 bp, 43 predicted proteins | sample Leawel138RmetaG_FD_122245 | JGI IMG/M metagenome (GOLD analysis project Ga0172382, IMG submission 122245) | Leachate microbial communities from a municipal landfill in Southern Ontario, Canada - Leachate well 138R metaG | ecosystem: Engineered > Solid waste > Landfill > Unclassified | place...
CCGGGCATCACTCCCGCCCGACGTCGTCACCCAGGGGTGGTGCCGCCAGACCGCCCCAATCCGGCGGATAGCGTCCCGCCCGCACCCAGCGATGGAAGGTCGAATGGCACCAGTCAGCCGGGGTCGCGCACAGTCCGTGTCTGACCGGGTTGTAGTGGATGTAATCGGCGTGCGCCGCGAAATCGCGCGCGTCGCGGATGGTGTGCTCCCAGTAACGCCGTTGCCACAGACCGCGCTCCTGCCGCAGGCGATAGCTCGCCGACAACGTCCGCTCCGGAAGGTGCTCACGACAGGCCTTTGCCACCAGCATCTTGATCAGACGCCAGCGCGTCGCATAGTCCCGATCCAGCTGGGGCAGGGTCCAGATACAATGCAGATGGTCCGGCAGCAGCACCCAGGCGTCGATCTCGAAGGGGTGCAGCCGTCGGGTGCTCGTGATCGCCGCGCGCAAGGCCATGCGCGCCCATTCTTCATGCAGCCACGGCCGACGTTCGAACGTCACGAGCGTGAAGAAGAAAGTACCACCCGCAATCCAATTGCGTCGGTAGTCAGACATATCCATTCCTTGGACAAGCCACCAGTGCACATTGACTGTAATGCGCGCCAGAGGGCGGCGCAAGTACAGCACCACCCCGTAGGGTGCGTCGGTGCAAGCGACGCACCAGGATCGAACGGGGTGGCCACTACCGGGATGGTGCGTCAGGCTGCGCCTCGACGCACCCTACAACTGCGCCGACCACACACAAAAACTGCAATGCGCGCCAGAGGGCGGCGCAAGCACAGCACTACCCCGTAGGGTGCGTCGGCGCAAGCGACGCACCAGGATCGAACGGGGTGGTCACAACCGGGATGGTGCGTCAGGCTGCGCCTCGACGCACCCTACAACTGCGCCGACCACACACAAAAACTGTGCAATGCGCGCCAGAGGGCGGCGCAAGCACAGCACTACCCCGTAGGGTGCGTCGGCGCAAGCGACGCACCAGGATCGAACGGGGTGGCCACTACCGGGATGGTGCGTCAGGCTGCGCCTCGACGCACCCTACAACGGCGCCGACCGCACATAAAAAAACGGGGCCCGAAGGCCCCGTTCCCGGTTCAAATCCGTCGGGCGACGGGATTAGAACTTGTGGCGCATACCGAGGGTGAAGATATCGTTCTCACCGCCGCTGGCACCCACGTTGGCGCACGACGAGGTGGCGTTGTTGCTCCAGCCGCCGGCGTCACAGGACACCTGATTGAAGCCCGCATAGGCCATGGTGCGCTTGCTGAAGTTGTACATGCCGGCAATCGTCCAGGCGTCGTACTCAGTGTTAAAAGTGGCGCTGCTATCATCATCGCCCTGGCCATAGGCGGCGTAAAGCATCGCGTTGCCCATGGTGAAGGAGCCGCCGATATGCCACAGGTCGGCACCGTCATTGCTCTGGTTGACCGTAGTGGTATTGCCGGCGATCAGGCCACCGTCGATCTCATACTGCGCATACACGGCGAAGTCGCCGAAGCTGTACTTGCCGCCGATCTGGGTCGCGTCATCATCGCCGCCCTTGTCGGAGGTCACGTAGCTCACATAGGCAAGCAGCGGGCCGTTGCTGTACTTGGCGCCCAGGCTGTAGGCATCGTCATCAACACAACCCGAACCGGAAGCCGCATTACAGGTGTCGTCGAAGCTGTAGTTGGCGGACGCACCGAAGCCGTTGAAGTCCGGCGTATCATAGTGGATGGCATTGGTCATGCGACCTTCGCCGTTGGCGCCAGCCTGAGAGTGGAGGCGCGACTGCAGACCGTTGTTACGGCCCTGCAGGCTGGTGCGGTAGAACGGGTCGATGGCGGCGCTATGGGCCTTGTAGGTGGTGCTGGCGGTACCGAAGCGCAGCTTACCCCAGTTGCTGCCCTGCAGCCCGATCCACTGGTCGCGACCGGTATAGAGGGTCGATGCACTTGTATCGCTACCGCTCGGATCGATCTCATACTCGAGCAGGAAGATGGCCTTCAGGCCGTTGCCCAGATCCTCGGAACCCTTCACGCCGATGGCGGACTGGTTGGAGTTCATGTTGATGTCGTCGCTGGCACCGTCGATGTCGCGGGCGTCGAGTGACAGGTCGACCTGACCGTACAGGGTCACGTCGGCGTTGGCCGCGAAGGCCATGGAGCCTGCCAGCGCACCGGCGATGGCAGCGGAAAGAATCTTCTGGTTCATTGCGTATTCCCCTTATCCAGGAATGGAGTGGTTTGAAGCAGTGGTGAATCTAGTCCACCTTCAACATGAATGCAACACCTATTCGCAAAAAAACTACAATCCGTTCAGATTGTAGTTTTTAGGCAACACCGCATGTAGTAGCGCCTGCGGCCAGCAACGGCCGCCACCCCCAGATCTTGAGGGGCCGGTCACAAAAAATATTTTTCGATATCCGGAGTGAAGCCATAAGGAAACCGGCCCAAGACCCGGATTGACCACGGATTGGCCATGGAAACACACGGAGCTACACGGACAAAGGCAAACCCGTTATGGCTGCGCCACACACGAAGCAAACCGACGCGGAGGGAACGCCCGGGGCTCGCGGAGGCTGTTGGGTTTACGTCACGCCGCAGCCGCGACCGGACGGGGGCGGCTCAAAGAGCCCATTCATTAAGGAACTGAGTAATTCGTCATTACGAGCGCAGCGAATAACCCCCAAGCTGTTGATCTGCCGTCGAAGGAGATTGCTTCGCTTCGCTCGCAATGACGGTACGATGAATTAATCAGAGGTTTCTCACATGTTTTCCTGGCAAAAAAGGTTTTGTCCGTGTAGTTCCGTGTAGTTCCGTGTGCTTCCGTGGCCAATTTTTCTTTTCCCAAACACAAAACCCGCCACAAGGGCGGGTTCCGTGTTTATTGGCTGGGGGACTAGGATTACTCGCCGCTGACGCGGCTCGCCCTGCGGGCCGCCTCCGCTGCGCTGCGGCGTTCAGGCTCGCTGCGCTCGCCTGTCGAACCTGAGGTTCTCATCCCAGTCCCCCATAAACACAAAACCCGCCACAAGGGCGGGTTCCGTGTTTATTGGCTGGGGGACTAGGATTCGAACCTAGATTAGAGGAGTCAGAGTCCTCTGTCCTGCCGTTAGACGATCCCCCAAAATCACGGCGCAAGCGTCGTGAAGATACGAGTTGCAAGCAGCAAGATGCAAGTATTCAGGGCGTCTTCGGTACCTCAGCTCTTGACTTCAACAGCTGCGATGCTTTTGATCAAGGCGTAGATCATGCGTGACAGCTCACAGGTCTCGCTGATGAAGCGCCTCGATTGGATCACATCCAGATAACCCAATCGGCAACCGATATACAGCTGTGTGCGCAACTCGCCGCACGAGCCCTTGGCGATTCGCAGGAAGCGCATCAGCTCCCGCCGCGAATCCCGCTCATAGCCTTCCGCAATGTTGGAAGGCATTGATAGCGCGGCGCGCGTCACCTGGTCCTTGAAGCCCAGATCCTTGCAGCGGCTCAATGCGGCATACAATTCGACGCATAACCGCGAACTCCGCTTCCACACTTCGAGGTTCTCGAAGGCATCCATGCCCTCCCCTCCCAAAAGACAAGAACTTGTATCCTGCCTCTTGTATCTCGTCTCTGCGCGGCGCGCAGATGACCTCAACGCTTGCTGAACTGTACTCCGCGCCGCGCTTTCCGCAGCCCGACTTTCTTGCGCTCGACCTCGCGGGCGTCGCGGGTCACGAAGCCGGCCTTGCGCAGCGGCGAGCGCAGCATCTCGTCGTGCTTGATCAGGGCGCGGGTGATGCCGTGACGGATGGCACCGGCCTGACCGGTGGTGCCGCCGCCGACGACGGTCACGTAGATGTCGAACTGGTCACCCAGGCTGGTCGTCTCCAGCGGCTGGCGCACGACCATGCGTGCGGTCTCGCGGCCGAAATAGGTATCGAGCGGCCGCTGGTTGACGGTGATCTGGCCGGTACCCTTGCGCAGGAAGACCCGCGCGGTGGAGGTCTTGCGACGGCCGGTGCTGTAGAGCTGTTGCTGCGCCATATACGCGTTCCCGTGAATTTGAAGCGAGTTAGAAGTCGAGCGGCTTGGGCTGCTGGGCGGCATGCTGATGCGCCGGTCCCGCATACACCTTCAGCTTGCGGAACATCGCACGGCCCAGGGGATTCTTCGGCAGCATACCCTTGACGGCGTGTTCGATGATGCGCTCCGGTGCCTTGGCGCGCAGCTTGTCGAGGCTGATGGTCTTGAGGCTGCCGACATAGCCGGTGTGGTGATGGTAGAGCTTGTTCTGCTCCTTGCGACCGGTCACGGCGACCTTGTCGGCATTGACGACCACCAGATAGTCACCGGTATCGACGTGCGGGGTGTACTCCGCCTTATGTTTACCGCGCAGCCGGCGCGCCAGTTCGGTCGCCAAACGGCCCAGGGTTTTACCGGCGGCGTCGACGACGTACCAGTCGCGCTTGACGGTTTCCGGCTTGGCACTGTAGGTCTTCATGACAGACGTAACTCCACACACCGACACTTGAGAAGACGCGGAATGGTATAGAAGTCAGGGACGAGATTCAAGACCGGAGCGGCTGGACCACCCCTTTGCCACGGAAGATACGGATAAACGCCGACAAAACCCGGATCGCGGGCAAAAAAAAAGCGCGACAGGGGGGTGTCGCGCTGAAACCACCAAAGGAGGATGGAGGAGTACCTGAACTACCGGCGTTGTAGAGGGGGACCGGTAATTCAGTATGTGTGAATTGTCTAATACTCCAATATGCTTGTCAACCCCCTTCCCGGGGGTGATACACGAGATCTGCACAGTGAGGCAGCGCAGGCGTGGGAAAGTTCCTGGCCCACCCGGTGGGAGCTCGTTGGAGGAGGCGTGGACGGTGAGGTATGGGCGGCGGGAGGAGTCGGTGCGCCGCTCCCGCCGAGGGTGACACGGAACCCGTGGCCAACCAGGCGGTGTCCGCAATAACCCTCTCTTAAACCCTTCTTGGCCACGGAAGCACACGGAAATACACGGAAAAAAGCTGATTACCGAAAACCCGGAGACCCAAGCACGGGCCGATGATCCTGGAATTTACGGATTGGATTCTTTCCGTGTTGTTCCGTGTACTTCCGTGGCCATAAGGGGTTTGCTTGCGGCCGTTTGTTTCCGTGGCATTCGCCTGACGGGGTGCACCACGTAGGGTGCGTCGGCGCAACGACACACCGAGGGCGACATGGAACCCGGTGCGTCAGGCTACGCCTCGACGCACCCTACATGCAGTGCTTTCGTCCGTGGGCTCCGTGGCCGAGTTTGATCTTTCCGGGTGCCCGCACCGCCACCCGCCCCGCCGTCAGATCCTGAGGCGTTCGACCGGGCGTCCGTTGACCAGGTGTTCCTCGATGATCTCGTCGATGTCCTCCCGGTCGACGTAGCGGTACCAGACGCCTTCGGGATATACGACCACGACGGGGCCTTCGGCGCAGCGGTCCAGGCAGCCGGCGGTGTTGATGCGCACCTTGCCGGGACCGGCCAGCCCCAGTTCCTTGGAGCGCTGCTTGGCGTACTCGCGCATGGCCTGGGCATCGAAGCGTTGACAGCAGGCGCGGCCGTCCTCGCGCAGGTTGGTGCAGAAGAAGACGTGGTGTTTGTAGTAGTTCATCGCGACCGCTCCTTTCGTCGGGAGACACGATACAAGAGGCGCGCCGGATAGGACATAGCACGCCCTCCCTTACACCCTGCTTGGCCACGGAATTCACGGAACAACACGGAAAGAATGCAATCCATAAACGCAGGGTCATCAACCCGTGGTCGGGCCTCCGGGTTTCAGGCAATGAGCCTTTTTCCGTGTACTTCCGTGTGTTTCCGTGGCGATTCGCCGGACGGGGTGCACTACGTAGGGTGACACGGAACCCGGTGCGTCAGGCTGCGCCTCGACGCACCCTTGGGCTGCGTTTAGAAATACACGGCAGGCTGGGGGTGCGGCGGGGTTTGCCTCTGGCCGTGTGCTTCCGTGGTCCCAACGCCGGATCCACCCGGCCACGCGCTTGTCTCCGGCGACCCGGCTCTTGTATCGTGCCGGCATGGACCGACACTACTCCCCCTTCGATCACCTGCTGATCAACTTCGACCAGGCTTTGCGCACGGTGTTCGGCCAGCCGCTGGGCACGGACCGCGCCAATCCCGCCGACGCCGCCCCGGAGGCGGAATTGAGCGCCCGGGAACGCACGGCGTCGGCGCGGATGATGCGCGTCAACCACACCGGCGAGGTCTGCGCCCAGGCCTTGTATCAGGGGCAGGCGCTCACCGCCCGGCTGGAGACGGTCCGTGACGACATGGCGCGGGCGGCGCAGGAGGAGAACGACCATCTGATCTGGTGCCAGCAGCGCGTCGAGGAACTGGGCAGCCATACCAGCTACCTGAACCCGCTGTTCTACGTCGGCTCGTTCAGCCTCGGCGCGCTGGCGGGGGCGGTCGGCGACCAATGGAGTCTGGGCTTCGTAGCGGAGACCGAGCGTCAGGTGGTCGAGCACCTCGATGGGCACCTGCGGCGCATGGCCAGCGCAGACCGGAAGAGCCGTGCCATCCTGGAACAGATGAAGATCGACGAGCAGCGCCACGGCACTGCCGCCCTGGAGGCCGGCGGCACGGCGCTACCGTGCCCGGTCAAGGGGCTGATGCGGGCGCTGTCGAAGGTGATGACGGGGACGACATATTGGATCTGAGGTGCTAGGTCCTAGTATTTTCATTTCAACCCACCCTTGAGATTACGGCCGTAGAAGATCTCCGCCATCTCGCGCTGCAGGCGCGCGCGGACCAGCTTCTCTTCCTTGGCCGTCAGTTCGTCGGCGCCGGTCCCGAACAGGTAGTTGTCCAGGTCGAACTCCTTCAGAAGCATCTTGGTGTGAAAGATGTTTTCCTGGTACACGTTCACGTCGATCATCTGATAGTTCAGGCGCGTGTCCCGGGACAGGAAGTTCTGGATGGAGGTGATCTTGTGGTCGATGAAGTGCTTCTTGCCACGCACATCGCGGGTGAAGCCGCGCACGCGGTAGTCCATGATGACGATGTCGGACTCGAAGACGTGGATCAGATAGTTCAATGCGCGCAACGGCGAGATGCGCCCGCAGGTCGACACGTCGATGTCCGCCCGGAAGGTGCTGATGCCGTTGTCCGGGTGGCTTTCCGGATAGGTGTGCACGGTGATGTGGCTCTTGTCGAGGTGCGCGACCACGGAATCCGGCAGCGGGCCGGGGGCCTCGGAATTGGACAACTTCTCGGAGAGTTCCTCGGAGATCACCGGCTCCTCGGAGATGAGCATGGTGACGCTGGCGCCCTGTGGTTCGTAGTCCTGGTGGGCGATGTTGAGGATGTTCGCGCCGATGATGCTGGAGACCTCGGACAGGATCTGCGTCAGGCGCTCGGCGTTGTAGGCCTCGTCGATGTACTCGATATATTCCTTGCGGTGCCGGCGGGTCTTGGCATAGCAGATGTCATAGATGTTGAAGCTCAACGTCTTGGTCAGGTTGTTGAACCCGTGCAGCTTGATCTTTTTCATCGCGGTTTTTTTCACGTCGCAGTACACCCGTTATCGTCAGGGGCCGGCCGGCCCGTCATCCACCGCCATTCGTTGAACCCCCAGGCGCGGGGCGCGCGATTATCCCACATTCGCGGCGACGGGTGGGTGATAAATCATCCGCACCACCGTTCCCTCGGGCCCCTAGACCTCCTCGAAATCGGCGCAATAGAAGCTGCGGGCGCCGTCGTGGCGCAGCGCAGGATTCACCTTTCATCCTGAAAACCGAAGATCTGGGGTGGCGCGACAAGCAAGAGGGTGTGGCCGGGTGTCGCCCTCAGGGCGACTCGACTACCTTGAATTCATGGGTGATCTCGGCGGCCTTGCCGAGCATGATCGATGCCGAACAGTACTTCTCCGCCGACAGCCGCACGGCACGCTCGACCTGCTTTTCGCTCAAGCCGCGCCCGCTGACGATGAAGCGGACATGGATCTTGGTGAACACCTTGGGCGGTTCGGTGGCGCGCTCGGCCTCGAGTTCGACCACACAGTCCAACACCGGCTGGCGGGCACGTTTCAGGATATACACGACGTCGAAGGCCGTGCAGCCGCCCATACCGAGCAGCAGCATCTCCATCGGCCGGGGGCCGAGGTTGCGGCCACCGCTGTCCGGCGGCCCGTCCATCAGCAGCGCGTGGCCGCTGCCGGCTTCACCGATGAAGGCAGCATCCTCCACCCATTTCACCCGCGCTTTCATCGCCCCTCCGTGCCGTCGCGATTCCGGGGGAAGCCTAGCACAGATCATTCCCCCTGGACCTCGGGGCAATGGTATAGTATTTATTATCTTGGGTCCGCCAGAAGACCCGAGGCAACAGGATTGCCATGAGTATCATCAAAGCCAAAAACACCGGCAACCCGTCGATCGACCGCTTCCTGGAACACTGCCATCGACGGCGTTATCCGACCAAGAGCGTCATCATCTACGCCGGGGACGCACCCGATGTCCTCTATTACATCGTGGATGGCTCGGTCACCGTCCTGATCGAGGACGAGGAAGGGCGCGAGATCGTGCTCGCCTACCTCAACCGCGGCGATTTCTTCGGCGAGATGGGCCTGTTCGGCGAGAGCAGCAAGCGCAGCGCCTGGGTGCGCACACGCGCGGAGTGCGAACTCGCGGAAATCAGCTACGCCCGCTTCCGGCAGCTGGCCGAGGAAGACCCCACCATCCTGTTCGCCCTGGCCTCGCAGATGGCAGCACGCCTGCGCACCACCAGCCGCAAGGTCTCGGACCTGGCGTTTCTGGACGTGACCGGCCGCGTGGCCCGCACCCTGCTCGACCTCTGCAAACAGCCCGACGCCATGACCCACCCCGAAGGGATGCAGATCCGCATCACCCGCCAGGAGATCGGTCGCATCGTCGGCTGCTCGCGGGAGATGGTCGGCCGAGTGATGAAGAACCTCGAAGAACAGGGCCTGATCCGCGCCAAGGGCAAGACCGTCGTCGTGTTCGGGACGCGTTAGATCAGGTGCTAGGCTCTAGGTACTAGGTTCTAGGGAAAACCTTCTACCTCACCTTGGCCCTAGAACCTGGCACCTGGCACCTAGAGAACCTCTGCTTAATCCGTCGCAGCGTCATTGCGAGCGAAGCGAAGCAATCTCCTTCGACGGTAGATCAACGAGTTGGAGATTATTCGCTGCGCTCACCCCTGCGGGGCCGCCCTGCGGGCGTTCTGCGCTCGCAAGCTCGCTGGTGCCGCGTCGCTGCGCTCCTCGCAATAACGGATTAAGCAGCGGTTCCCTAGTACCTAGGATTTGGTCTACCCAAACAACTCCGCCAGCTTCTGCCCTGGATCGTCGGCTTTCATGAAGGCCTCGCCGACGAGGAAGGCGTGCACGCCGTGGGCGCGCATCAGGGCCACGTCCTCGCGGGTATGGATGCCGCTTTCCGTGACGATCAGGCGCCCCGGCGGGATCTTCGGCAACAGCTCCAGGGTCGTGTCCAGGCGCGTTTCAAAGGTCCGCAGGTTGCGGTTGTTGATGCCGATCATGCGGCAGGGCAGATGCAGGGCGCGGTCCAACTCCTCGGCATCATGCACCTCCACCAGCGCATCCATGCCCAGCTCAGCGGTCAACCCCGCCAGCTCCATCAGCAGGGCATCGCCCAGGGCCGCGACGATGAGCAGGATACAGTCGGCGCCCAGCGCGCGCGCCTCGTGGATCTGGTAGGGGTCTACCACAAAATCCTTGCGCAACACCGGCAGCCCGCCGGCCGCGCGGGCCTGACGCAAATCGTCGTCGGCACCCTGAAAGAAGTCGCGGTCGGTGAGCACCGACAGACAGGCGGCGCCGCCCGCGGCGTAGCTGCGTGCAATCGCCGGCGGATCGAAGCGCTCGCGCAGCACCCCCTTGCTCGGTGAGGCCTTCTTGATCTCGGCGATGACGCCGGCCTGCCCCGCTGCGATGCGGTGTTCCAGCGCGGCGGCGAACCCGCGCGGTGCGTCCACCGCCGTGGTCTGCCGCCGGAGCTCGCTCAGCGGCACGCGCGCCGCACGTGCCGCGACCTCCTCGGCCTTGCGCGTGAGAATCTTCTGCAGAATGTCGGGGACGCCGGTCATGAATATCCTGAAATCGTAGTTGCCACGGAAGCACACAAAAACACACGGACGAGGTCACACGCCCCCTCAGACACCCGTACCGCCTGGAAGGGGGTGCACCCCCACGTAGGGTGCGTCGGCGCAGCGACGCACCCTACACGCGGTTGCTCACCCGCACCAGTGCCAGCAGTTTCTCGTACGCCGCACCGCTGTCGATCACGGCGGCGGCCTTCTCCACCCCGGCGGCCAGTGTATCGACCAGGTCCGCCGCATAGATCGCCGTGCCGGCGTTCAGTACCACGATATCGCGCGCCGGGCCCGGCTTGCCGACCAGCACGCCTTCGATGATCGCGAGGCTCGCGTGGGCATCGGCCACCTTGAGCGCCGTCATGTCGCCGCGCGGCAGGCCGAAATCCTCCGGTACGATCTCATAGGTGACGATCTGTCCGTCCCTGAGTTCCGCGACCTCGGTCGGCGCCGCGACGCTGATCTCGTCCATGCCATCCCGCGAATGCACCACCAGTGCATGCACGCTGCCGAGCCGCTGCAGTACTGCGGCGATCGGCCGGACCCACTCACTGCTGAACACACCCAACACCTGATGCGCTGCGCCGGCCGGGTTGGTCAGCGGGCCGAGCAGATTGAACAGCGTGCGCACGGCCATTTCCTTGCGCGGTCCGACGGCGTGCCGCATGGCGGCGTGATGCATGGGCGCGAACATGAAGCCGACGCCTACTTCGTCGATGCAATGCCGCACCTGCTCCGGGTGCAGGTCGAGCCGCACGCCGGCCGCCTCGAGCAGATCGGCACTGCCGGACTTGCTGGAGACCGCGCGGTTGCCGTGCTTGGCGACCCGCCCCCCGGCCGCCGCCACCACGAAGGTGCTGGCGGTGGAGATGTTGAAGGTACTGCTGCCGTCGCCACCGGTGCCGACGATGTCGACCAGGTGCAGACCACCCACCTCGACCTTGAGCGCGAGTTCACGCATCACCGCCGCGGCGGCGGCCAGCTCATCGACCGTCTCCCCCTTCATGCGCATCCCGAGCAGGAAACCGCCGATCTGCGCCGGCGTCGCCTGCCCGGTCATGATGAGGCGCATGACAGCGGTCATCTCCGCATGACTCAGATCGCGACGCTCACTGATCGCGTGTATGGCTGACTGCATGTCCATCGTTGTCATTCTCTCATTACCGCTATTACTGCCAAGACACTAGGATTATGTTGGAACCGCCAAGACGCCAAGGACACCAAGAAGATCTTGGGAACCGCCAAGGCGCCAAGAACGCCAAGAAAACGTAAATAAATGGAAAGGCGATTTGAGTTTTTTGCGTGTATCTGCCTTGGCGTTCTTGGCGTCTTGGCGGTTCAAAAAGCATTCTAGGCGTCCTTGGCGTCTTGGCGGTTCAAAAGCATTCTTCCCGTCGTGGCGGTTAAACACGCCCCTCCAGAAAATTACGCAGCAGGTCGTGGCCATGCCGGGTCAGGATGGACTCGGGGTGGAACTGCACGCCCTCCACTGCCACGGTCCGGTGGCGCACGCCCATGATCTCGTCGGGCTCGCCGTGCGCATCCTGGGTCCAGGCCGTGACCTCCAGACAATCCGGCAGACCTTCTCTGTCGATCACCAGGGAATGGTAGCGGGTCGCCTCGAAGGGGTTTTCCAGACCGTGGAAAACCCCGGTGTTCAGGTGATGGATCATGGAGGTCTTGCCGTGCATGATGGCGCGCGCGTGCACGATCCGCCCACCGAAGGCCTGGCCGATGCTCTGATGGCCGAGGCACACGCCGAGGATCGGGATCTTGCCGGCGAATGCGCGGATCACCGCCACCGACACCCCGGCCTCATTGGGTGTACACGGGCCCGGCGAGACGACGATGTGGTCGGGTTCGAGGGCAGCGATCTCGCCGATCGTAATCTGATCATTACGGTACACGCGCACGTCCTGCCCCAGCTCACCCAGGTATTGCACCAGGTTGTAGGTAAAGGAGTCGTAATTGTCGATCATCAGCAGCATGACACCACATCCAACCCGGCCTCGGCCATGGCCACCGCACGGAACATCGCGCGCCCCTTGTTCATGGTCTCGTTCCACTCATTACGCGGCACGGAATCACTGACGATACCGGCACCGGCCTGGATGTGCAGCTGGCCATCCTTGATGACGGCGGTACGGATGGCGATGGCCGTGTCCATATCGCCGTTCCAGGCCAGGTAGCCGACCGCACCCGCGTAGACCCCGCGCCTGACCGGCTCCAGCTCGTCGATGATCTCCATGGCACGGATCTTCGGTGCGCCGCTCACCGTGCCGGCCGGGAAGGTCGCGCGCAGCACGTCCAGCGCACTCATGCCCTCTTTGAGGACGCCGGTGACGTTGGAGACGATGTGCATCACGTGCGAATAGCGCTCGACGACCATCTTCTCGGTGAGCTGCACCGTGCCGGTCCTGGCGACGCGACCGACGTCGTTGCGGCCGAGATCGATGAGCATCAGATGTTCGGCGAGCTCCTTGGGATCGGCGAGCAGCTCGCGCTCCAGTGCCTGATCCTCGGCCTCGCTGGCGCCGCGCGGGCGGGTGCCGGCGATGGGGCGCACCGTGACCACGCCATCCTCGAGACGGGTGAGGATCTCCGGTGAGGAGCCGACGATATGAAAATCACCGAGATCCAGATAGAACATGTACGGCGAGGGATTCAGGCTGCGCAGGGCGCGATAGATGTCCAGCGGCCGTGAGCTGACCGGGATCGACAGCCGCTGCGACAGCACCACCTGCATGATGTCACCCTCGGCGATATAGTCCTTGCTGCGCACGACCGCGGCCTCGAAACCCGCCTGCGTGAAGCCCGAGACGAAATCGGCCTCGCCGACGCTGCTCGCCACCGGCTGCCCGTGCCGGGGCGCCGCACGGCGCAGCAGGTCGTCCAGACGATCGAGACGTGCCTCTGCCTGCACCAGGGCATCCGCTGCAGACGGATCGGCATGCACAACGATATAGAGCTTACCGCGCAGATTATCGAATACCACCACCTCGTCCGACACCATCAGCAGGATGTCCGGGGTGTCGAGTACATCGGGGAGCGGCTCGGGCCGGGCGCACTGCGCCAGGCGCGGCTCGATGTAGCGGATGGTGTCGTAGCCGAAATAGCCGACCAGACCGCCATTGAAGCGCGGCAGGCCTTCGATCTCGGCGACCCGGTAGCGTCGCTGGAAGTCCTCGATCCAGGCCAGCGGGTCCGCGACCTGATGTGATGCGGTGATCGCGCCATCCTGCAGCACGTCGATCTGCCGCCCGCGGACCCGCAGCACCGTGCGGCATGGCAGACCGATGATGGAGTAGCGCCCCCATTTCTCGCCACCCTGCACGGACTCGAACAGATAGGAGTACGGCCCGTCGGCCAGCTTCAAATAGGTACTGAGGGGGGTATCCAGGTCGGCGAGCACTTCGCGCGCGACCGGGATGCGGTTGTAGCCCTGGCGGGCCAAAGCGGAAAAACGCGTGGCATCCATGTAATCACCCTTGTGAATCGAAACCGGAACGAACGACAGCTGCGGCCTTCAGCCGCGCCATCGCCAGACCCGCATCGATTCGCTCAGGGTGCACATATCTCAAGCCGCCGCTTCGAGGAGCGGCTGGATCTCCGTCAGGGCGTCGAGCACCGCGTCCGGGTTGGACGCGCGGATGTCTTCGCCGTGGTTGTAGCCATAACTCATACAGACGATCTGGAAGCCCGCGGCACGCGCGGCCTGCACGTCGCTGACCGAGTCGCCGATCATCAGTGCCTGCGCCGGATCGACGCCGAAGAACGCGGCGGCATGCAGCAGCGGCGCCGGATCGGGCTTCTTCTGCGGCAGGGTATCACCGCTGACGATGATGGAAAAGACGTCCGCCACGCCCAGCTCAGTCAGCAGCGGCACGGTGAACTGGGCGGCCTTGTTGGTCACGCAGCCGAGCCGGTAGCCCGCCGCCTGCAGATAATCCAGCCCCTCACGGACGCCGGGATACAGGCGGCTGCGCGTGGCGGTGTTGTCGGCGTACAGGTCCAGAAAGATCGGGTAGGCCCGCTGGAACTCGGCCGCGTCAGGCTCGCCATCGAGCTGATCGATGAGCGCGCGCGCCACCAGGCGCTCGACGCCGTTACCGACCCAGTCGCGCACCTTGGCCTCGCCACGGGCCGGCCGCCCGAGTGCGCGCATCATTTCGTCGACGCAGAACGTCAGGTCAGGCACGCTGTCCACCAGTGTGCCGTCCACGTCGATCAGGATCATGTGTGGTTTTTTCAGCATGAATCTCTGCACCCTGTAGACGCGGCCTTGGCCGCGAACAGGCTGACTCTCCGAATGTACTCGCGGCCAGGGCCGCTCCTACAGGGTATTGGGTTGTCTATTTGACGGCCTTCGCCAGCTCGTCGCGCATGGCCTTGACGACGCTGTCATAGCGGTTGGGATCCCCCTCTTTCGCGGCATTGAAGATGGCCGAGCCGGCGACGAAGGTATCGGCGCCCGCCGCCGCGATCTCGCGGATATTGTCGACCTTCACGCCGCCATCGATCTCCAGACGGATGTCGCGCCCGGAGAGGTCGATCAGCTTGCGTGCCTCGCGGAGCTTATCGAGGGTCGCCGGGATGAAGCTCTGGCCGCCGAAGCCCGGGTTGACCGACATCAGCAGGATCATGTCGACCTTGTCCATGACGTACTTCAGGTAGTCCAGCGGGGTGGCGGGGTTGAACACCAGGCCGGATTTGCAGCCTTCCGCCTTGATGAGCTGCAAGGTACGGTCGATGTGCTCGCTCGCCTCGGGATGGAAGGTGATATAGGTCGCGCCGGCCTTGGCGAAGTCGGGGATGATGCGATCGACCGGCTTGACCATCAGATGTACATCGATATCGGCCTTGATGCCGGCCTTGCGCAGGGCGTCGCACACCAGCGGCCCGATGGTGAGGTTGGGGACGTAGTGATTGTCCATCACATCGAAGTGCACGATGTCGGCACCGGCGTCCAGCACGTTCTTGACCTCTTCACCCAGACGCGCGAAGTCTGCCGAGAGGATGGAAGGGGCAATCTTGTAATCCGCCATGGTCTTGGCTCTCCGAATGCGTTGCCGGGGGCTCGTCCGAGCGCGTAAAGTTGCGCAATGTACCGTATCGCGGGCTGATTTTCAGCCTTCGTGCGCGACGGCCGGCAGTACCGGCCCGCACGCGGCGTGCGGGCCAGCGCAAGGGGACCACCATGAGACTGCAAAAACGCTTGAGCCTGCTTGTTTTTTTAGCGGCGATCACGGCGGCGGCCGGGGTCCGCGCCTCCGACACGGACAAGGAACAGCGCTGGGCCGATCAGATCGTCGATGCGCTGCTGGTCGGCGAGGCGGAATGGCTGGAGGCCGACGGCCACAAATTCCTCGCCATCTTTACGGAAGATCGGAGCGGCACCCCCAAGGGTGGCGCCATCATCCTGCACGGCATCGGCGTGCATCCCGACTGGGCGGAGGTCATCTACCCGCTGCGCACCGGGCTGCCGGACTATGGCTGGGCGACACTGTCCATCCAGATGCCGATCCTGCCCAACGAGGCCGGGGTACAGGACTATATCCCATTGATCGCCGAGGCGGGGCCGCGTATCCGGGCGGCACAAACCTTCCTGAAGACCAAGGGTATCGAGCCCGTTGCACTCATCGCCCACAGTCTGGGCGCCACCATGGCCAGCGCGACGCTGGCGGACCAGGGTGACCTGGGTCTGGGCGGTTTCGTCGCCATTGGCATGAGCGGCAGCGCGCTCGACCCACAGCTCGACACCACGGCTCAGCTCGCCAGGCTGGCACTGCCCATTCTGGACCTGTACGGTAGCCGGGACCTGGATACCGTGCTGACTGCGGTACCACCACGCGCCGCTGCCATGCGCAAGGCCGGCCATGGACGGTTCCGTCAGATCGAGGTCGAGGGCGCGGATCATTTCTTCGTCGGGCTGGACGATGAGCTGGTGCGCCGCGTGCGTGGCTGGCTGGAGCAGAACGTCACGGCCGGCGCCGGAAAGTCGCCCCGGAAACCGGCAAAACCCGCATCTCCTGCAAACGACAACGACAAGGCCGCACCATGAATAACCTCATGTCCCTGCTCTTCCCCTTGCATCTGCTGGCCGCCGTCGTCTGGGTCGGCGGCATGTTCTTCGCCTACATGGCGCTGCGCCCGGCAGCGGCGACCGTGCTGCCGCCGCCGCAGCGGCTGCCGTTGTGGACGCAGACCTTCCGGCGCTTCTTCCCGTGGGTGTGGATCACCGTCGTGCTGTTACCGGTCACCGGCTACGGGATGATCTTCGGCGCACTCGGCGGCATGGGTCAGGTCGGCCTGTATGTGCACCTCATGCAGGGCCTGGGGTGGCTGATGATCCTGCTCTACATGCACCTGTACTTCGCGCCGTTCCGGCGCCTGCAGCGCGCCGTGGTGATCGAGGACTGGCCGGCCGGCGGCGCCGAGCTCGCCCGTATCCGCCAGACCATCGGCATCAATCTCATCCTGGGACTGATCGTCGTCGCCATCGCCGGCGGCGGGCGGTATCTCTAAAAAGCGACTTCAACCGCAAAGGACGCAAAGGCGCGCAAAGGAAAATCATCAACGAGTACTGAACCCAAAACTTATTTCAGCCACGGAAGCACACGGAAATACACGGAATGCAAAACCCACTGCATCCCCATCTTCCGTGTATTTCCGTGTGTTTCCGTGGCAAATACGGGTTTTGGGTTTATTTCAGAATTTCCTTCGCGCGCCTTTGCGTTCTTTGCGGTGAAAATCCGGTTTTTGAATTCCTACCCGGCCTCAAACCCCAAACCCCACTTTTACCGCAAAGGACGCGAAGGGGCGCAAAGGTAGATCATCAACGACCGAAAGAAGCTCATTCCAACCACGGCGGCACATGGAAGGTGGGGACGTGGCAGATTTTGCATTCCGTGTCCTTCCGTGTGTTTCCGTGGCAAATCTGGTTTTTGGGTTCTTTAGCAGAATTTCCTTCGCGCACCTTCGCGTCCATTGCGGTAAAAAATCACCTGGTCCCGCGGGCCGCCTTGACGGTCTCATAGGCGGCCTTGATCTCCTGGGTCTTCTCGGTCGCCAGCGCGATCATCTCCTCGGGTAGCCCTTTGGCGACGAGCTTGTCGGGATGATGTTGATTCATCAGCCGCCGATAGGCCGTCTTGATCTCGGCGTCGGTGGCAGCGCGCCCTACGCCCAGCACCTGGTAGGCGTCGGCCAGGCGGTCGCGCGAGGGCGGCGCGCCGGGACGCGCCCCCCACGAACCGGCGCCGGCACCCGCGCCGGCACCCGTGAAGGTGCGTGCGGCGCGCACCAGCGCCTCCAGGTGGGCGAACTCCCGGGCGCTGAAGCCGAGCCGGTCGCAGATGTGCCGGAGCACACGGTCCTCCTCGGCATGGATGGCGCCGTCGGCGTAGCAGGCATGCAGTTGGATCTCGATGAACATCTGCAGGAGATGCCGCCGGCCGCGACATTCGCGGCGGAACTGGTCGAGTACGGCGTCCAGATCGAAGTCCGGCGCCTTGCCTTCGTCGAACAAGCGGATGGCGGTACGACGCATGTCGGCACCGAGCTGCATGCGCGCCATCACCGATTCGGCCAGCCGGATCTCGTCTTTCGTTATCTGTCCGTCGACCTTGGCGAGATGCCCCATCACGGCGAAGGTCGCAGTGAAGAAGGCCGTCTGCACCCGTTCCTGGTCGCCGGGATCGGCGCCGAGCAGACCGATGCGATCGATACCCTTGTCGAACCGCCGGCCCAGTGCCGCGCCCAGCAGCGCCCCCAGCGGACCACCCAGAAGAAAACCGAAAGCCCCACCCAGTGCAGTACCCCACCAACCCACGCTATGCTCCCCTCGCCGTTGTCAGCCGATGCCCGCGTCATGCAGCACGGCGATCACCCCATCGACCATGAATTGTACCGCCAGGGCCGCCAGCAGCAGTCCGAACAGACGGCCGACTACATTGGTCCCGGTCTCGCCCAGCAGACGCAGTAACCGTCCCGACAGCAGCAGCGCGAACCAGGTCATCACCAGCACCAGGCCCAGCATCGCCATGACCACGGCCAGTACGAGCGGCTCATCGCGGTGCCCGGACGACAGCAGCAGAATAGTGGTCAGTGCGCCGGGCCCGGCCAACAGCGGAAACGCCAACGGGAATACCGAGATGTCCTGGCGATGGCCCGCCTCATGCAATTCGACCCGGGTCGTCGACCGTAACCCTGAACGGCGCGCGAATACCATCTCGACCGCCAGCAGAAAGAGCAGGCTGCCACCCGCAATGCGGAATGCCGGCAGCCCCACACCCAGGGCGACGAGCAGAGGATCGCCCACCAACGCAAACACCACCAGGATGGTGGCGGACAGCCACACGGCCCGGGTCGCGACACGCCGGCGCGTCGCGTCGGACAGGTTCGCCGCAAGCGTGCCGAATACCGGCGCGATACCGATCGGATCAATGGTGACGAACAGCAGCAGCAAACTGTTCACCCCCGTTTCGAGCAGCCCATTCATCATCTCACGTCCGCTTCAGCGCACCCCGTCCGACCATCGCGGCGGTGCCCTGTCGGAGCCGCCATTACTTCGACACGCAGTGTATTCCCTGCGCGGGATCATACGCTTGCAATCTACCTGGGAACAACGCACGGCATTGCTTGCCAAGGCCCGGCGATACCCCTATAACTACCCTGTCCGCTGGAGACGTTGGGCAGCGCAGGAGACTACCGACATGGCGACCGAATACGAACCGCGCATCGGGGACTGGTATCGCACGGCGACCGGCGACAACTTCGAAATCGTCGCGTTGGATATCGACGATGACACGGTGGATCTTCAGTATTTCGACGGTACGGTCGAGGAGATCGACCTGGACACCTGGTACGCACTCGATCTCGAGGCCATCGAACCGCCGGAGGACTGGTCCGGCTCGCTGGATATCGAGCGCGATGATTACGGCGTCGACCTGGAACTGCGCGGCAGCGACCAGCGGGGCAATCCACTGGACAGCTTCGACCGCGAAGAGTGAATCCGCCTTTGCCTCGTCGGGTTTGTGGTTGAGCCGCCATCACCTTGCCCGCCACCCTGCCCGCTATCCTGACAGGCATCTTCTATACTGAGATATGACCTCGCTACCGGCGCCGGATCGGACGTGTACCGTCGGCGGTGCCGCGAATGGATCGCCCATGAGAAACGAGCAGCTGGACAACCTGCATCCCTGGCATGTCACACCCGCCTACGCGCGCCTCATCCAGGCGGAACTGGCCCCCGAGGTCGAGCGCAAGGATCGTCTGGGCAGGATCCGGCATGTGGCCGGCGTCGACATCGGTTTCGAAGATGACGGTCGCACCACACGAGCCGCGGTGGTGATCCTGCGCCTGTCCGACCTGGCGCTGGTCGAACAACTCGTCGTACGCCGCCCGACCTCGTTCCCCTATGTCCCGGGCCTGCTATCGTTCCGCGAATTACCGGCGGCACTGCGGGCGCTGGCGCAGGCCCGGATCGATCCCGACCTGATCCTCTGCGACGCCCAGGGCTACGCCCACCCGCGGCGTTTCGGTCTGGCCTGCCACCTCGGCATTCTCGCCGATCGGCCGACCATCGGCGTGGCCAAGCGACGCCTGATCGGCGAGTTTCAGTCCCCGCCGCAGGTACGCGGCGCCTGGACGCCGCTGATCGACCACGACGAGATCATCGGTGCGGCGGTGCGCAGCCGTCCGGGGACAGGCCCCCTCTTCGTCTCGAGCGGCCACCGCGTCGGGCTGGAGACGGCCATCAAACTCGTCATGGCATGCGTCACGCGCTATCGCCAACCTGAAACCACACGCCGGGCCCACCACCTCGCCTCGCATCCGGAACGCGCCCACTGAAATTCCTTATGCCGGCATCAGGCACGGCGGATATACCGATTAAAAGGCTGTTTTTCAGCGTTGTTGCGCCATGATCAGGAGCAACTCCACACAGTGTTAAACGTTGCCCTGAGGGCGCCGCTACTCTAGGGTACGAGGTGAAGACGGCACTTCCGCCGTCACAGGAGGTGAACCATGGTGAAGGTCTACGATATGGTCACTTACGAGGTCGATGCAGCGGGCGACGAGCTGTCTGTCATCCAGAACTCCCCGGCACGCAGTACCGGCCATACGGACCTGTGTCTGGCGATCGGTCTGTCGCCGTCGGGACACGCGCCCCCCCGGCGTGAAGACCCGTTACCGCCATCGATGCGGGGTGTCGACATCACGGCATTCCTGGCCGACATCGACGCGAGCTGACCTCCGCGACCCGACGTGACGCGCCTGCGGACCCCGGTCCGCAGGCGTTTTTGTGTCCGCGCAGGCGTCACTCGCCGATATGCAGCAGGGTCCCATGCCGGCGCGCGACCTGAAAGGCATAGAGAAACAACCCAATCCCGACCGAGATGTACAACAGGTTCAGGCCGATGGCCGCCGCCAGGTGATCGTAGCGGACCTGATGCTCCATCAGCACCGCCCGCATCCCCTCGAAGACATGGCTGGCCGGCAGCGCCCAGGCCACGGGGTGCAACCATTCCGGCAGGGTCGCGATCGGGTAATAGATCCCACTCACCGGCGCGAGCGCAAAGATCGCCACCCAGGCCAGTGCCTCGGCACCCAGCCCGTAGCGCAGCACCAGCGCCGCCACCATCAGACCGATGGCCCAGCCCATGACCAGCAGATTGAAGAAGAAGCCCAGCAGCGGCAGCCCCAGCGAGAAGATGGAAAACCCGAACAACGGTATCGCCAGGGCGGCGGCGGCACCGACACCCACGAGCGTGCGGATGAGGCTGATCACGAGCAGTGCACAGATCAGTTCATAGGGTCGCAGCGGGCTGACGAACAGATGGCCGAGGTTGCGTGAATACATCTCCTCGAAGAAGGCCAGCGACACACCCAGCTGACCACGGAACAGGACGTCCCACAGCAGCACCGCCGCCAACAGCACGCCGGAGGCCTGAGCCAGCCAGCTGCTGTTGGTGACGAAGAACTCGGTGATGAAACCCCACAGCACCAGTTGCACGGTCGGCCAGTAGAACAGCTCCAGCACCCGCGGGCCGGAACTCCGCAGCAGATAGAGATAGCGCAGCACCATCGCGCCGACCCGGCGCAGGGCGAACGACGTCGCTGTGGTGGTCAAACCCGAGCCCTCAGGCCACGCCCGCCGGGGCGCGGGCGATATCCAGAAACACCTCTTCCAGCGTGCCACGGCCGTAGCGCGCCAGCAGGCCCGCCGGCGTCCCGCGATCCACCAGGCGCCCGGCACGCAGCATGATCACATCGTCACAGATCCGCTCGACTTCGGGCATGTTGTGCGACGCGAGCAGCAGCGTCGCACCACTGCGGCGCTGATAGTCCAGCAGATAGCCGCGGATGCGGTCGGCGCTGTCCGGATCGAGCGATGCGGTCGGCTCGTCCAGCAACAGCACCTCCGGCGTATTCAGCAACGCCTTGGCCAAGGACACGCGCGTGCGCTGACCCGCCGACAGTGTCCCGTACGGCCGTTTGAGGAACGCACCGATATCGAGGTCGTCAGCCAACTCGGCGAGCCGGCGGCGGACCCGCGGGATGCCGTAGAGGTGCGCGTACACAGACAGATTTTCGGCCACCGTGAGGCGCTGCGGCAGATCGACATAGGGCGAGGAGAAATTCATGCGCCCCAGCACCCGATAGCGGTGCGCGAGCATGTCCTCACCAAGGATACGGATGCTGCCGGCCGACGGCGTCAACAGCCCCAGCAACATGGACAGCGTCGTGGTCTTGCCGGCGCCATTACCACCCAGCAGCGCGCAGGCCGAGCCGTATGGCACAGCAAACGTCAGGTCCTTGACCGCATGGATGTCGCCAAAGCGCTTGCTGAGATGTCCGACTTCAATGGCCTGCCGCTGCATGCCGGCAGCATGCCAGTCGCCGGGGGGTGAGACAAGGTTCTTGGGGAGTGAGGGGTGAGGCGTGAGGGGTGAGGCGTAAAAGACAAACCCTTATTGGCCACGGAAACACACGGAACAACACGGAAAAATTCAATGAGCAAAAGCCCAGCTCGTAAGCAAGTGGGTTGATTGCCGGGCTTTTACAGTAGGTATTTTTCCGTGTTGTTTCATGTGCTCTCGTGGCAGGCTCGCGGCGCGCTCCGCGCCTGCGAGGAATCGGGCGTGTAGGGTGCGTCGGCGCCAGCGACGCACCGTGGCGTGGAACCCGGTGCGTCAGGCTGCGCCTCGACGCACCCTACCGGTCGGCCGAGATGATGGGGTCTGGCTCCATTGATCCGCGATAGAATTCAATCGACAAACCCTGCCCAGTGATCGCTCAGTTTGAGCACTGGGCTTTTACATTAGTACTTTTTCCGTGTTGTTCCGTGTGTTTCCGTGGCCAATAAGGGTTTGTCTTTTACGCCCCACACCTCACTCCTCACTCCTCCCGCCTCCCGCCTCCCGCCTCACCCCTCACTCCTAACGCCTCACGCCTCACTCCTAACGCCTCACAGATCACGCGCGATCCGGAAACCGACATCATCCGCGGTCGCGGCGACCGAGCGTTGATCGCGCTTGCTGAAGTGCACGGAGGTGGCGGGGCTGTTGAAACCGCCGCCGCGGAGCACCCGGCCGGAACAGTCCGCCGACACCCACGCGCGGCCATCCGCAGGGGCCCCTTCGTAGTTTGCGTGATAGCAGTCCTGGATCCACTCGGCGACATTGCCGGCGGTATCGTAGAGGCCATAGGGATTGGGAGCGAAGCTGCCGGCCGGCGCAGTGAAGCGCGCATCCCACGTGCTGCCGCAGTTGAAACAGTTGGCGTGCCCGTTGCCGCGCGGGTACGGGGTACTGCGGCCGCCCGCGGCGGCGTACTCCCATTCGGCCTCGGAGGGCAGGCGATAGTGCTTACCGGTCTGCTCGGACAACCAGTGGGCGTAGGCGGTGGCGTCCTCCCAGCTGACGTTGATCACCGGACGGTCGCCGCGACCCCAGCCTTCGTCATCCGACAGCATGCGCCCCGTGGCCCGCGCGAAGGTATCGTACTCATCAAATGTCGTCTCATAGCGTCCGATCGCGAAGCGCTGCAGCCGCACCTCATGCTGGGGACGCTCATCGAACTCCAGTGAACTGGCGCTGCCACCCATCGTGAAAGTCGCCGCCGCAATCTCCACCAGCACCGGTCCCGAACCACCGCTGAGGAACTCATCGCGGAAGGTCCGCACTATGGGTGGAGTCACCGCGGCGATCGGGTCAGCCTGCGCCGGCTCCACTACGGGCTTCGGTACAGGCTTCGCTACGGGTTTCGTCACCGGCTTCGCCGCGGCCTTGATCTGCTCGTCTTCCACCGGCGCGGGCTGCGTCATCTTCTCTGCGGCCGGCGGCGGGGCGGCAACCGGCGGCTCAGTGGCGACGATACCGGACAGCGCATCCAGACCACCGCCATACCAGAACAGGCCGGCGGCACCCAGCAGGCCGATCAGCAGACCGACGGCCAGCCCGGCCCACAGACCACCACCTCGGGTGGGTTCCGGCCGGGCCGGCGGCACGCCGGGTGGGGACACCGTGAGCGATGGCCCGGTCTGAGCGCCCTGTGTACGCTGGTCCTCGATCTGCCGGCGCAGCCCGGATACCTCCTGCTGCGCTGCATCGCGCAACCGCAAGGCATCATCGATACGGACCTGTACATCCGCCAGCTGGATGCGCAGGGCATCGAGTTCGTCACTCGGGTCCGGTTGGGACTGGCCGGCTGCAAAGGCCTGCTCCCGCCATTGCTCGGCATCGCTGTGTGCGGAACTGGCCTCCTCGCGGGCCTCGTCGAGCAACATGCGCAGGCGGGACAGCTCATTGTCGGCGGAGGACTCCGCACGGGCCTTGCGCGCGATGTCGAGCTCCTCCTGCAACGACGCCATCTGCCGACGGGTGGCGTCGATATCGGCAGACGTCACCATCCGCAACTGCTCGAGTTCGGCGGTCAGCGCCTGGCGCTGCGTCTCCGCCTCGTCGCGCACGGCTGCAACGGTGTCCTCCAGCGCGCGCCGCTCCCTCTCGTTCTGTTCCAGACTGTGACGGGCGGCGTCGAGATCGGTCTGTACCCTGTCAAGCTCTTCTGCCGCCCGCACCAGCGCGGCATCCCGTTCGGACTGATCCGCTGCCGCGAGATTGTGTCGCAGGGACTGCTCACGGGCCAGGGCGGCCCGGGCACCATCCAGATCGGATTTGAGGTCACGCAACTGTGCCCCAAGTTCGGTACGCAGCCGCTCTTCGGCCTGCGTCACGGCCTGCTGCCGCTCCCGCTGCGCCTGCTCCAGCTGTGTCTGTGCCTCTTCGGCCGCCGCGGACATCTCCGCCAGTCGCGCCTCGATCTCGGTCCGGGCGGTGCCGGCTTCCTGGATGAGTTCCGCCTGACTCGCCAATTCCCCGTGCAGGCGGTCACGCTCCTCTTCGAGTGCCGCCAGTCGTGCCGCCTGCCCCGCCAGCTCGCCGGCAGCGGCCTGGGCGTCGTGGAGCGCCTGCTCCAACCCGGCAATGCGTGCTGTCTCCGCCGCTGCGTCCGCCAGCTGCCGCTCGTAGGCTGCAATCGCATCCTGCTGCGTGGCCCCCTGATCGGCCAGCGCCCGTGCATGCGCCGCCGCAGCCTCCGCCAGTTGCGCTTCGAGCTCTGCCCGAACCTCTGCCCGAGCCGCTTCCAGGTCGGCACGGGCCACCTGCAGCTCGGCCTGTAGTGCCGCATGCTCGGCCTCCAGATCGGCACGTGCGCTGGCCCGGCCGGCCTCGGCGTCGGTAAAACCGGCCCGCTCCTCGGTCCATGCGGCCTGGGCCTGTTCGAATTCCACCCGGGCGGTGTCCAGCTCACGGCGTACCGCCTCCAGGCGGCCCTCGACAGCGTCGGCCTGGGCCTGCGCCGTCTCTTCCAGCTCGGCAATGCGCGCTGCGGACTCTACCTCCGCGTCCGCCAGACGCCGCTCGTAGGCCGCAATGGCGTCCTGCTGCGTGGCCTCCTGGTCGGCCAGCGCCCGTGCATGCGCCGCCGTGGCCTCCGCCAGCTGCGCTTCGAGCCCTGTCCGAGCCGCTTCCAGGTCGGCTCGGGCCACCTGCAGCTCGGCCTGCAGTGCGGCGTGCTCGGTCTCCAGGTCGGCGCGTGCGCTGGCCCGACCGGTCTCGGCGTCGGTAAGACCTGCCCGCTCCTCGGCCCATGCGGCCTGGGCCTGTTCGAATTCCACCCGGACGGTGTCCAGCTCACGGCGTACCGCCTCCAGGCGGCCCTCGGCAGCGTCGGTCTGGGCCTGCGTGGCCTGTTCCAGATCGACCACCCGAGCCTGGGCCGCGGCGGTCTCGGCCTGCAGCCGGGCCAGGGTGTCCTGCAGCACCGAACGCTCCTGCTCGGCGGCCGCGACGGTGGCCCGCATGGTGTCCAATTCGGCGGCCAGCCGCTGCGCCTGCTCACCGCCATCGCTTGCCAGCTGCTGTGCGTGCCCTTGTGTCTCGGCGAGTGTCCGCTGCAGGGCGTCGTGATCCTCACGCAGCTGTGCCAGCTCGGTGGACGCCGTGGAGAGCTGCTCCTGTACCTCGCGCGCAGCCGCCTCGGCCGAGGCCTTGGCCTCTTCCAGCAACTCGCGCTCACTGCGCTGCGCCTGCAGCTGTTGTTCGAGGGGTTCGAGTGCAGCGATGCGCTCCCGGAGTGCTGCCAGTTCGGCAGCCGCGTCGGTGTGCGCCTGTTCATTTCCAGCGACAGCGGCCTCGAACTGTGCGCGCTGCTCGTGCAGCGCGCTGATCTCGGCGCGCAACGCCGTTTCGCGCTCACGCCGCTCCGCCACCTCGGCCTCGAGTGCCTCGGCCTGTTCACGGCTCGCCTTATCCGCCTGCCGGAAGCCACGCAGCTCCTCTTTGAGCCGCTGCATCTCGACCGACAGGGCGGTGCCTTCGGTGCGTGCCTCGCTCAGTGTCTGCTCCAGCTCGAGCGTCTGTTCGCGGGCGGTCGTGCGCACCTGTTCCAGCTCGCCCTGCAGCTCGGCAAGCCGGGCCTGGGCTTGATCGCGCGCCGCCTCAGCGGCCGTCTGTGCGGCCTGGAGTGCCTCGATCCGTGCCTCCAGCTGGGTCGCGGTCTCGGCAGATGCCGCCGCACCTACAGGTGGTGCTGGTGCCGGGGTCGGGACCGACCGCAGTGTCACGACCGGCGCGGGAGGCGTGTCCGGCAGTGCGCCGCCCGGTGTCGGTGCATCACCGATCTGGGCCTCCGGCGGTACGGAGGCGAATCCGTCTTCCAGCACGAACACGTCGAAACCGCGCTGCCCCAGGATGAAGGCGGCACTGGCACTGCGGCGGCCGGTATCGCAACAAACGATGTACTTTCTGGTGCGCGCCAGCGAGTTCGCCTCCAGCCGCAGGGCCGACAGCGGGATATTGCGGCTGTCGGCGATGTGGAAGTTCTCGAACTCGCCGGGCAAGCGCACATCCAGCAGTTCCGCACCCTTGGTGAGCAGTGCTCGCGCTGCCTCAAACTTCACCTTGGCCAGCAGCGGTTCTTTCAGGAGCTCGTTGAAATTCGCTTTGGCCAGGCGCATGAGCACGCCGTCGGTCAGCATGGTGACGGTGGCATTGCGCTTGGCGTCCGAGACCAGGGCGTCCTCGCCGAAGGCGTCTCCATCCGTCAATTCCGCCAACTTCACCTCCTTGGCGTTCTGGGATGGTCGCCGGGTCACCATGCAACGACCGGTCTTGATGATGTAGAAATAATCGCCCTCGCCCCCCTGCTGGATGACGATCTCGCCGGCGCGGACCGGCATGGACTCCACACTCATCAGGAGCCGCTGGATATTCGAGGGTGGGAGCTTCAGAAAGGCCTGCGACTGCAGGATGCGGGTCATCCAGTCGCCGTCTTCGTCATCGTCGATCTCGGCCACCTCGTACCCGGACGACTGATCCCAGGTGAGCATGATGTCGAGCAGACTGGAGTCCACGCGGGCGACGATCACGCTGGTCTTGGCTCGCGCGGTGACCTGGCGCGGCTGCTGCTGGGCCACGGGATGGCGGGCGGCATCGCTGCCGGCCTTGACCATACCGACAATGTCGTTGCCGGCGAGCAGATTGAGTTCGCCCTTGAGCAGATAGACCGACTGGTTGTCGCGCTCGCCTTCCTTGAAGACCACCCGGCCGGCGCGGTACTCATCCACCTGGGTCTTCTGCATGACCTCGTTGAAATGCGCCGGCGAGAGCGCATTGAAGGGCACGAGGACTTGAAGGGATTTCTTATCGATGCTTTTGGGTGCCGCACTCATTCCAGACCAACCGTTTGGAATTCCTGAAAATCAATCCTTTAGTGCGAAGGATGTGCCTGAAGACTCTAACGGGGGCTAGCGGCCGGCGACGGCCGATGTTTAAGCCCGAACGGGCCACCGACACCGGGGCGCCGCGTACCGTTGCGGGCCGCTCCGCCAGTGGCTCGGGGGCCACACCGGAGGTACCGCGTCGCGCGGACGCTCACGCTTCCGACATGACTTTGCCTCATCGGCATGACGGTCCGCAGCTCCGCATGCGGCGTCGATGCACGGTGCGTGACGACCGATCGACGCAGGAGAATCGACGCCGGAGAATCGGCCGTGGACACCGCCCGATCAGTCGTGCCGTCACGGTCAGGGGCACACCGCGTCGGAAAAATACGCCCCCGGCACGATGAGGCGACGATAAAATACTGCTATTCCAGACTCAAAAGCCTTCCACCGAAAATTTATTGTGCTATCTTATGCGGCGTTGCAAACCCTATGCTGGAAACATACGAGGAGCGTATTGAATGGCTGCGAAGAAGAAAGCTGCTGGTAAGACCGCCAAGAAGAGTGCCGCCAAGGCATCCAACAAACCCACCACCAAATCCGAAACCCTGAGCTACATCGCCGATCAGACCGGCCTGACCAAGAAGGATGTCGGCACCGTATTCGACACCCTGAGCGGGCTCATCAAGCGCGATCTGAAGAAGAACGGCCCGGGCGTGTTCTCCGTCCCCGGCCTGATGAAGATCAAGGTCGTGCGCAAGCCGGCGACCAAGGCGCGCAAGGGCATCAACCCGTTCACCGGGGAAGAGACCATGTTCAAGGCCAAGCCGGCCCGCAACGTGGTCAAGATCGCTGCCCTGAAGGGTCTCAAGGATATGGTCTGAGCCGGAGTCCGGCGACGACACGACGGCGCAGGGATGCGCAGGTATTGCGGGGCGGGAGAACTGCGTGGCTCTCCCGTCCTGATTTCAACTCAGTCCGCGCCGCGCCGCATCAGGCGCCCTGCACGTCCAGCACCCGCTGTTTCGCCTGCATGAGCTGGCGGTGGCTGAGATGCAGCAGATCGGCGATCCGACGCACCAGATACTCCTCGTACTTATCCAGCGCACCATCGATGTAGGCGACCCGCCACAGCATCTCGACCACCCGGAGTTTCTCGCCCGGATCGAGCAGCGTGTCGATCACACGGGTGTATTCGAACAGCGATACCGACGCCCGCATCTCCTGGGCGCCCAGGTCGGCAAGACGCTGCGCCTCGGTCGCCGTCAGCCGGAACTCGGCCCTGAGCAGGTCGAGAACGTATTCGCGCTCCTCCGGCCGCGCCTCGAAATCGGCGTTGACCATCTCCATGAGCAGCACCGCGGTCGCGAGATGCAGGCGATGCTCCTGTGATTCGGCGCTCGGCTGGGTACCCGGCGAGAGAAACTCGTCGATGAATCCTTGCAGTGCTTTCAACATGGCCATACCTGATGAATAGCTTCGACTCGGCACACCCCTGCCAGTCTTGGTCACGACCCGGTTCAGTCACGACAGGCGGGGTTGTCGGGTGCACGGCGGGCCCGATCCAAACCCGACCCACACCCGCCCCCCACCTGATCGAGGTGCCGGCTTCCGTTTGACCTCATCTTGCAGGACGAATTCCGTGAAAATCACCCGCGACGTACTGCCGCCCAGTGAGGACATCCGCGTGGGTAACATACTCACAGGCCACGACGCGGTCGGCCAGTCGATTTCCGCATCACCACCGTGCGGAGGCGCGGTGATGTCCAGTGTCGAGGCCTCTCAAATTTTCTCTGCGCCTACACCACATGCGCGACACGCTTAAACACAGAAGCACGAGCCCCAGCGCGATGTCGCGCTCCAACGGGACTCCGGAGGAGGCCCAGCGACCGCTGCGCAGCGCGCAGCCACCACCGCCACCCCCGCTGCCGGCAGCCGTGCCAGAGGTGCCGGTGGTGGCTGCTACCGTCCTCGCCAATCTCACCGCCTCGGCCGCATCGAGGATGCCCGCACCGCACAGACCGGAGAGGCAGCCAGCGGCGGGATAGGGCTGCGCGGACTGCTGCAGCAGCGCACGGGTATCGGCGGGGCTCAAGGTCGGCCGCGCCGAGAGCATCAGGGAAACGGCCGCCGAGACCTGGGCGGTGGCCATACTCGTCCCGATCAGGCTGTTGTAGCGGTCTCCGCCCGGCGACGGCAGCGGGGCGGCCGTGCCCACATTCGAGAGCGAATAGATCCCGACAGGCCCGCTGCCACCGGGCGCACTGAGCAGCACCCGGCTGCCGACGTTCGAGTAGGAAGGCACCGCACCGCCGCGATCGGTGGCGGCGACCGTGATGACATTGTTGCAGCCGGCGGGGACGACATTGGCGACATCGATACCGTCATTGTTCCCGGCCGCCACCACCACCACGGCACCGGCGGCAACGACCCGGTCGATGGCATCCTGAACGGCCGGCGTACAGGTGCCGGGTGCGCCAAAGCTGAGATTGATGACCCGCGCCGGCGTCGGATTGATTTCAAGCTTGTCCACCGGCAGGCCGGCGGCCCAGAGGAGGGCGGGAATGATGTCGCTGAAGAGCCCGCCGCATTTGCCCAGCACCCGCACCGGCAGCAGGCGCGAGGCATGATTGATCCCGGCGATACCGACAGCGTTGTCAGTGGCCGCCAGCATCACGCCGGCGAGGTGCAGGCCGTGCCAGGAGCTCGGCTGATCCTTGGAGGGGCTCCCGTCGGGACAGGTCCCGGCGGTGACAGCGTCGCCGGGATCGCTCGGGTCAGCGTCCCAACCGTCGCCGTCATTCGAATAGCGCGTGTCGGTGATGAAATCCCGACCCGGCAGCACCCGCGACCCGTCCAGATCCGCATGCCGGAGAATGCCGGTGTCGAGCAGCGCGATCACCAGGCCGGCAGCGCCGCGTTCCTGATCCCAGGCCGCCGGCGCGCGGATGCCGTAGGTGTCCCAGAGATTCCATTGCTGCATGTGATAGGCGGCATCGTTGGGCACCAGCTGCGGGCGGACACGGCGGTCTGCCTCGATGTAGACCACCTCCGGCTGCGTATGCAGGCGTTCGATGCTGCGCTCGACGACCGCCCCGGCAACCGCCGCCTCGAACCGGAGTGTCACCAGCGCCGGCCCCAGTTCCCGCTCGAAGGCCAGCCCGGAGATGCCGGCGGCACGCAGCACCTCCTTGGTCCGGCGCTCCACACCCACGGTGGCGGACGGTGGGACATCGACCAGACGCATGATCAATCGCTGCGGCGGCTCCCCCGCGGCCGCGCCGTGCGCTGCGCACAGCAGCAGCGCTCCGACTAGAAACCACAGCCACGCGAGGCCGGCGCGAGGGGGACTACGATCACGGGATACTGATGCTGAGAAAGGAGACACTATGGACGATCCACCCGGTAACGCTGCCCCTGATAGGACAGCACGACACCCTCGGCGAGAATGGCGTCAAGGGTCACACCTTGATCGAGCCGATCTCCCTCCTGGTACTTCTTCAGATTGACCAGCACGAAGCGCCGGGACGGTTCCTGTGCGAACACATGGACGTCGAAGCGCGGTACCGGCAGCCGGCTGCGCTCCTCGGCCGGCAGGTCCTGCCAGCGCGGCGTCGTCGCGCGCCAGTCGGAGGGGCTGCGTGCGGCTGTCACCGGGCGCTCCTCCGGCGCAGGTACTGCAGCGACGCGTGCGGTCGACCCTGGTGCGATGGGCGCGCTGGCCGTGATGGACGGCGCGGCGGATGCTGCCGGCTCGATCGGCGCGGGCGCTGCGGCAGCGGCTGTGGGCACAGACGCAGCCGCGGTCGTGGACCCGATCGGCACCGGCGAGACACCCTCGCCGGCCGCGGGGCGGGGGTCGCGTTCGGCCTCCACGACCACTGGCACCGGCGTCTGCCACGGCCGCCAGACCAGCAGACCGATGACCGTGGCATTGAGCAGCAGGATGACGGCCAGCAGCCATGGCCAACGGGCGGTCACGCGTGTCGCCGGCGCCGGTTCCTGCGTCACGGTGAGGTCCGGCACATGGCCGATATGCCGTTCCTGCTCGGATTTTTTCAGTGCTTCGAGAATGTAGGACATGGGTCAGCCGTCCCTCGCCAGCGCAGCACCCGACAGCCGCGGACCGCCGGACCGCCGGTCGGCGGAATTCAGATGGATCAGGGTCAGGGTGCCGACGACACCGTCCGCCTCGAGCGCATGGGCGGCCTGGAAGCGCCGGACGCGCTCGGCCAGGGCGGTATCGTAGACATCGGCTGCCCCGGCGCCACCCGCGGCATCCGGCTGCAGCCGGTCGAGCAGATCGTGCAGCCAGGCCACATCGGCGCCGCGCGCGCCCGTGCGCAGGACCTCGTGCCCGACCGGCGGGCGCCACAAGAGCACGAACTGGCCATGCCAGTACCGTTCGATCCCCGCCAGCGGGGTATGGAGCAGCTCACCGCCGACCTCGATACCGGCCGCATCCGTATCGAGGCTGCGCAGTAACGCGGACACGCGCCGACCGTCGGGCGCGATCATCTGCAGCGGCCGGACGGTCGAGGCTGCGCAGCTGCGTCCAGTTGCCGGCGCGCACCAGGCAGCGCAGCCCCTGGTGCGCGGCCTGATCGCACGGCTGTAATTGCCCGTCCAGATAGAGCGCGGCATCCCACAACTTGAACAGGCCGCTCCACGTCAACAACTCGGAGCTCTCATCGGCCGCGGCGGCCAGCAGTGCAGTGCCCAACGCCGCCACGGGTGGCGGCGACTCCGCGTCCATCGTAGTAGGCGGTGGCAGCAGTTCGGCGTCATCTTGCAGCGGGTCCGGCGACGTTGTCCCAGCGACCGTGCCAAACACCGCGAGCTCACCGGGCTCACCGGGGCCGGCATGGGGGGCATCCGTCGCGGCCGGCCGGGCCTCTTCCGAGGCGACACCGCCGAACGACAAAAGGTCCTGCGGGTGATCGCCCACCCGCCAGCCCAGTACCGCGGCGCCGGCGACGAGCGCCACGCCGGCGACCCAGGGCCAGATGCTCCGCGCACCGTAGCCGGCCTGGACCTCAGGCAATACCTCCCGCGCGGCACGCCGCACCAACCTGGCATCCACGCGCTGCCGGTCCTCGACATAGGCCCCCAGCAAGGCGCGGTCACAAAGGACATTGATCAGCCGCGGCGTGCCGCCCGACAGGCGCTGCACAGCGTCGATGGCCCCGCGCGTGAACAGGTTGCCGTGACCGCCGCTGACCTTCAGACGGTGGGCGATATAGACCTGCGTCTCGGCGCGGCTGAGCGAGCCCAGGTGATAGCGCGCCGTGATGCGCTGGGCGAGTTGACGCAGTTCGTTGCGCGCCAGCAGCGCCTGCAGCTCCGGCTGGCCGATGAGGATGATCTGCAGCAGCTTGGCCTGGGCCGTCTCGAGGTTGGTCAGCAGCCGGATCTGTTCCAGCACCTCGGCGCTCAGGTTCTGCGCCTCGTCGATGACCAGCACGGTGCGACGGCCGGCGGCATGCGCGCGCAGGAGGTGTTCGTTGAGATGGTCCACCAGCACCTTGAGGCTCTGGGTGTCGCGCGGATAGTCGACCTTGAGCTCGTCGCAGACCGCCGCCACCAGCTCCAGGCCGCTGAGTTTGGGATTGAGGATGAGGGCGATGTCGACCGATTGCGGCAACTGTTCGAGCAGCGCGCGGCACAAGGTCGTCTTGCCGGTCCCGACCTCGCCGGTGAGCTGCACGAAACCACCGCCTTCGCCGACACCGTACAACAGGTGCGCGAGCGCCTCGCGGTGACGCTCGCTCAGGAACAAAAACCGGGGATCGGGCGTGATCGAGAACGGCTTTGCATCAAGGCCGAAGTGTCTGCAATACATAGTGGCGCTAACGCTGGGCGGTTCCCTGGATGATCGGATCAGACACATGCCCGGGTCGACGGTGACGCAATCGCCTTGATCGCCGTCGCGCCCCGGCAGGGGCCGGCCAAAAGGATAACAAGAAACTGCAGGCGGTGAGACGAATTCCACGCAATCCCTGATCAACCCGAAAACCGTGTTGGCCACGGAAGCACACGGAAATACACGGAATTCAAAACCCCGCGACACCACTTTCCGTGTGTTTCCGTGGCTAAAACAGCTTTGTCTCGCCGGACATCCCTCCGGACACCCCGGCTGCCGGGCCGGGCGCCACTCAGCTTACGGTGTCGGCGGCACGGATGCGGTCCACGAGGCGGTCACGCAACTGATTGAGCTGGCCGTGGAAGAAATGCCCGATACCCGGCATGCGGATGATGTCAGGCGCGGCGTCCTGGCCTGCCAGCCACTCGAATACGGCCTCGGCCGGCACGATTTCGTCGGCCTCGCCCTGTACCACGATCCAGGGGCAGTCGGGCGGCGTCAGGGTGGAAAAATCGAAGAAGTTCACCGGTGGCGCCACCGTGATCAGCCGCACCAGGGGGAACTCGCGCGCGACCTTCAGGGCCACATAGGCACCGAAAGAGAAGCCGGCCAGCCACAGCGGCTGGCCCGGTCGCAGCCGCTGTGTCCAGGTCAGGACCGCGCGCAGGTCGTCGGCCTCGCCGTCGCCGTTGGCGTAGGCGCCGGCGCTGCCCTCCACACCGCGGAAATTGAAGCGCACCGTCGCGACGCCCAGGGTGTTGAGGGTGCGGGACAGATAATCCACCACCTTGTTGTTCAACGTCCCACCGTAGAGCGGGTGCGGGTGACAGACCACCCCGACACCGTGTATGGGCACGCCCTCGGCGGGACAGGCGGTCACACCTTCCAGGGCACCCGCCGGACCGGGAATCCACACAGATTCACCGACGCAGCTGGTGACGCTCTCGTCCCCATCGTACCAATGATGACCCGGCTCGACTGCACGCATGATTGGGTTACTCGGCTACGGCAAAGGGCTATAGTCTACCAAACTCGCCGCGCAGGACCCCGTATGCCACGTCCGTCCCCAGTCACAGCCCCGTTCATCGCCGCACTCTGTGGAGCCGCGTGGCTGTTGGCCGGTGGTCTGGGGGCGGCGGAATCTGCCGGTGGCGCGGACCGGGACCGGGAGGCGCGCCTCGCCGCGGAGATCGAAGATGCCATCCTGGAGGGTGAACCGATCTATCTCGAGGCCGATGGGCAGCGCTTCCTTGGCATCCATACCGCCAGCGAGACGGCTGAGCCACACCAGGCCGTGCTGATCCTGCACGGGCGCGGGCTGCACCCGGACTGGCCGAACATCGTGCATCCGCTGCGCACCGCGCTGCCCGCTGACGGTTGGACCAGCCTCGCCATCCAGCTGCCGGTCCTCGGCAAAGACGCCAAGTACTATGATTATGTCGAGATCTTCCCCGAGGCCCTGCCGCGCATCGACGCCGCACTGCAGTATCTGCATGCGCAGGGCGCCACGCGCGTCGTCATCATCGCCCACAGTTGCGGTGCACACATGGCCATGCGCTGGATTGCCGAACGCGGCGATGCCGCAATCGACGGCTTCATCGGTATCGGTCTGGGCGCCACCGACTACCGCCAACCCATGCGCCAGCCCTTTCCCCTGGAAGGCATGCGCGTACCGGTGCTGGACATCTATGGCAGCGAAGATCATGCGGGGGTACAGCGCATGGCCCCCCAACGTCTCGCTGCACTGCGGTCGGCGGGCAATGTCCACTCGGACCAGCGGCGGGTAGCCGGCGCGGACCATGACTTCCAGGGTGCCGGAGAGCTCCTGCTCACTGAGATTCGGGCCTGGTTGGCAGCCCTGCCGCGCTGACGGCAGCCGTACCGGAGTGGTCGACCCGCGCGCCCTACAGGTCGCGTGCGTGCCCCTGGCGTTGCAACCGTGGCGAATGCAGGGCCAGGTCGAGGTAATACCAGCCGCGCATATCGACGAACTCGCGCTTGCCGTTGGCGTACTCCAGGACCACGCAGGACACGCGCCTGCCGTTGTACATCAACGCGCGGACCTGGATGAGCTGCCCGACGATATTCGTGTACCAGTAACCGGGTAACGGTGTTTGTTGTAATAGCATCGTATTACCGTCCCAAACAATGGCTTGTGTGATTCTTCGCACGCCGCCGGCACTGCAACGCTCCCCCGCCGCCGGGCCCTGACCCACAATCGTGTCCGAACACCACCTCGCTACGGGCCTAACCGCACTTCGAATCGCCGCAGTTCAGGCAGGTCAGGCAGCCGTCCATCTGGATGGCGGCCTTAGTATTGCACTTGATGCACAGCTGCGCACCTTCCGGAAAGTCGTCCGGGTCCTGGGTCGATGCGGTCTTGACGGTCGCCTCGTACTGGGCGCGCTTTTCGGCCATGAGCTTCTTCTGGTGCTCGTCCAGACCATCGTCCTTGAGCAGGCCGATCAAACGCAAGTGACACTCGATGGCGTCACCGATCTCCGCGACCAGTGAGGGCATGTACTTGCCGCCGCGCTTGAAATAGCCGCCGCGCGGGTCGAACACCGAGTGCAGCTCCTCCACCAGGAAGGTCACGTCGCCACCCTTGCGGAAGACCGCCGAGATGATCCGCGTCAGCGCCACGATCCATTGAAAGTGGTCCATGTTCTTCGAGTTGATGAAGATCTCGAACGGGCGGCGCAGCTCATGCTCGGTGCCGGCGTTGAGAATGACGTCATTGATGGTCACGTACAGTGCATGCTCGGACAGTGGCGTCTTGACCTTGTAGGTCGAGCCCAGCAGCATCTCCGGACGCTCGAGCTGCTCAGTCAGATGCACTACGTTGTCTGTGGTGGTGCCCGGCTGCTCCACGCTCGCCGGCTTGGGCACCTCTGTCTTGTCTTCCTTGACGACACTGCAGCCGACGATCTTTTTGTCGATCCTGATGGACATTCAATACACCTCTGGTGAGTTACGAGATACAAGTGTCAAGAGACAAGTATGAAAGATAACTACCCCTGCGTGCCGTGCCACAGTCTCGGCTATCCCAAAGGTTTTCTACTTGCAACTTGTATCTTGCACCTTGCATCTGTTCGTCAGAACTTACCGTAATACCCTTCCTTCAGGGCATCGTAGAGATTGGCGGCGGTATGCATCTCGCCGTCGTATTCGATCTCCTGGTTACCCTTGACCTCCAGCGTGCTGCCGTCGTCGAGGGTGAACACGTAGGTGGTGTTCTCCAGGTCCTTTTCCTTGACCAGCACGCCCTGGAAGGCCTCGGGATTGAAACGGAAGGTGGTACAACCCTTCAGGCCCTGCTCGTAGGCGTAGAGATAGATATCCTTGAACTGCTCGTAGGGATAATCGGTCGGCACGTTCGCCGTCTTGGAGATGCTGGAGTCCACCCACTTCTGCGCCGCCGCCTGGATGTCGACGTGCTGCTCGGGGCTGACGTCCTCGGCCGTGATGAAATAGTCCGGCAGCCGGGTATCGTCCTCTTCGCCGTGCGGCATGGCCTTGGCGTTGATGAGTTCGCGATAGGCCAGCAGCTCGTAGGAATAGACCGGCACCTTCTCCTTGCTCTTGCGACCCTCGCGGATCACATTGCGGAAATAGTGGTGCGCGAACGAGGGCTCGATACCGTTGCTGGCGTTGTTGGCCAGTGACAGTGAAATCGTGCCGGTCGGCGCGATGGAACTGTGATGGGTGAAGCGCGCCCCCACCAGCGCCAGCTCCTCGACCAGGTCGGGCGCGACTTCGGCGACGCGCTGCATGTAGCGGCTGTACTTGGCATGCAGCAGCCGGCCCGGGACGCGATCGCCGACCACCCAACCATCGACCGTCATGTCCGGACGCCGCCGCAGCATCTCCTCGGTCAGCGTGAACTCCTCTTCCATGATCGGTGCCGCACCCTTTTCCTTGGCCAGGTCCAGCGCGGCGCGCCAGCCTTCGATCGCCATCTCGCGCGCGACGCGCTCGGTGAACTCCAGGGATTCCGGCGCGCCGTACTTCATGCGCAGCATGGTCAGCGTCGAGCCCAGACCCAGGAAGCCCATGCCGTGGCGGCGCTTGCGCAGGATCTCGTCGCGCTGGCCTTCCAGCGGCAGGCCGTTGATCTCGACCACGTTGTCGAGCATGCGCGTGAACACCGCGACCACCTTGCGGTATTCCTCCCAGTCGAAGCGCGCCCGCTCGGTGAAGGGCTCGAGCACGAACTTGGTCAGGTTCACCGAACCCAGCAGGCAGGAGCCGTAGGGCGGCAACGGCTGTTCACCACACGGATTGGTTGCGCGGATGTTCTCGCAGAACCAGTTGTTGTTCATCTCGTTGACCTTGTCGATCAGGATGAAACCTGGTTCGGCAAAATCGTAGGTCGAGGCCATGATCACGTCCCACAGGCGCCGCGCGCGGATGCTGCGGTAGACCTTGCAGGCAGTCTGCCCGACGGCATTGGTCACGTAGCCGTCCGTGACCGGCCAGTCGCGCCAGAGCACCTGTTCGGGGTCGTCGAGGTCCAGCGGCTCGGCCTCCAGTTCAGCCGGCTTCAACGGAAAGGCGAGCTTCCACTGCGCATCGGCCTTGACCGCCTCCATGAACTCCCGCGAGATCAGCAGACTCAGATTGAACTGGCGCAGGCGGCCGTCCTCGCGCTTGGCGCGGATGAAATCCATGACGTCCGGGTGGCCGATGTCGAAGGTCGCCATCTGCGCGCCGCGGCGGCCGCCGGCGGACGAGACGGTGAAGCACATCTTGTCGTAGATATCCATGAACGACAGCGGACCCGAGGTATAGGCCCCGGCGCCGGCGACGTAGGCACCGCGCGGTCGCAGCGTGGAAAACTCGTAGCCGATGCCGCAGCCCGCCTTGAGGGTCAGGCCGGCCTCGTGCACCTTCTCCAGGATGTCGTCCATGGAGTCGCGGATGCTGCCGGACACCGTGCAGTTGATGGTCGAGGTCGCCGGCTTGTGTTCCCAGGCACCGGCGTTGGAGATGATGCGGCCGGCCGGGATGGCACCGCGACGCAATGCCCAGACGAACTGCTCGTACCAGGTCTCGCGCAGCTCGGGGGTGACCTCGACCTCCGCCAGGGCGCGCGCGACGCGCTTGTAGGTGTCATCGATCACGTGGTCGACCGCCTGGCCGGTCTTGGTCGTCAGGCGGTATTTCTTGTCCCAGATGTCCTGCGACGCGGGCTGCAGAGGAATTTCTCTGGCCGTGGTGGCGACGGCCTTGAGGTGTGCGGGCTTCATCGAACCTCCTGGTTCCCTTTTGTTTTCGTTTCGCCCGGGGCGTGCGGCTGAAACGGGAGTCGGGTCGGCACCAACATCTCGATCGGGGGTGCCGGGAGACCCAACCGACACACAACATATTGTGTCGTGCCGGTGTAGATTAGGTGGCCGCAAGGGGGCTGTCAATAGGCCAAGCCTGTATTTATTATATATATAATTCAGTCAGTTACTATTGCAATCACCGCTCTATACCAGTTTGTGGAGACCCTGCCAAGCCCTTCACCGTACAGAAGCGAACCACTATATATTGTGGTTCTAATATACCCGCCAACGACCTGCGTAACGCCTTGAAATCTGCCATTCCCGCGGATACCAAAACCTGGATGGTGCTTACTGAAGCCACCCTGGCCACGGAAGCACGCGGCAAAAACTCATTGATAAAGCCCAAAAACAACACCGTGTGGCAACACCGGGTTTGGTCAGGTCTCGTCGGGGTTCAGTCGACCTGTGGCGAGCACGGATGGCCCTGGATGAAGCGTAGTCCCCTCCAGCCGCCGCCTCAACCCCGCCCCTTGATGTTCGCCCGCGCCGCTCCCATATGACTTGCAGACCGCGCTTTCAGTGAAGCGCCAATCCAACCGAGGACAACGACTATGAGCATGGTCCGTTATGAACCCTGGGGGCTGCTCAATCAGCTCCACAGCGAAATCGATCAGATGTTTTCACCGCAACACCGCCGGGCGGGCGCGGAGGACGGCAGCGTCGCGGCCAGCGACTGGGCACCGGCCGTCGATATCAAGGAAGAGCCCGAGCGCTTCGTCATCCACGCGGACATCCCCGGCGTCGATCCCAAGGACATCGAGGTACGGATGGAGAACGGTATCCTCACCATCCAGGGCGAACGCCTGTCCGAACAGAAGGAAGAGCGCGAAGGCTACAAGCGCATCGAGCGTGTGCGCGGCAGTTTCTTCCGCCGCTTCAGCCTGCCGGACAGCGCCAACGCCGAGGCGATCAGCGCCAAGTGCCAGCAGGGTGTGCTGGAGGTGGTGATCCCGAAACAGGAGAAGGTGCAGCCGCGCCGTATCCAGGTCGAGGTCTGAGGGAACCGGACCCCGCGCCGGGCAGCCCGGCGCGGGTGTACCCGTCTGAACGGCAGATGATCGGACTATGGAATTCAAGGACTATTACGCAAGCCTCGGCGTCGCCAAAGACGCGACGGCGGACGAGATCAAACGCGCCTATCGCAAGCTGGCGCGCAAGTATCATCCGGACGTCAGCAAGGAACCGGATGCGGAGGCCCGCTTCAAGGAGATCAACGAGGCCAACGAGGTCCTGAAGGATCCCGAGAAACGTGCGGCCTACGATCAGCTCGGCAGCCAGTGGCGCAGCGGCCAGGAGTTCCGGCCACCGCCGGACTGGGACGCCGGCTTCGAATTCAGGGGTGGCGGCCCTACCGGTGCCGACGCCCACCAGTTCAGCGACTTCTTCGAGACGTTGTTCGGCATGGGCTCGCCGTTCACCGGCCATGGCGCGCATCCAGGCCGCCATGGCCGCCATGCCCTGCGCGGCGAAGATCATCATGCGAAGATCCTCATCTCACTGGAGGACAGCTTCAGCGGCGCGCAGCGCAGCATCCAGCTGCAGGCGCCTGCAGTCGATGCGCACGGGCGGGTGAGCCTGCGCCCGCGCACGCTGAATCTGCGCATCCCCAAGGGTATCGGTGCCGGCCAGAAGATCCGCCTGGCCGGCCAGGGCGGGCCCGGCGGCAGCGGCGCAACCGCCGGCGATCTCTATCTCGAAATCGAATTTGAACCTCACCGGCTGTTCCAGGTCGAAGGACGCGACTTGTATCTGAGCTTGCCGCTGGCACCCTGGGAGGCGGCGCTCGGTGCACGCGTCCAGGTCCCGACGCCAGCCGGGCGCGTCGAGGTCAAGGTGCCGGCCGATGCCCAATCGGGCCAGAAGCTGCGCCTCAAGGGCCGTGGCCTGCCGGCGCAACAGCCGGGCGATCTGTTCATCATCCTGAAGCTCGTCAATCCGCCGGCGAGCGACGCCCGCGCACGCGAGCTCTACCAGCGTATGGCGGACGAAGTACGCTTCGATCCGCGCAGCGCCTGGGAGTCGACCGATGCCAAGAACTGATCTGCCGGACATGCTGTTACTGGACCAGCGCCTGGAATTGACGCTGCTCGATCTGAGCGAGGCCTGCGGCCTGCACGCCGAGCGCCTCATCGAGATGGTCGAGGCGGGCGTGCTCGAAGCGCATGGTGCCGCACCCGCTGCCTGGCGCTTCGACGCCATCGCGCTGGAACGCATACGCATCACCCAGCACCTGCAGCGCGATCTCGGCATCGACTTCGCCGGCGCGGCGCTGGCGCTGGATCTGCTCGAGGAGGTACGCACGCTGCGACGTCGCGTGCAGCTGCTGGAACAGTTGTTCGATCCGCTTTGACGCCCCGGGGGCAACCGCCACAGCCGCCCCCTGCGGGCAAACGCTTCACCGCCAGGAGGACTGTCATCATGAGCACCTTTGATACGGTTACGGAGAATCTCGGCCGCGCCTGGGACAACCTTGCCGAGGGTTGGCGTGAGCTGCGCACACGCGCCGGCTCGGCCATCACGCGCTTCAATCCACTCGCCCGGCGCGGCACGCTCGAGACCGCCGAGGAGCAGATCATGCAGCGCGCCCCACGCTGGGGATTCATGGCCGCGGATGTGCGTGAGACGGCGACCGAGGTGCACGTGCGCATCGAGGCGCCAGGCATGGAGGCCGATCAATTCGACCTCAGCGTGGACCACGGTGTGCTGCGGGTACGCGGCGAAAAGCATGTGCAGCGCGAATCCCAGGAAGGGCGCTTCCGCGTCCTGGAATGCGCCTACGGCAGCTTTGAACGCACCATCGCCCTGCCTGCCGAGGTCGACGACAGCCGCGCGAAGGCCCGTTACCGGCGTGGTGTGCTGGAGGTGACGCTGCCGCGGACGCGGGCGGCGGGTCGCAACCGCATCGACGTGCAGGGATGAGGGCTGCGTCTGTCAGGCCGCAGCGGAGGCGCCGCGCCCGCCGGCTGTTTCTGAGCGTGGCGCTGGCGTTGGTTGCGGGCCTCTCCCTGCCGCTGGGCGCCACCGCTGCGCTGCCCATGGCCGTGGACGGCCAGCCGCTGCCGACGCTCGCCCCCATGCTGCAGCAGGTCACGCCCGCGGTGGTCAACATCGCCACCGTCGGCCGCGTGCGTATCCAGCAGAATCCGCTGTTGAACGACCCCTTCTTCCGGCGCTTCTTCGATATCCCCGACCAGCCGCGCGAACGCCAGACCCAGAGTCTCGGTTCGGGCGTGGTGGTCGATGCCGAGCAGGGCTATGTGCTCACCAACCATCACGTCATCGACAAGGCCGAGCAGATCCGCGTCATGCTGAGCGACGGCCGCAGCTTTGAGGCCGAACTGATCGGCACCGATCCGGAGTCCGATGTCGCCGTCATCCACATCCCTCCGGAGCACCTCACCGCCCTGCCGCTGGCGGATTCCGACGCACTGCGGGTGGGCGATTTCGTGGTCGCCATCGGCAATCCCTTCGGCCTCGGCCAGACGGTGACCTCCGGCATCGTCAGCGCCCTGGGCCGCAGTGGCCTCGGTATCGAGGGCTACGAAGACTTCATCCAGACGGACGCCTCCATCAATCCGGGCAACTCCGGCGGTGCACTGGTGAATCTGCGCGGCGAACTGGTCGGGCTGAACACGGCTATCATCGCGCCGGGCGGCGGCAACGTCGGTATCGGCTTCGCCATCCCCGTCAACATGGCGCACGAGATCATGACCCAGCTCATCACCCACGGCGAGGTCAGCCGCGGCCAGCTGGGCATCACCGCCCAGGACCTCACCCCCGAGCTGGCCCAGGCCTTCGGCCTGCAGCCACAGCGCGGGACGGTCGTCGCCGCTGTCACCAAGGACTCGCCGGCCGCGCAGGCCGGCGTCCGTGTCGGCGACGTCATCGTCAGCGTCAACGGCCGCGGCGTGGAATCCGCCGCCGATGTGCGCAACCGCATCGGCCTGTTGCGGGTCGGCGAACGGGTCACGCTCGAGGTCCTGCGTGACGGCACCCGGAAGCGGATCGAGGCCGTCATCAAGGCGCCCGACCTGACCCGGCTGGACGGCAAGACCCTGCACCCGCGCCTGGCCGGCGCGCAGTTTTCTAATATTGAGGAAGGCATGCCGCAGTACGGCCGCGTGCAGGGGGTGTTGCTGGCCGAACTCGATCCCCGCGGGCCGGCGGCCCACACCGGTCTGCAACCGGGTGACGTGGTCGTGTCGATCAACCGCATACCTCTAAGCAATATCAACGAGATGGAAGAAGCCGCCCGGCGCAGCAGGGGCTCCGGTCTGCTGCTCAACGTGCAGCGTGGTGGGGCCGCGATGTTCCTGCTGATCCGCTGAGCAACGGCCCGGGCCGCTGACCCCGGTACCCGCGCAGGTCATTAGTTTATTTTATGGGGTCGCTAAAGGTTGACTAAATTGGTCAGATAATCTATATTAGCAACCACTAAACAACCCAACCAGCGACCATAGGAGGCACCATCATGGCTCAACTGATTCCTGGCTTCCCCGGCGACGGCATCGTGACCGTCAACCGTGTCATCCTGAAGGAAGGCTATACCCTCGACGAGCTGCAGGAGCGCGTTGCGGTGCTGTGCGAAAACGTCAAGACCTACCACTCAGAGACCGGCTTCATCGGCGGCTTCGTCTGTCTGAACAGTGGCACCATCTCCAACGAGGGTTCCACGATCGGTCAGGCCGTTGCCAATCCCCTGAAGGACAAGGAGGCACTGATCATCACCTTCTGGGATACCTTCGAGAACCACGAGAATTCGCACAAGAGCGAGACCTTCCAGCCGCTCTTCAAGCATGTGCTGGAACTGTGCGAGAACGGCAACGAAGAGACCGTCTACACGATGATGTGGTCGGGTAAGGCTTATGATGCCGCGACCGCGAAGGCCGCGCAGGAAGCGAAGCTGAAGTACGCCTGACCTGCTGCACCCCGGGCCAGGGCCCGGAGTGGCAATGACGAGGGGGACAGATTTTCCGATCTGTCCCCCTGTTTGTTTGCGCACCGGGCTGCGGCGTTGCGCAACCACCCTGGAGCGTTCGTTTCAGCTACGCAATCCACGCAGGATTCTTTGTCCTGAAAACCCAGTGGCCACGGAAGCACCTTTATCCTGAAAATTCATTCGCCACGGAAACACACGGAAGTACACGGAATGTAAAACCTGCTCCAGCCCCGCCTTCCGTGTTTTCCCGTGTGTTTCCGTGGCAATGAAGTTCTTTATCCTGAAAATCCATTTGCCACGGAAACACACGGAAGTACACGGAATATAAAACCCGCCCCATCCCCGCCTTCCGTGTTTTTCCGTGTGCTTCCGTGGCGATGAAATCTTTCATCCTGAAAAGCCATTTCAGTCGCGGCGGTCGTGGTGCGTCAGGCTGCGCCTCGACGCACCCTGCGGGGTGTCGCCTGTGTGAGCGATACGCCGTAGCTAC
>Ga0172382_10001361_pt1 | contig 43932 bp, 90 predicted proteins | sample Leawel138RmetaG_FD_122245 | JGI IMG/M metagenome (GOLD analysis project Ga0172382, IMG submission 122245) | Leachate microbial communities from a municipal landfill in Southern Ontario, Canada - Leachate well 138R metaG | ecosystem: Engineered > Solid waste > Landfill > Unclassified | place...
CTGCTCCTACTGCTCCGGCTGCTCCGACTGCTCCGACTGCTCCCGCTGCTCATACTGCTCCGACTGCTCCCGCTGCTCATACTGCTCCGGCTGCTCCGACTGCTCCGACTGCTCCCGCTGCTCATACTGCTCCGGCTGCTCCGACTGCTCCGACTGCTCCCGCTGCTCTGGCTGCTCCCGCTGCTCCGGTGTGTTGCGATGGGCTGGACCAGCAGCATCAAACCTTCTTGCGGTCAACGGTCTGTACTGGCCTATTGCAATTTCGGAAACCCACATGCAGATTGGCTGCCAAAACCATAAAATTGACCGATGGGTTAGTTTCAGTGAAGATGATTTAGCTGCAATGGATACCCATGCTCTCGCATTCTTGCAACAGAATGAGGAAATGATTAAAATGCTGATCCAAGCTAAGCAGGGAGTAAAATCATGAACGAAAACGCCAAGAAAGCCCTTGCTGAACATCGCCAGCGTATGAAGGAGTCTGGTGAACAGGTGGAGCGTAAGACCTTCCGTGAGAAGCTGAAGGACAACCCCACAAGCCGTACCATTGCCATCCATGCTATGTGTTATGAATGTTGTGGTGGTGGCTATGACGGTGGTATCCGTGAGACTATTCGGGAATGCAAGGTGGATTGTCCGCTTCATGCCTTCCGCCCATACAAATAAGCTAGGGTAATTTTTTAACAGACCTATTTTGGAGAATACTATGCTTTGTCATACATACAAGGGCATTTGTGCTAAACACATTCCGGGTAAGGATATTGCAGATAAGGGCATGCTTGACACTTTCCGCTATGCTGTTGGTGCGTATGGTTTCCTTTGCCAGCAAGGAGAGGAAATTAGTAAGGAAGAGTGGATTAAGCGGATTGAAAGTTTTTATTACAAGAGTGCCCGCCGTGATCGGGTAATTCAAGCAATCAACGAGGTAATGTAAAATGAAAGCATGGTACTTTGCGCAAGAAGATCGGAAGTTGCGCTATGGTGATAACAGATTTATCATCCTTGGTGAGAGCCATTCTGTTGACGCTGAGCCTATATTGTGTAGTAGCGGGCTTCACGCATCTGTTAATATCCGCGATGCTCTCGCTTATGCACCGGGGCCGATCCTCTACTTGGTGGAGCTGTCAGGAAAGATGGACATTGGAGATGATAAGGTATCCGCTCAGGTACGAAACTATCTTGCCGGATTCGATGCTACAGACATGCTGCAAGAATTTGCACGTAAACAGGCTTTAATTAACATTGAGAAAATCAAACCTTATACTGATCAATATGATCTGATTGTTGAGTATCTGCAAACAGGGCGTGAAGATTTGAGGTCGGCGGCGTGGTCTGCGGCGAGGTCGGCGGTGGAGTCAGCGGCGGAGTCGGCGGCGTGGTCGGCGGCGGAGTCGGCGGTGGAGTCGGCGGCGGAGTCGGCGGCGTGGGCGGCGGTGAGGTCGGCGGTGAGGTCGGCGGCGTGGTCGGCGGAGTCGGCGGCGAGGTCGGCGGTGGAGTCGGCGGTGGAGTCGGCGGAGTCGGCACAGTCTGAGATGCTGATTGATCTGGTATACAAATACTACCCATCAATCGAAGAGGTGATGTAAAATGGAACTGGATACTTTCGACACCTACATCAAGCCTTCCCGCATCCGTGGTAAGAAGGTTAAGGCTATCGTCAAGTCTACTAAGATTAAGGCTGTCAAAGGCTTCAATCGGAAGGCTGAAAAGAAGCAATGGATTAAGGAGGTAGCTTAAAATGAGCTATACAAAAGGCAAATGGTTTTATGCCCCCGAGTATTCCGCTGTTCGTGTGGTATACAGCCACGCCCTCAAGGCAGTAGCTGATTTTGGGAAGATTGACCTTCCTGAAAAGGAGGCTAACGCCAAACTAATCTCCGCTGCCCCTGATTTGCTGGAGGCTTTGAAGGCTATCGTACAATGGCAACAGGATGAGGGTGAACTTGCAGGTAAAGGCCCGTATGATGTGGCGCAGTACGCAAAGCAGGCTATCGCCAAAGCAACAGGAGAAGCTGTTTAAGCCACTTTCAAGGGCGACCCGCTAGGTAGGTATAGGGTACTTCTCTAAAACCCAAAGGAGATTGTCTAATGAGGCGTTTTGACGTGATTCTGAGTGGTTCTAAGGTATGCTGTCTGGCGGCATATACGCTAAACGGCGCGAAGGAGATTGGGAAGTTGATTTTTGGTAGGAAAGTTGAAGTACACTTTCACTAGAGGTAGGCTAGGTTGCCAAGGGCAACTGTCTAGCCTCTAGCTAGGGTAATTTTCTAGGGAGGGCATTTTATGGACTGGCTACAGCACAAAGATTTTAAGTTGTGGGTATTGAAGCGCAGGATGTATGGTGCTACAATTACCCTCTCTTGGATTTCTTTATTGTGTTGTGGGGTTTATGTACTTTGGGATGTTTTAAAATGACTACTTGGTTTGATGGCTTGAAGTTCGCGGAGCGTGAACAACAGAAGCATGAAGGTATCAGGGGTTATCCTGAGTGCCTAGAGGCTACGGCTCAGTATCGGCTAACTGATCCGTTCTGGCAGGGAGTTATGGACTACGTTGAGCATTACTGCAAGTTAAAGGAGATTGAAAATGGCAAGAAGGAGGAGCAGGAATGACGACTTGGGAGTTCTTACGGGAACTGAATGAAGTTTGTTCATTCCAGACGCGGGAAGGGAAGAGGGTGGGAAAAGCCACTAATTCTGAACTGAAGCGTTGGTGTCAGAACGGGGCTGTAGTGATCAATGGGGAAAAGGTGAAGTGGGACCAGGAGTTGATATTTCCACTCTCAAGCATGATCCTCTTCCCTAAACACCCTATCACTTTGTTTTAACTTTATAAGCCTCATTACTCATTCTATCAGCTTGGGTATTCTGCTCCCTCGGTATCCACTTGAGGGAGTAGTCTAACCGTTTCAGAAGGGCTTTGGCACGATCGCAAAGAGGACGAAGGTGGGGTTTCTTTACCTTCCAGCGGCCATTGACTCGCTCCACAACCAACTTACTGTCACCATAGATTGTAACGGGTTGATGAATATCATAATTTTTATGCAGGCACTCAAGGCTTCTGATTAAAGCCATGTATTCACCAACATTATTACTCCCTAATCCCCCATACTCACAGTATTCATCTCCGTTAATAACCCACCCTAAGCCTAACTCACCGGGGTTATTAGGTTTACAAGCAGCATCGAAGTAGATAGTTATTGACATTGTGTATTTTAGTAGTTAAGATCGGGGGTTAGTAAGTTGTTTTGTTTATTGTTTTATGTGATCTACACAGTGTAGCTGAGCTTTTAGCAGTTTTACGTCGCAAGGTAGTCCCTTGGACGGTGATCATTGCTGATCTATATAGGCAGCTAGTTTTAGCTATCTATTAATGCTTTTAATTATATCATATTTCGAGGTAAAAAGCAACTTTATTTTCATGAATCATGTAACCTCTTAATTTACAAAGAGTTCTACAAGAGATAATTCAGTTTAATAAAGCATAAAAAACTTTGATTAGCTATTGACTTTATTTTCGTATACACTTTCCATCCGTTCACAACAGCAAAGGAGATATAACATGAGTGAAAACAACAGCGGCAACGGGAACAGCGGCTACCGGAACAGCGGCTACCGGAACAGCGGTGACCAGAACAGCGGTGACCGGAACAGCGGTGACCAGAACAGCGGCTACCGGAACAGCGGCAACTGGAACAGCGGCAACCAGAACAGCGGCAACCAGAACAGCGGCAACTGGAACAGCGGCTACCGGAACAGCGGCAACTGGAACAGCGGTGACCGGAACAGCGGCAACTGGAACAGCGGCTACCGGAACAGCGGTTACTTGAACACTACAGAACCGCCTGTGCGGATTTTTAACAAGGACACAGATATGTCTCTGGAAGATATTGACTTTCCTAATTTCTTCTATTTTGATCTGGTGGAATGGGTTTATCCATCCGAGATGAATGAAGAGGAGAAGAAAGAACATCCGTTCTGGGAAACCACAGGTGGCTATCTCAAGTCTTACGACTACAAGGAGGCATGGAAGCGATCTTGGGATAAGGCAGATGAAGAAGATCGGGCTAAGTTGTTTGCTTTGCCTAACTTCGATGCGGATATCTTTTTCGAGATTAGTGGTATTGATGTGCGACAGTCTACTCAAGAAGTGGTTGAGTTGAACGGTCAGAAATACCTGAAGTCAGAACTTGAGGAAGCACTGAAGCATATCAACCCGATTGATTGAGATATTATAGTAAACGGAAGCCAAGGAAGGCTACCCGCTACTACCCCACGGGGTAAGCTAGGATAGGTCTACGGAATAGTGTTTTTCTAATGAAAAACGACCTTAGAATTGATTTTAAGGGTTGACCAGAGGCTACCCTAGCGGGTATACTCAAAAATAGACAGAAGGAGGGTAAAATGACACTAAAAGAGTTTGCCGATCTGGCTGGCGTTGAGATTGTAGACTGTGACCCTGAATGGGGCGGGAAGTTTGCATACATCACCAAGGACTATCCCAACTGCATGATTTCGGGTTTCCGTACAAAAAGAGCTGCATACAGAGCATGGCTGCAAGATACCTATGGAAAATATGCCGCTGTTGCTATTGTCAAGCTGCTGGATACAAAGATTGATTAATACCCCTATAAGAATCTCTTGTGTTGACAGCAAGATTCAGAGGTATATACTCTCAGCAACATCAAATGAAGGAGAAATGAAATGGGTGATCGTGTATTGTTCCAAGTAGTCTCAGGGAAGAATGTTTCCCCTGTTGTTTACGGGCATTGGTCGGGCTATTCCGCTGGTGATGTATGCAAGAGACTTAAAGAGCGCATGAAAGGGAGGTCGGGTGATGTTGAGTATACTGCTGCACGTCTGGTACAGGAATTGATAGGTAATGAGGAGGGGAACACGGGTTGGGGTATTTGGAACCAAACGCGTGTTCTTTCCGCCGGTGACTCTCACGGAGATGCTGGTATTGTCATTATTGACTGTTCCGGCCCTGAATTGAGCTTTACTTGTTTCGGTGGGTATCTTAAAATCAATGAAACAACTGGCCTTCCAAGTGCAGGAGACGAAGATAATGAATAACATTGATCCGGTAATGGTTGACTTGAACAACTATGAAATCGCAGAAATGAAGGCCGAAGAACGTGCCGAACTACGAGAGCAAGCTATCAATGAGCAGCTTGATTCTATTGAAGTAGGCGACTTCATGGAACTATTCAATGACCAAATCATTGATTTTGAACAGCTTTTTGATGCATACAAGGATGATGATGGTATCCGAATGTTGGCAATTATTGACTTAGCTTTTCGGAAGTATACGGAGAGTGTAGTAGATTATGCGTAACCCGATCTGTCTCATCAGAACAGTCTGGCGTTCCATAAAAAGCGGAACTTTCGTAATGGGACACAACTACCAGACGGATAAGGAACCGACGCCGAAAAACGTCCACGTCCTGAAGTGTGAGACGTGCGGAAAACGATCTGTCAGTTGGTCTTGGAACTCTCTTGAGAGGTACAAATGACTGATTTCCTTATAAAAACACTTCTATTCTGCGGCCCAATCCTGTTTTTAATGGGAGTTGGGTGTTATTGGGCCAGTAGGTACGAAAAACAGATAGAAACAGATGAGGATTTTGCTCAAAGAAGTCTTGGAGTATTTAACTTATTGTGCTATGCTTGGGTTGGGTTCTCATTCTGGATACTATTCTTTTGAGGTGAGTTATGTGTGATGCCACAATAGCACTAGCTGTAGCAATTTACTTTGAATCCCGCTCAGAACCTCTGGCGGGTCAATACGCTGTCGCTGAGACGATCCTTAATAGGGTAGAGAGCAAGCGGTTCCCTAACACTGTCTGCGGGGTTGTGATGCAACCTAACCAGTTCAGCTATTTCTGGGATGGTAAGCAGGAATTGGTTATTCAAGATCAGAAGGCTTGGGAAGTGGCTCAGGCAGTGGCGCGGAACTCCTTGAATAAAAAACTTGCATACCACGGTTCTTGTCACTATACTCACAAGAACATCCATAGAGTATGGATGAAAGATATGAAAAGAGTAATGGTTATCGGAGATCATAAATTTATTCAGGGCGGCTGCTAATATTTCTTGACAAAGTTTGAAACAGAGTATAGAGTTACTTCCATCGACATCATTGACTATATGGAGACTTGACATGGACCTGAATACGTTTCGTAAACTGACTGACGGACACTTCGCTACTGTTACCTTCGTAAAGAAGAACGGTGAGAAGCGAGTGATGAACTTCCACCCAATGACCAAGCGTTACATTAAGGGAACTGGAAATCCTGTCGTTGATGGACGTGCTGTAGTTCTTGATCTCGGCACCTTCCGCAAGAATCTCAAGGAAGGACTGCATCGTTTTGAGGCTGGGGCAAAGGCTTATCGGTCATTCTGGCCGGATACGATCATTGAGCTTCGGGTGGGTAAGAAGGTTTATGACAAGAATGGTGAGGAAATGAAAGATGTGGTTTAAGTGCGAACACCTATTGTCATGTTTAGTGGTGTTATTCTTGTCTGGGAAAATAGTAGGTAAGTTCAACAATTAAATTAGGAGGTAAAATCATGTATCTAGTTATCAAAGCAGGTTACACTCAAGTAGCTATCCCGGTTACTCAAGATATAGGAGCAATCATGCAAGGGATGGACAAAGCCATTGTAGTCAATGAACCCAACTGGCAAGAGTCTCAATATAAGATTGATAGTAAAACTTCTGTCACATTTACTATTGTGCCGGATAATTTGATTGGCCCGGCAGAACCAGTTATTGAGCAGTATAAAGATGATCTGCATCGCGCATATCAACGAGAGTCAGAAGAGCGCACGAAGCGCCAAGAAATTGAAAAAGAATTGATTACCCTTAAAGAACGATTTGCACCCTTCCTAGAGGAAGCCGAAGCTATATCTTGTTAAACTGGCAATTGATAAATTTATCTAGGGAGGATTAAATTATGAAGAAGATTATCTTTGTAGTAATGATGTTGGTGTCTGGTGTGGCGTTTGGTCGCAATTGTGAGAATACCGATCAAATTGCACAAGTAGTTATGTCGGCACGTCAGAATGGGGTAGCTATGGCGGATATGATTGCTGCGGCTGATAAGTCCTCAGATAAGAAAGAAGCAATCTTCTTTAAGACTCTTATTATCATGGCCTATGACCGACCAGGATATAGCGTAAGCGATAATCAGCAGAAGGCTATTGTGGACTTCCGTAACGATATCTACAGCATGTGCGTTAAAGGTCAGTTGAAGTAATGTTCTGGATCACGTTTAACCTAGACAACAGGGACGTTGTTGGAGCCAAAATAGAGGGCAATAAGGCTACTCGTTACTGGAACAATGCCGATCCTGTTGAAGTAACCCTCAAGAGGGAGTACAGTTATATTGAACTTGCTTCTCTTAGCCCCACTGAGATTCAGATGGGGATTATAGCAGCAGTGGGTTTTGAGATAAACCGTATATCGAATTTGCGGATCACTCAAGAGAACATTCAATGGGATACTTACTGGAAGGAGAATAGAAAGTGACTAAAACTTGCACAAACTGCAAGTATTGGAGAGAAATGCGGAGAGGTTTGGGAGTTTGTGATTGGCTATTCTTCAACAAGGCACAAATCCCCGCTTGGGCTAGACTTCGGAGCTTAGAGTCTGGTATAATTGAGGCCGTTACGAATTGTAACACTTGGGAGGAGAAGAGATGACACAGCGGTGCGATAGTTGCCGGTATTATAGTTATCCTTATGACTCAACACCTTGTAATTCTTGTGATAATGATTATATCAATTGGGAGCAAGGGGTAGAGGTTGAATCAGTATATAATAAGTGTGATGGCCCCGGAGGCGTAAAGACCTTTGAGAATCAAGTTTGTATGCCGATTAATGGTAAGGTTCAGTGTATTGACCACTGCATCCACCACATTGTAGCAGCCCTGAACGCAGGCGGCGTAGAAACCGTAGCCTCTTGTTGCGGACACGGTACTCAGCGTGGGAGGATTGATCTCGCAGATGGTCGGGTGTTGTTTATCGAAGGAGAGAAGAAATGAAAGTAACACAAGAGTTTGCACCAATCTCAATCACTTTTGACGATGAGCAAGAGTTCTTGATGTTTTGGGAGATTATTGAAGAAACACATCTAAATTGCAGCTATGGAGAAAAAAGAGATTTCCTTATCTCTTTGTCGGACATGTTGTCAATACGGAATGAAAGTCAGTCCTCAATCTGATCAATGGTGACTCCAAGTAACTCAATCATACGGCCACGAACAGCATTGATCTCTACAGGACGGCCACCCGGCCCTGAGATTTCCATAGAGCGTCTGTCACCGTACTTCTCAGGCTTATGGGCTTTAAGTAGGAGAGCAGCCAATGCGTCACTGTATTGAGTCTCAGTACCACAAGGGACACCTTGGTAGTAGACGGTTTTCTCTACGCCATGAGTAGCACGATTGAAGGCAGAACCTTCAAGTTCATCAATAGCTTCGGAGACAGCCAGTTCCCAAGCAGCAGCGAACTCAGGATCGTTCCTTCGATGCCAGTAGAGGGTTTGGTAAGGAATCTTCATAGCCTTGGCGGCTTTTTGGACGTTACATGTCTCAGCCAAGAGCTTGAGAAACTTCTTCTTCTTTGCAGGGGTAATACGTTTCCGTTCTGGCTGACCGCCTCGCTTTACAGGGGCAGCAGGTTCAGAAATTTCTTGCAATTGAGTGGAATCTGTGGTAGAGTCGGTCATACATCCTCACTAAGGGGTGTCTCGGGTAATTTTTTAGAAAAGCCATTTTCGGCTGAGTATATCACAAAACTATAAAAAAGTCAAGTAAATGAAGGAGTTGGAATGAATAACAGATTTTGGAACGCTAGATGTATTTTCCCGAACGGGAAGGAATGCAGCCAACCTATACATAGAAACATAGTAATTTACCGTTCGGGAATGAACCACGAAGGACAAAAGAATGCGCTGTAAATGTTGTAACGCAGAATATGAACCAAAACGTATTAACAAGTACACTAATGACTACGAGGACTTATGCCCCGGATGCCTCTTAGAAGCTAAGATGGCTTTCTACGATGATGACAAGGAAATAGGCGGTATTGACGAGATTCTTGATGGATATGACTTGGAGGGAATGGAGTGATCACTGAAGATAAAGTTGAAAAAGCATTAGAATATCTCTCGACTTCTGCTTCTCCCTACGGTAAGTGGAGAGCCAGAGCAGAAGCCTTAGACCACCACCTAAAGGTAGCAGAAGCTACTGAGTACCTTGGCGCAGAAGGTACACAAGAAGCACGAAAAGCTAAAGCAAGAGCTTCTGAAACATACAAGAACCTAGTTGACGAATATGAACAAGCTGTGCTAGAGTACAACACAATCGGTAGTTATCGAAAGGCGGCTGAACTTACAATATCTGTATTTCAGTCAATGGTGAAGATGCAGTCACAGGGAGTAAACCTATGACGGTATCTGAACTGATTATGTGGTTACAAGAGCAAGATCAGAACGCTCTTGTGAACACTGAGACAGGTCTTATCCGTACGGTGTGCCTGTCTCAACAAGCTATTAAAGTAAAAAACGCCAAGATGGTATTTTTAGGAGATTAAGTAATGTTTGATAACGCACTAAAGAAGATCAAAGAACAGGAACAAGCCGACAAGGTATATGTCTGGCACGAAGCTAATTACTCCGTAGTCATTGCAATTAAGGATAAGGTTAAGTATATGGTTTGTTCAGTGTACTCTCCGTTCTTCAATAAGATGATGGTGGCGTAGTGGTTGGTAAGACCGCAGCAATTACAAAAGAATATCGCCGTAGGTTTGAACACCTGCGAGAGATCGGTTGTATTTGCTGCTTATCTTACGGACTCAAGAACACTTGGATTCAGGTTCATTATATCGTTGAAGGGAACAAAAGGCTTGGTCACGCTTACACGCTTCCTCTGTGTTATTGGCATCACGAAGGAGTCCCACCAGAGGGCTTGACAAGGGACGCGGCAGAGAGTATGGTAGGGCCATCCTTAAAGAGTAAGAAGAGGTTTAATGAAGTCTTCGGCGGGGAGCGAGAGCTTCTTGAGTGGGTGAATAAGATGATTGAAGTTATGGAGGAATAAAATGATTTTAGTAATTATTGGGGCTGTACTTGTTTTGATTGGGTCAATCGCATTGCTCTTCCAAGAGCGTGTCACAAACGAACTCGTGTTTTTTATTGGATTCTTTGGGACAGCCGGACCTGTAATATTCCTTATATTTATCGTATTATTTGGGCTTATGTCGAGTATGAATCACGCGAACGATTTGGGCACTCTCCGCGCACAGAAGGAGATGGTTGCTGTGTACCAAGAACGTGTTGCAAGCCTTGATGGACGACTGAAAGCATTTGACTTTCCGAGAGGTTCTTTGCTAAACGCGGATAGCCCTGTTGCCACGATTGTCGCCTCTCTTTCGGAAGCAGAGAAAGAACTTGCAACCGTAAACGCCGAACGAGCTAAGGCAATTCGCAGCATTGCTCAACGTAAGGCTGGTGTGTTTTCATTTATCGTAGATTGGATGGGGGAGGAGTAAAATGCAACTCAAAGAATGGTTAAACGATCTCAATAAACTGATTGACGCTAATCCTGAGATTCTTGAACTGCCTGTTGTGTACGCTAGAGGTGATGAAGGTAACGGCTATCAGTACGCAAGTTACTCACCATCATTAGGCGCTTTCGATAGATTAAGCAGGGAGTTTTATTCTCAAGACCAATATGAGGATCAAGATGACGATCTCGGGGAGAAAGTGATTTGTTTAAACTAGGAGGAATAAAATTAAAGTAGGTGACAAGGTTTACTTGAAGAAGGAATCTGAGTTTTTTGGTGATGGGTGTTGTAACCCTGACTCAGAGGATGAGGTTGGTGTAGTATCAGGTATTAACGCTGATCTCCATGGGAAAGAAGTTGCTGTTCAATGGGCAGGATATAGAAATGTGTACGGTTACTGTGATTTAGGACTTGTTGAGGAACGTAAAAAGGACAAGAAGAAATACAACGTAATCTTTGACTTTGATGGAGATCGTGATACCCGCTATCGCGTAAACGTTAAGGAGCATTTTGACACTCGCAAGGTGGTTGTCAAGGAACGCACTATTGGCCTTTATCCCGAACACCACAACAAGAAGATTGTTGAGATGGAGGTAACACCTAATCTTGACGTACTCATTACTGTAAATGGGCAGTCACTACCAATCCTTGATATTTGCGATATGAGCGCCCTCTTGTCCGCTATGCTTGCTTATGAACAGTTCGTAGGTGACAAGATTGAAGTAAAGGAGAAGAAAATTGTATAAGAGCATTGTAAAAGGTAAAGGTGGGATTGAAGCTAAAGTAGTCGCTGATTCTATTGCTAACGGAGTTCGGCTGACCACAATGGAACTACGTTTCCATCGTTTTATTTTGCCTGAGTTTAATACACATCGGATGTTCTCACGAAACTTCTCAAGCAGTCGGGCTATCCCTGTAGCAAAGATGATTGAGCAGGTTGAGAATGAACCAGCTATGCCTGTGCATTGGGGAAAAAATCAGGCAGGGATGCATGCGAAGGAAGAAAATTTCAACAGAGTAGTTAATCCCGAAGCAGGTCGAATGTACGATGATAATTATCGTGTAAAACGTCATGAGGCGTGGGGGATAGCTGCCAGGAAGAGTAGTGAAATGGCTGAACATTTTTCAGACGCAGGATATCACAAACAAATCGTAAATCGCTTACTTGAACCTTTCCAGTTTGTTAAGGGGGTAGTAACAGCAACAGAGTGGGACAACTTCTTTGCTTTGCGCAATCATTCAGCAGCACAGCCAGAGATTCAGGAACTTGCACGTTGCATGAAGCAAGCGATAGAAGAAAGTGAACCAGAAGAAAAGAGTTATACAAGCACCCACTATCGAGGGTGGCATCTACCTTATGTCTCACAGGAAGAAGCAATGATGCTTGATGAAGATGTTGCTATCAAATGTTCAGTAGCCCGCTGTGCTCGTGTTAGTTATATGAAGCACGATAACTCTAGCCCATCTGTCGCAGATGATTTGGAGCTTTACAATCAACTTGCTGTGCGTCCATACACAGATAAGCGTGGGTGTTATTACCCTGAAAATGATCCGGTACACCTGAGTCCGCTGGAGCACCAAGCAACACCTATGCCTCACAAGGATTGGATGGATATACTTCCTATTGATGGGTGGATGGACTACAAAGGAATTACCCACATGGATAGGGAGTATCAAACATGGTCAGGTAATTTCCGATCTTGGATTCAATACCGCCAGTTGATCCAAAATGATTAAGCAACTACTGAAAAAGGCTTGCATCTTTATCGTATCCGTGCTAGTGTTCCTGAGCATGGTATTCAGTGTCTACGGCGCAGATAAGGCTAGGTTCTCACATCAGATTCGAGTGAGGCGGGTTGATTGTTGTCTAGGGGAGGAAGAGGATGGATAGGAAGACGATACTAATCATTGATTATGTTGGGTTCTGGGGCTGCCTATTGAGTGCAAATGTAGCATCTGGTTTTGATAATAAAATCGGACTATATTCGTGGACAGTTGGTTCGTTAATCTACGGCACCAAGTGCGCCATAGATATGTGGAAAATGAGATATGAATAACTTACTAATCGCAGGAAGCGGAGAAACCCTTTACCAAGAGTTTGATCAGTTCCTAGATGAGTACGGCGAGAAAGTTCTTGACACAACAGACATTTGTGTGGTAAACGGTGTTGTAGGAGACTGGCCTTTCAAGATTGATGCGATGGCTACCCTACATTGTGATCAATTCCTACCGCTAGTCAAAGAACCAGTCAAGAAGCTAATCTACAGACCGCCTCTGACAGACGCTAAGAAGGCTTTAGAGGCCATTCCTTACGAGAAGTATCTAGGGGGGAGCAGTGGTGGCCTAGCCCTTACATGGGGTCTACAGAACTACGAGAGAGTGTTTCTGATTGGTGTTCCGCTTGGTGGGAAGAATCGATATCACGGTGGAGCCAAGTATGAGTATTACCACAACTTCTGGACTCGAGACTTCACCAAGTACAAGGATCGGGTTAAGAGTTATGCCGGGTGGACGCAAGGGTTCTTTAAAGGAGAGTTTTAATGCTTAGTAATGTATGGTTCACCAGTGATCTCCACCTTGGACATGAGTTGGCAGCAAAGAATCGTGGGTTTGCTTCAGTAGAAGAACATGATGCTGCGATTATCTACAACATCAACAAGGTTGTGAACAAGAATGACAAGTTGTTTATTCTTGGTGATCTTGCTATGAATAAGCAGAAACTAGAACAATTAAGTGAGATTCGTTGTAGGAACAAAGAGCTTCTTATCGGAAACCACGACCTTTACCAAACTCAACACTATCTAAGGTGGTTTACTAAGGTACATGGGTTCCGTAAGTATGAGAATTACTGGCTAAGTCACTGTCCTGTTCACCCTCAAGAGATGTACAGAACAAAGGGTAATATTCATGGACATATCCACAAAGGGGCAGCAACACATGAATTACCACTACCTTACTACAATGTAAATGTGGACTTCCATAACTGCAATCCTGTGAACTTTACTTGGATTAAACAAGCGTTTGGAGAATGAATGTATAACGTAAAGGAGAAGGTACAAGTTTGTATGACAAGAGAAACAGTAGAAGAAGTTAGTTTATATCCTATCCGTGCCATCCCTGAGCGAGCAATTACAAAAGAAACGTGTGAACATTTTGGAGTTCGCGTAGCTCTCAGTGAGAAAGATGGACAGACAATTGAAGCAATCTACTACCCATACACTAAGAAAGGTAAGGTTGTAGGGTATAAGAAGAAAGATTTGACAGTACCAAAAGGGGATCGTTTTCACTTTACTACAATTGGTGAAGTCAAGATTGATAGTGAACTGTTTGGGCAGAACGTAGGGGCTACAGGTGGTAAGAAGGTCTTTGTCACCGAGGGAGAGAATGATACCCTTGCTGCGTATCAGGTTCTCAAAGAGAAGTATCCCAGTGGTGAACCTACCGTTTTATCTATCGGTCTTGGGACAGCCAATGCGGCGGCACATCTCGGAAACAACCTAAACTACCTCAACAACTTCCAAGAAGTAGTGATTGCTTTCGACCAAGATTCAGCCACAGAAGAAGAAAAGAAGAAAGGGATTAAGAAAGGTAAGGAAGCTGTTTCAGATGTAGTGCAGTTAATTCCTGATATTAAGGTTGCTTCTTTCTCAGAGAAAGATATTAATGATTGTCTGCTTGAAGGTAAGAAGGATGAGGCATATTGGGCACTCGTAAGTAAAGCCAAGAACTTTAAACCCGAGGGCTTTGTTTCAGTAGACGATGTGTGGGAAGAAGCAACAGCACTTCCAACATGGGGCAAGGCTTGGCCGTGGCCTACGTTAACTAAATTGACTTATGGACGTAGGTTAGGAGAAGGTGTTTACTTCGGTGCGGGAGTCAAGGTAGGTAAGTCTGAAGCTGTAAACCAAATTGCTCACCACGTCACCCAAGTAGAGAAAGGTAAAATCGCGCTATTCAAACTAGAAGAAAAGCCAGCAATGACTGTCCGTAAGATCGCTGGGAAGATTATGCACAAGCAATTCCACATACCAGATGGGGACTTTACTCAAGAAGAACTTAAAGAGGGTGTAGATAAAGTACGTGAGGGTGTGTTGTTGTATGACAGCTACGGGAGCACAAGTTGGGATCAGTTGAAACAAGCTATCAGACATGCAGTAGTTGTAGAGGGGTGTCGTGATATTGTTATTGACCCCCTAACCAGACTGACAACAGGTATGAATGCTGCTGATGCTAATACAGAGCTTGAACGGGTTGCTGATGAGATCAGTAAGATGGCTAAAGACTTAGGGTTCTTTTATATGTTCTTTTGTCACCTAAAGGCACCCCAAGTGGGGAAGCCCCATGAAGAAGGTGGAAAGGTACACAGTAACCAGTTTACGGGGTCAAGAGCCATGATGAGAGCTTGCTACTACATGATCGGTATCGAGCGAGACAAGACGCTTGAAGATGAGGCCGAACGTAATACGTCCCATTTTGTGCTGCTTGAAGATCGTGCTTTTGGTAATTCTGGCCGCTTTCCTGTCTTTTATAACAGAGAGACGGGCGACTATCTTGAACCTACCAACTCTAATATAGGGTTCTAAGGAGGACTGGTGAAATACACAAGTAATATGACGCTAGACGAAATTGAGCAATATGTAGACTACCTTGAAGGAGACTTCAGGGAAATTCTATGGAGGATGTTTCAAGAAATGGAGATTATCATTCGTAATGAGGCTGACGAAGCGTACAGTCGTGGCAGGGAAGATGGTTATGAGGATGGTCGCACTGATGGTTACGACGAGGGTTATGCAGCAGCAACCCACGATGTAGAAGATCGTTATTCAGGATGGGCAGACAAATGACACCAGAAGAAGCTAGAGAGAAATATTGTCCACTAGCCTTTCCAGAGAGTAAGGCATGTCGGAACAGATCGTGCATGTGGTGGACAGGAAGTGACTGTACGGTTAATGAGTTGGTAAGAGCTTTGACGCCACTAGAGATTATAGATGAACTGAAGATTGAAGAATAAGGAGGGTTTGTGGGACGTAGGGTGATATTTGATATTGAGGCTAACTCTTTACTTAATGAGCAAGCGATTGACTATACAAAACGTCCTTATACTCTACGGGACACATTTACTGTTCACTGCCTAGTCTGCAAAGATATAGATACTAACGAGATTTTTACGTTTGTGCAGGACGAAGTTAGGATTAAGTTCCCCTCCTTTGCAGCAGAGGTAGACCATTGGATCGGCCATAACTCTATTAACTTCGACCATCTCGTATTAAAGTTGTATCTGGGAATGGATTACGAGATTGGACCGGATAAGTTTTGTGGCCGAGAGGTATTGATTGACGACACAATGGTTATGTCAAAGACATTGAATCCTGATAGGTTGGGGCATAGTCTGGAGTGGTTCGGTAAGATGCTTGGAGATTATAAGATTCACCACGTAGATTTCTCCAGATTTAGCCAAGAAATGCTGACTTACTGTATTCAGGACGTGAATCTAACTCACAAGGTTTATAACTACCTCAAAAAAGAATGGGGAGACTGGGGCTGGCAGAGTGCGTACGCTTTGGAGAAAGCCGTAGCCGAGATCATTACGCGACAAGAGCATAGAGGCTTCTGGTTTGATACTGAACTAGCGAAAAAGAACCTTGAAGAATTAGACCTCATGATGGAGGAGATTCGGCAGCAAGTTGAACCTACGCTTCCACCAAAGAAAGCTACTAAGAAGATTCAGGGAGAGTTTACACCGCCAAAGAATCAGTTTAAAAAGGACGGAACACCATCCGCTAATCTAGAGAAGTTTGCTGCAAAGATTGGGGCAAGCATTGCTTCTACTGAAGAAGGTTATTTGTTCTGGTTTAATGGTGGCAGTTTAGCCCTTCCACTACCACTGGAACCGCTTGTAGATACCGCACCAATGACTTTGGCAGACAGCACGCAGATTAAGGAATATCTTGTCCGCGAGTTCAATTGGGAGCCTACTGCGTTTAAGGAGAGAGACTTAACTGTAGATACAGGTAAGAAAAAGATAAGCAAAGAAAAGTTTATTGTTGTTGTGGATCGTTATGTAGATCAAACTCTTGAATCAGCCTTCTGTCAATATAGGTGTGAGCATCTAGGAGTTCAGCCAGCTCAATTAAAGGCTAAACTACTACAGCACGATATGAAGAAGCCTTTGAAGGTGCTGACGAACCCAAGCTTCACTGTAGGGCAAGAAAAAGAGTTGTGTCCGGGGCTAGTGAAGATCGCTGAGAGTTATCCACATGCTCAAGCAATTGCACATTGGCTGACTTATCGCCACAGACGAAATAGTATCTTAGGAGGTAATGCGGATTTTGATGAGGATGAGGCTGAAAAGGGGTTCCTTAGTTTTGTGAGGCAGGATGGCCGTATCCCAACTCCAGCAGATACATGTGGGTGTAATACATCTCGTATGAAACATCGGATAGTAGCTAATATCCCAAGAATAACATCATTATATGGTGGTAAAATGAGAGCGTTGTTTGGTGTTCAAAGAACTGAATACCAGCTAGGGTATGATGCAGATGGATTAGAGGCAAGAATTGAAGGTCACTATGTTTACAAATATCCAGGTGGCCCTGAATACGCAGCGGCTTTAGTTGCACCTAAACCTAACGATATTCACACCGTTACCGCCAAGAAGATCAACACGTCGAGAAATGACGCAAAAACTCTACGCTACAGTTGCTCATACGGTGCTCAACCACCTAAGATTGCAAAGCAAATGGGGTGGCCCTTAAAGAAAGCAAAAGAGGTATTTAATGCTTTTTGGGAGGTTGCAAAGCCTCTTGAAATGCTGAAACAAAATCTTGAGAAGTACTGGGAACAGGTTGGAGGTAAGCAATTTATTCTTGGAATTGATGGACGGAAGGTTCCAACTAGAAGTAAACATGCTCTACTTAATTCTTTGTTTCAGTCGGCAGGACTTATCTGCATGAAGCGAGCAATGGTAATTCATGATCGGTGGTTAAAGACGGAGGGACTAGGTATTGACTTGTTTAGAGAGACGTGGTAAGTTCGCACAGCAGTTAATTGCTTACCATAAGTAATATTGTGGCCCTACTTAGAAATACGTAGGTGATAACTCCTCTAATTCGGGGAAGGCTGAAGCGGTGTGAACATTGCTATGCTAATCCCGAGCCAAGCCAGCGATGGAAGGTGTAGAGATCAGTCGAAAGATGTAGGTTAGCAAGCAAATGGCTAACCGAAATGGGGAGGCTCCTATAGGGAGTGTGAGATGATCCGATCCCGCGTGAAAACGTGAGGCAGCGAAAGCGGCACTAAGGGTTGCGCCTAGTGTGAACTAGTGGATGAAGCGCAATTAGAGCTAACTAAGAACTTAGTTGAATTTAAAATGTTTGAAACAGAAGAAGAGGCAAAAGCATTTAACGAACCTTACTGGAGCGATGTTGGCCATGCACCAGACGGTAGATATTATAGAGCTTATACGATAGTCGGGGAGCTGGCACAAAAGGCTGTGACTCAGGCAGGACAGTTTTATAATCTAAATGTGGAACTTACAGCAGGATATCAGGTAGGGAGGAATTGGCGCGAATGCCATTAACAAATTGTGACAGAATGAGGAAGCAGGTTAAGTTCACTATTGATGATAATGGATGCTTTATCCCGCAAGGGCGGGTGTTGAATCAAGATGGTTACTTGAGAGTTAAAGATAGTACAGAAGATCGTCTGGTAATGATGCATAGACTTGCTTGGGAACAAGAGGTAGGACACATACCAGAAGGTTATGAGATCGATCATATGTGTAAGAACAGGGCTTGCTTTAATACCGAGCACCTGCAATGCTTGCCCGGAGAACAACACACCGTAGAGGGGAATAGGACGCGGTATAGGTGGAGGAGAACTTGGGCAAAATACTTACTCTTAGAGGGACTATCCCCATACGAGGTTGGAGAGATCGTCAATATTAATTGGAGAAGTATTTTCAGGTATAAAGCAGAGTTAGGTTGGGAATGTTTATAACCTACGAAATTAATTATTGACAACCATACGGAGGTATGATAAAGTAAATGAAGATTGGATTCTTTGGCCTACTGACGCTTTTGTTCATTGGTCTTAAACTAACGAATTATATCAATTGGAGTTGGTGGATTGTATTGCTTCCTGCTTACGGCCCACTAATTCTTATATTTGCACTTGCACTCGTTTGGGTGCTTGTAGATGATAAAGCAACACGAAAGTATTAATCTAAACCAAAAGGAGAACTAAATGTCACTTGAATTAAACCAAAACGCTAACACTGAACGCACTGAGATTCCCCGCCTTGAAGATGGCACGTTTCCGGCTCGAATTGCGATGATTACCGATCTCGGAAAGCAGCACGACTCTATGTGGAATGCTAAGACCAAGACCTCTGAACTGATGTATTATGTCGTGGGCGAAGATGGTGAAATTGAAAAGAATGCTGATGGTTTCGCTAAGAAAACCTCCGTACCCACTGAGAAGCCAGTAATCGTTTCCAAGGTAGCAATCACTGTTGAGTTTCCCACTGAGACTGTAGAGAGCGGAGGAGAAGAACTGCCGCGATGGATGACTAAGGAATACAACGTAACTTCTAAGGGTAGCCTAGTTAAGCTGGTCACTTCTCTGAAGGCTGATGCAACACGAGTTAGTGATATTGCTGGCCTACCTTGCTTTGTTACCGTAGGTTCTACTTCAAGCGGTAAGGCTAAGGTTGCGGCAATTAACCCCCCGATGAAGAGAGTCCCTGTACCCGAGCTAAAGAATGCTCCTGTAGTGTTTGATATGAGCAAGCCAGACATGGAAGCCTTCAATAAGGTTCCTGCCTTCATTCAGAAGAAGATTAAGGAAAGTATTGACTTTGAGAAGTCCGCCATGTATAGTCTGCTTAATGCTTCTGGTGTAAACCAAGGCACGGCACAGCAGAATATGAGTGACTTTGATAACGACGATCAAGACCGTCCCTTCTAAGTTATAAAGAAATCGGCACAGGCTGCGCTGCCCCCTTAATGGAGCCAATACTATCATCAACATGTGCGCCGGATAATCGTAACCGGCATTTATTTAATGAAAGGAGTTGACATGAAGAAGAAAAGTAGTTACAGTAATTGGCAGAAGGCTGAGAGGCGCTTTGAATCGGTAGAGCACGGCATTTACAAGTTCCTTTCTCTGCTCAAGCCTAATAGCGTGAAGAATGATAAGGTAGCAGTAGATCGGGTTATTAGTAAGATTTACCCCTTGACACATTAAAAGGAAGGTGCTAGTATGAATGAAAATCTAGCTTACTTAGTAGGTAAAGAATACGCAGAAGAGTTCTTTCTGATGACAGGCCGATACCCAAAGTATGTACCTTCTGAGGGTATTTGGGACGGTAAGGGTTGTAATAGGAAGTGGATTGTTTGGTAGTGAGTAGCGGGAGACTGACCCGCGCTGAAACAAGTATCCGTTAGGCGCTCCCAAATCGGGACAATTTGGCCCCGGCCACCTTGGAACACGGATAAGCTGGAAATCAGTACCAGCCACTACTGAACACCACCTGTTCTGTCAGTCTACAGGTTAATAAAGACTGTCACACTCGGTGGCCACTCTCCGAGGATAAAATAGAGTGGCTTTTGATGGAAACATTGTGCGGTGTGGAAAGCAGACACACAAGGAATCGGGATACCAACCAACACCTTTGGCGAGGTGGGGCCATTCCACAGGGGCATCTACACACAGCGCGCTTACGTGTATCTCTGCCTACCTAAAGGTTGGATAGTAGGAGTAGCGACCTACTACAGTGTTTCCTTCAAAAATAAGAGTCCACAAGGTTGTGTGGATAATGTGTAAGAAGTAGTTAAAAAGGGAGAAATCCTTACGAACGTGAAGACTTGTTGAAAGCAAGGGTGTTACCGAAGGTAACTGGACGATCAGCGTGAATCTATAGCAGAATAGACCAACCAGTGACAAGCCGGAGAGACGGCACGAATTTAAGGTTCCACCTAGGCGAGAAGAAGAGCCAGTTATCCTAGGTTTACGCTGGCAGGTATTTCACCTCATCAGGTAGAATATCAGAGTCATTCGTCATATGCGCTTGATGCAGCCGGAGGATACCCGGCACTAACTTGACCCCTAAAGCCTCCGATTGCTTTTAGCAATTGTGCTCAAATCTAGGGTGTGGTGGAAACGCCACTGACGCAGGTAGAGTTGTCCCTTTCTCCTCGGTGACAGAGAACTGTTGTGGTTATGCCTTGCCGACAGGGAGTTCCCGGTTGGACGCGCACAAGGTTGAGACTACTACTCGTGACTGGCCGCGAGTCTAAAGGCGGAGAGCCTTAAATGAAGGAAGCCAGCGGACGCATACGGTACTTCCGATAAGAGTACGCCGGAATCGTAACCGGCACTTATTCTCTGTCCACTATTGACATACGTACATTAATAATGGACAATACTTAAAAGTGTACGAAGGGCCGTTAGACTAAAGGTGTAGTCACCGTGCTCATAACGCGGGGTAGAAATACCGATGCAGGTTCGAGTCCATGCACGGCCCACCAAACAACTGTTGCATATTGTCTTACAATGTGTATAATTACCGACAAAAAGGAACACATAGATGAATCCAGTAGCGAAGAATCTTAATAAGTTCAACAAACCTCGTACTCATATAGATAAGAAGAAGGACATAAAGCGAGGAGTTGTAAAGCATAAGAAGAATACAGTAGAATAAGGTTTATTGGCCCTATAGTTCAGCCCGAATAGAACAATCGGCTTCTACCCGATAAGTCCGAGGTTTAAATCCTCGTAGGGCCACCAATAAAAATGCGGTATTGGCCGAGTGCTTAGGCTGTAGGCTTCCAACCTACCTACACGAGTTGGAATCTCGTATACCGCTCCAATTCAATCAACAAAGGAGGAAGTATGAACAAAGAAGTAGTGAAGAAGGCAGTTGAAGATTGTGTAAATGCAATGGTTCGTATTGATGATGAAAAGAGTTTCATTAATGACGTAGCCACCCGCATGAAGGATGATGAAGGTCTTGAGAAGGCTCACTTCAAGAAGATGGTTACTCTAGCCTACAAGCAGGATGCAGAGGATCGTAAGGCTGAACTTGAGCAGTTGATTAACGATCTGGAAGAGTTGGGCTACTAATGCTCTCTACTGCCGTACAACTAGCAAGGGAGAATCCTGTCCATAAGTTCAAGTTTGGGGCAGTGATTTCTACCAAGCGCAACAAGATTATCTCTACTGGTCAGAACAGTTTTAGCAGAACCCACCCCCTTCAAGCAAGATATGGAAAGAAGCATATCCATGAGGATGCCTGCTTTGTCCATGCTGAACTAGCAAGTATCATCAAAGCAAGGGGTAAAGGTCATACATTATGGGTAGCTAGGGTAAAACTTACTGATGAGATAGGATTGGCAAAACCTTGCCCTAGTTGTATGGCAGTCATTCAGAATGAAACTGAATTGAAGAAAATCGTGTATACGATAAACAATAACGAACATGGAGTTATAGAGGTGGTGCGATGAATATGTTTGAACTAGCAGGTGAGGCAAGTAAGGTACTAGAGCAGGAGATTGACCTAATGGCCCGCTACAGTGCAGCTAAGTTGGTTGTAGCCGCAATTGAACAGCAGATTGCTTCTGAAATGTTGGTTAAGGCGGTTATGGAGGCGAATAAGAATGGCGCGCATTGACGATACTAAGGTGCGCAAAGCTAAGTGGCCCAAGGGTGAGAAGGGAACTGTTACTGTAGCGTTTCCAAAGGTGGATTGATGACTAAACCACTTGTTGATAAAATTGGGGATAAGTACGGTAGATTGACTGTTATAGGTTACAACAGAAACAACAAAGGGAAACTTAAGAGGGTCTGTTTGTGCGTATGCGGGTCAATTACAGAAGTCTGTGTGAGTGATCTAAGGAGCGGTAAAACGTCTTCTTGTGGGTGTTTTCAACGCGAAAACTCATCAAGGATTCATAAAATCCATGGAAGTCCTACTACTCTTTATTCAACATGGTTATCTATGAAGGAGAGGTGTTTTTCTCCTACAAACAAATCATATAAAAATTATGGTGGTCGCGGCATTACTGTATGTGATAGGTGGCTAGAACCAAGAGGGCAGGGGTTTGTTAACTTCCAATCTGACATGGGGGCTCGCCCGTCAGATGAGTACTCAATAGAGAGGATTGATAATAATGGACCTTACTGCCCAGAAAACTGTAGGTGGGCAACTCCGTCCGAGCAGGCTAAAAATAGAAGGATTTTTAAAAACAATAAAACGGGCTACACAGGAGTCTATCTTAATAAGAAACTACAGAAATGGTATGCGGTCATCCAGAATAAGAGAGTTGCTCATTATTTGGGATGTTTTGAAAATAAAGAAGATGCTGTCCTAGCGAGGAAGCAGGCAGAAGAGCTATATTGGGGGTTACGTTGAAAATCACTAATAATAACAAGCTGCCGTCTGTCCTAGTAAAGGCTATCAAGAACTCACAGAGAGAGTATGATAACGGTGGATCAAACCTCTCAGCCTCAAGTGCAACAATCCCTCCTAGACAATATTGGCTAAAGAAGCGCCATGATGCCGAGATTGAGGTAGACGCTCAAGACCTTATTTGGTCGTTTGTTGGAACAAGCCTGCACTATACAGCGGAGATGGCTGCTAAGGGTGAGAAGAATATTATTGCAGAGGTGCGTTATTTTAAAGAAATCCTTGGATGGAAGATTAGCGCACAGATAGACAATTATGACACAAAGACGGAAACTCTCACTGACTTCAAGATTAGTTCTGTGTATTCGATGATTGGAGCACCAAAGCCAGAATATGTGGTTCAGCTTTCTATTCAAGCTATGCTAATGAAAGATCATGGCTACGATGTAAAGAAAGCGCAACTTTGCGTGATAGGAAGGGATTGGATGGCGGCTAAAGCTGGTCAAAACGACTATCCAAAGCATCAGGTTAAGTTAATGCCAGCAAAGATTATGTCGTATAATGAGACGATGAGTTACTTAGTAGAACGTATCTCTATCCTACAATCACATGAGAACACACCAGACGATGAACTTCCTCTGTGTACTGCCGAAGAACGATGGGAAGATTCCCCTACCTTTGCTTACTACAAGGATGACAAGGCTAAGAGAGCTACAAAGTTATTTGATAGTGCCTTGGCTGCTGATATCCATAAGAATGAACAAGGGTGTGGATTTGTGGTAAAGCGTGATGCAGAACCAAAACGCTGTAAATCGTATTGTGATGTTTGGAGATGGTGTTCAAAAGGGATGGAGGTGAGAGGTGAGTAAGATGGATGTTCATTTTAGCTCTAACAGTGATGAGTGGGAAACACCACAGTGGTTGTATGATGAGCTAGAAGAAGAGTTTCATTTTATGATGGATGCCGCTTGTACAGAGAAGAATTGTAAAGCCAATGGTGGATATTTTAGTGACCTAGGAGATGATGCTTTAACAGCGGATTGGTCAAAGTATGGGACTCACTTTTGCAATCCCCCATATAGTCGGGGGCTACAAAAACTATTTGTAAAGAAGGCGGCAGAAGAGCGACTAAAAGGAGTTACAAGTGTATTCTTGATTCCTGCCCGCACTGATACAAAGGCTTGGCACACATTTATTTGGGACAAGGTAAACCACCAACCAAGAGAAGGGATTGAAGTACGGCTTTTAGAGGGTAGGTTGAAGTTTGAGGTGGATGGCAAACCTATGTTGGATAAGAACGGCAAACCACAATCTGCCCCATTCCCGTCAGCCGTAGTTATTTTCAGAGGTGTTGAGTGAAGAAACGATACTTTGCAAAACGTCCTAAATCACTTCCAAAGGGATACGATAGCCAGTTAGAAAAAGACCTCCATGATACAATCTTCAAGGGATACAATCATCACCCACAGAAGGTAGATTACCATGTAGATCATACTTATGAAGTTGATTTCATTAACCCATCAGAGCCTAATATCTTAATTGAGGTCAAGGGCCGATTTAGGGACTCTCAGGATGCGGCCCGCTATAAATGGATTCAGAAGTGTAATCCAGACAAAGAGCTAGTGTTTGTATTTGAGAAGCCTGAGACACCTATGCCGTTCTCTAAGAAGCGTAAAGATGGGACTAAGATTTCCCACGGCGAGTGGGCCACGAAAAACGGCTTTAGATGGTATACAAAGGAGACTTGGGATGACTCAGATAGCAATAATTAAGGTTCACACAGTCACAACCGACTATGACTATGATGAGAGCACTACAATCGTTGATAGTATATCTGACTGGTGTGATGTAAGTGAGGATGACTTAAAAGTCCTGAGAAGGACTCTTCATATGGTTGCGCCGGATTATCGCATAGTAGAGCAAGTCCCTCCTAATAAAGTACCACTCCTTGTGTCTGCGTGTATTGAGGCCGTTTTACTAGAGGAACAAAGGGTGGAAGAAGAGAAGAAAAAGAAAGCAAAGGCTAAAAGACAGCGGGAGTTGAAAAAGAGGGCAGCTACGGAAGCCGAAGAAAAGAGACTCCTCCTAGACTTGCAGAGAAAATATGCCCCCGAAAAGGAGCACGAATGATTACAATCACACAAGTAACAATCCATCACGAGACTGATAACGCTTGCTTTGGTGATTCTGCTGTCCAAGTACAATTAGACGACGAAGCAGGCGGTTATTTCGTTGTCCTGAATCCTCTAAACGAAGAAGGAAAGGTTAAACTAGACTTCAATGAGATTCCTGAGTTGGTACAAGCAGTAGAGATGCTGAAGAATCAGAAAGCAGTTGAAGAATGGAAATAAAGGAGAGTTATGAGTAGTCATTTTATCATACCGGATACTCAGTGTAAACCCGGCCTTACTTACGAGCACTTAGTAGCTGCCGGTAACTATATCATGTCGAAACGACCTGAAGTGATTGTACACTTGGGAGATCATTGGGACATGCCATCACTGAGTGATTACGATAAGGGTAAGAAGTCTTTTGAAGGCCGCAGGTATAAAGCAGACATTGAAGCCGGTATTGAAGGGATGAACGCACTTCTTGGGCCAATGATTAAATACAATCAACGTCAAAAGAAGAACAAGAAGCCACAGTACAAACCTCGTATGGTGTTTTTAAAGGGCAACCATGAGCAAAGAATAGCAAGAGTTCTTGAACGAGAGCCTGTACTTGAAGGAACCATTGGATACCAAGACCTCAGACTGAAAGATTACGGATGGGAGGTCTATGATTTCTTAGAAGTGGTGGAGATTGACGGAGTAGCTTACACACACTATTTCTACAACCCAAATACAGGCAAACCTTATGGTGGGAAGGCTCATACAAGATTGAATAACATCGGTTTTAGTTTCACTATGGGGCACCAGCAGGGTAAGGATATTGGGGAAAAACACCTAGCTAATGGTAAGACTTTACGAGGCTTGATATGCGGATCGTTTTATCAACACGATGAGGATTACAAAGGCTACCAAGGAAATAATCACTTCCGGGGGTGTATCATGAAGCATGAAGTAAAGGATGGGGATTACTGCTTACTAGAGCTTTCCCTTGACTATTTAATGAAAGAATGGTATAAGCGATGAACGAACCCACTTCAAAACCCTTCTGCGGATATGGAGATTGTGCGTGGTGCTATCACCCAGACGTAGAATTACCACAAGGTTGTGTTGGTTATCTTAAAGAAGGTTGTCCACTTAAAGAGGAGAAACATGAGCAAGATTGAACTAATGCAAGGTAACTGTCTCGAACTGATGCCTCAAATCCCTTCAGGATCGGTTGACATGATTCTATGTGACCTGCCTTATGGGACTACAAGTAATGCTTGGGATTCTGTGATTCCGTTTGACGTGCTGTGGTCAGAATACCATAGGATTGTTAAACCAGATGGCCGTATAGTGTTATTTGCAGCACAACCATTCACTAGCGTTATGATCGTAAGCAACCTGAAGAATTTTAAGCACGCTTGGACTTGGATCAAACCACGACCGACTGGGTTTCAAAACGCCAAGAAGATGCCTCTGAGAGCAACAGAAGATGTATGTGTGTTCAACGGTAAGGCTTACTACCCACAAGGTTTGATTCGCTGTGATAAGGTCTGTAAGAACTCTAAGAGTGCTGGTGGTGGTAATGTCCGTGATGATATAGGCGAATCTAGTGGTAAGGGTTCTCTGAGAACAGCGGGGAAAGAGTATGTTCAGGAATTCACAAACTACCCAAAGAACATACTTGAGTTTGGCTTAGATGAAGGTCAGAAGATTCACCCCACCCAAAAGCCCGTAGCCCTCTGTGAATACCTAATCAAGACCTACACCAACGAAGGTCAGATTGTGCTAGATAACACGATGGGTAGCGGCACAACTGGAGTGGCTTGTGTTAATACTAATAGAAACTTCATTGGGATTGAACAGGAACTTAAGTATTTTGAGATTGCTAAAGAGCGCATTGACAAAGCGATTAAAGGAGAATAAGATTGGCAGAAATAATCAGCGGTAAGTTTAAACCGCAAACACCAGCAGAACTAATTATTGAAGCATTACAAAATAACGAATATGATAACTTCATGGTTATCGCAGAGAAGGATGGGGATTTCGATTTCCTTCACACAGGGTACGAAACTCTTATTGAAATACTAGGTGTCCTAGAGCAGACTAAGTTTGAACTACAACTGTTCACCTTACCTGCTTCTGAGGAGGAATGAATGACAACGCTCACTACTAAGATTGAAGTAGACATAACTTCTTCATTGCACACTGCGCTGATTGACTTCGCAGAAAGTTACTACGAGGAATACGGAGTTAAACTTCATAACATTACCTTTGATTGGACAGATGACTGTGCCAGTGTTTATATTGTCTCGGGGAAAGACTAATGGGGGATAACCTAAGCGACTACCAATGGGAACAAAGCCAACGAGTAAAGACCACTGCTGAACTAATCAGTGAAGAATGTAGTAAGATTGAAGAGATGCTTATTGAGAAGAATCGAGCATACGGTGACAGTGCCTTAACCCCTATCCGGGTATTTTCTAAAGCTGATACTCTCGAACAAATTAAAGTACGGTTAGACGATAAACTAAGTAGACTCGCTAGGGGTAAGGAAGCAGGAGAAGATGTGATTCTTGACCTAATTGGCTACCTTATTCTCTACCGCGTACATCAAGTGAAAGGAAAACTATGACATTACATAAAAACGATATTATGACTTTGATTGCGGATCACCTTGATCCAGAAGAAATCATTGACCGATTAGAGATTACATCAGAAGAACTGTGTGAACTACTTGAGGATCGTATCCTTGCTAACCTAAAACAGTTTGAAGATATTTATTCTGAGACTGACTTTGAGAATGATGAGGAAGGCTGCTGATGGAAGTAGGTAAGATTGAGCAATTGACACAAACCCAAGTATTTGGGGCATACACCAAGGATAACGACAAAGAGGCATTCTTTCCCTTACCAGAAGGTGCTAAGTGGGTTGCAGACGAAGATATGAAAGCCTTTGACTTCTATTCCTCCTTCACTGAACTACAGCAAGACATTCACAACCTAGCTAAAGAGAAGGGTTGGTACGATGAGAAACGAGAGGACGGTACTCTACTAGCCCTTATTCATGGAGAAGTCAGTGAAGTAATGGAAGCCTTACGAGATGGGAATCCTAAAGATAAAAAGTTCCCTGAGTACACTGAGTCTGAAATTGAGATGGCTGATATTGTAATCCGCTGCATGGACATGAGTGCTTCTAAGGGTTGGAATCTTGCAGGAGCTATCCTTGCAAAACATGAATACAATAAGTCTAGACCAATCCGTCACGGCGGCAAGAAGTTCTAGTAGGAAATATTAGATGCTTAAAATGAAAAACGATACGGGGTGGCTCCACGCAGATGAGGGTGATATAGATAGGTTTACCTGCCGATGCGATATCTGTGGATCAGAAGACGTTGAAATTAGGAACTCGCTCTCTATGGGATCAAGTTGGACAGGTATGTACGGTTCTATTGATATCTGCTGTAATTCATGCAAAAATACTGTAGAATTGTATTCATAAAAGGAGACAATCGTGATAAACGTATTTGAAGCTATTGAATCTGAATACCCAGAAGTAGCCGATCTTTATCGCAAGACTAAGCAGTTATTTCCTGACTGCAATAAAGTAGAAATCAAGACACAAGGACGTAAGTTCGTAATTGACAATAACTCCATTCACGAACAAGGGAAGTCTGGTGAGTGGGGGATAAGGAGAGTAGGTGGAAAATAATCTCGGCAAAGAAATGATGTCCCAAAGTAAGTTCTACATGGGCTACTCAAGGTGGGACGATGATAAAAACAGGTACGAGACTTGGGATGAGTCTGTTGAGCGCGTGATGAACATGCACCGCGAGAAGTACAAGGAAGTAATGACCCCCGAACTAGAAGAACTAATCTCCTTCGCTGAAAAGGCATATAAAGAGAAGCTGGTCTTAGGGGCACAACGAGCACTACAGTTTGGTGGGGATCAAATCTTTCACCATAACGCTAGACTTTACAATTGCAGTTCAAGCTACGTAGATCGTCCTTCTTTCTTTCAGGAAGCGATGTATTTACTGCTTGCGGGGTGTGGTGTCGGCTTTAGCGTACAGAAACATCATATCGCTAAACTTCCGCATATCAAACATCGGTATGAGAAGAAGTCAAAGGTTTATACCGTAGAGGATAGTATTGAAGGGTGGGCTAAGGCGTTTGGGGTTCTGCTGTCCTCTTACTTCATTGGTGGGGGGACGTTCCCTGAGTATGAGGGTTGTCAAGTACACTTTGACTTCCATAAGATTCGACCGAAGGGGGCTTTCATTTCTGGTGGATTCAAGGCACCGGGGCCAGACGGCTTACGTCACGCCTTGCAGAAGTGTGAGGAACTTCTTGAACAAGAGGTAGGAGAGGCCAAAGAGCCAGTGCCGATGCGTCCTATCACAGCTTATGATTTTGTGATGCACATGAGCGATGCTGTTCTTTCTGGTGGTAAATAATTAATTAAATTGGAGAAAATCTAAATGAAAGAGTATCTAATCAACGGTAAAACTTATCGGCTAAATGTGTTTGAAAAAATTGAAAATAAAGAGCAGGCATACTTAATAGGATATCTAGCTGGTGATGGTGGTTTTAACCCACCAACTTATAAAAGAAAAGCTAGATTATATGTCTCATCTGTGGAAGAAAGTATTATCCAAGCAATCAAGGAGGAGTTTTGTCCAGACGGGGTAATAAATTCAAAAATCCCAATAAATAAGACCAGTGGGTATAGCATTAAAACAGATAAATTTACTTATACATTAAATTTTAGTAGCAAATTTGAATCTTGTTTTAATAAGTTTGGGGTACTGAATAAAAAACCAGATAGGACTTTAGTTAATATCTCCAAGAAAAATATGAGGTATTACATACATGGTCTTTTTGATGCAGACGGTCATGCTTCTTGGGGGAGAAGGAAAGATAGAAACAGGCTTTGGGTCAATGTAGCAATAACCCATCAATCGTGGGACATATTGACTAAGATTCAAAATTTCCTAGTGGAAGAACTAAATATAGCTAGTACAGTTCGTCAACGAAAAACTGAGAATTGTATTGATCTTAGATTTAGTAACAGAGATTCAGCCGTAACTTTTCTTACTTGGATGTATGAGGTTACCCCGAAATTTTTCAACAAGACAAAAAAACAAATAGCTGATAATTTTTTACGAGAGTATTGCACTTAACCTTATGCCACCTAAACGGGTTAAAACGGGAAAGCTAAGTCGAAAGATATGCCAATCCGTTGCCACTCTTGGGAAACCTATATTGTACCAAGAAGGCTCAGAGACTAGACAGTGAGAAAGGTAATCAATAATCTGTCCAATGAAATCCGTGGCTCTTGTAGCTAAGAGATAGTCCGAACCTCTAGGAAACTAGAGAAAATATAAGGTAAGAAGAAGTGCAACCATTTGTATGTTTAGCAAAGACGATGAAGAAATGCTAAACGCTAAAGTTGGCAATTGGCGCCAAACAAATCCCCAACGGGGGAGATCAAATAACAGCGTAATGCTGAAACGAGATGAAGTTACCCGAGAAGAGTGGACACATATTATGAAATCTGTGCGTCACAGCGGGGAGCCTGGATTTATCTTTACTGATAACCTTGATTTTGCTTATAATCCGTTAAAACTAGCGGCTTGAAGTAGTAATACTTCTCGAATTAATTTATCTAAAAACAGGGGAAGTCTCTTTGAGATAATCCTGTGCCAATCCGATATGGAAGGTGCAACGACTATGAGTAAAGAACTAAACAAGAAACTCTACTATTTTTCTACCTTTGATGGTGGATTATATTTAGTAGGAAACTCAACAAATGCTAAATTCATCATAAATATGAAAAAAGAGAATTTAGATTTTGTTGAGAAAATCGAGGATACCTTAAAAGAAGCCAGAATTGGTTTTACGAGGGTAGATAGAAAAGATTACAATACAGATGGTTTTAATAGGAAGCCCCAAGTAAGGCTTGAATCAAAAAACCATCCTCTTCTAACTAAAATCTTTGAACGTATCTATATAGATGGTAAGAAGGTAATTGACCCGCACATGCTCACCATGTTAGACGCAGAAGCATTGGCAATTATTTTTATGGCGGATGGGTCAAGAGTGCAGGATAAAAGAAGTCCTGAATCGAAGCCAAATTACACATTAAATACTAAAGGTTTCAGTTATGGAGATAACTGGCTGTTGAAGAAAACTATAAAAGATATCTTTGATATAGAATTCAATATCAATCGCCAAAATAATTATTGGTATCTTCGGTTAAGAGCAAAAGATGTTGAGAAATTTGAACAGATTGTTTCTCCATTTATTTTGCCAAGTTTTAGTTATAAACTCGGACGATAAACCCCCTGAAAAGGGGTGATGATATAGTCTGTTCCCTTTAGTGATAAGGGGAGTCTAGCAGAAATGACTAGACCCTGCGAAAGCAGAGTAACAACAAAGGTGTAGAAGTTGGTATGCTCCCTAAGACCGAATCAGGGGAGAGTGGCTGGCAGGTGTGTAACCTTTCGGAGTTGAATGGTGGGCAGTGCGTAGATAAAGAAATCTTCCTGAGAGCTTGTAAAGCAGGGAGTATTCTTGGGACTCTACAAGCGGGATACACAGACTTCCCATTCCTCGGTAAAGCATCAGAAGAAATCATTAAACAGGAAGCGTTGATTGGCGTATCAATAACAGGTTGGATGAACAACCCTGACGTGTTGTTTGATAAGCAAACTATGATTAATGGGGCAGAACTAGTTAAGGCAGTTAATAAGCAAGTCGCTTCACTGATCGGTATTAACCAAGCGGCCAGAACCACAGTTGTAAAACCCTCTGGAAACGCATCTGTCCTGCTAGGTACAGCATCAGGTATTCACGGTGAACATGCTCCTATGTACTTCCGCAATGTGCAAATAAATGATCAGGATGATACACTTGCTGTTATTGAAAGCGTGAATCCAAAGATGGTAGAGAAGTCAGTGTGGAGTAACACAGGAACAGATAAGGTCGTATCTTTCCCTATTGTGACCAAAGAGGGTAGTGTCTACAAATCTGACCTTCTTGGAGTGAAGCAACTTGAGTATGTAAAGCTGGCACAGCAGTATTGGATTGAATATGGAACTAATAAAGAACTCTGTGTTAATCCTGCTTTACGCCACAATGTGAGTAATACCATCACTGTAGATGATTGGGATGAAGTGGAGCAATACCTATACGATAATCGGCAATGGTTCGCCGGGGTGTCTCTGCTTAGTGCTTATGGCGACAAGGCTTACCCGCAAGCCCCATTTACTGAAGTGTTTACGGCAGAACAGTTGCTTTCTAGGTACGGAGATGCTACCCTCTTTGCTTCGGGTCTGATTGTCGATGGCTTACATGCCTTTAGTAATAACCTATGGACAGCCTGCGATACTTTGAATGGATGGGGTGTTGAGTTAGACCCAGAAGATTCAGGTGACTTGCTGAAGCGTGATTGGATTCGTAGAGCGAGGAAGTTTGCAGACAGCTACTTTGATGGGGATGTACTGGATATGACTAACTGCTTGAAGGACGTGTATAATCTACACAAGTGGTCTGTTATTACTAAAACAATTAAACCTATGGACTTCGCTCAGGAGCTAAATAAAAGAACGTATACTGAGGTAGATACGATGGGTGCCCAAGGATGTAGCGGTGGAGCCTGTGAAGTGTCCTTTTAATGGATATAGAGATAAACAAATGTCCCTACTTCAAAGACTTACTTGTTTTTATCAAAGTAGTTGACAAGGATGGAAGAACAGCGTATAGTTCTTGCGAGTTGAAGTCAGTGGACAGAGTAGTAGCTGACTTGAAGAAACGATTGACAGCCGGAAAGCCGCAGGAAGATTAACTAGGCTTGACCCCTGAGAGTAGGACTTTTTTATTCTATTCAACGATTTAAGGAGATTATATGACTACACGTGAAGCAATTGACAAGATTCTTTCCCGCCGCAAGAGTGGCATCGGTGTTACCAGTTTTGAGGTATCTGATATGCTGGGTATCCCTAACAAGACGGCTCGTAATACTCTGGCCCTATATTTCAAGAAGGGGACTCCGCGTAAGTGTAAGGCTACTAAGAAGCTGGTACACGCTTACACTGCGTAAGAAGAATCTAGCACAAGGACGTGCTTCTTTATTAGGAGGGACAATGCCCCCGCTGTATGATTACGCGTGTGGCTCATGCGGCCACAAGTTCGAGGAACTAACCAAGGGAGAACAAATCCCTTGTCCTAAGTGTGGAAACAGGCCGATAAACAGATAACAGTTAATTACAAGATTAGGATGCCTGATGCGGCTAATAGATTTCCAGGGAGGAGACTTACTTGACTATCAAAAAAGGTAGGGACTTAATTGGAAAAAGATTTGGGAAACTTCTAGTCCTTGATAAAATACGCGCAGGGAGTCATAACAAGTGGCACTGGTTGTGTAAATGTGACTGTGGGAGCGAAATTACCGCTCTCACTTATGACTTGTTACACGGACAACAGACCTGTATTAAATGCAGGTATGAAGATTTAGCTGGTAAAAAATATGGGCGACTAACTGTAACAGGACGTGCGCCTTCACGTGCCGGACATTCAAGGTGGCTGTGTGTTTGTGACTGCGGTAAAGAAAAGATCGTTTCTGGTCATTCTCTTAGGCGGGGTAGTACATTATCCTGTGGATGCTTACAGAGGGATACGATGGCTAGTATGTTAACTACACACGGTAAAACAGAAACACCTGAGTACACTGCTTGGTGTAGTATGAAAAGAAGGTGCTCTAACCCAAGTGAGCAAGATAAATACCTCTATAAAGAACGAGGTATTAAAGTTTGTGATCGATGGTTAAACTCTTTTGAGAACTTTTTAGAGGATATGGGTACACGTCCCTCCGATAAACATTCTATCGACAGGATAGATGTAAACGGAGACTATGAACCTACAAACTGTAGATGGGCAGACCAATCAACACAGGCTATAAATCAACGTATTTATAAAGACAACAAAACAGGAATTAGAGGTGTGAGTTACCATAAACAAAATAATTCTTGGAGAAGTAGGATACGTATTGGTAAAAAAGAGATATCTCTCGGGTACTTTAAAGACTTCTTTGATGCGTGTTGCGCTAGAAAATCGGCGGAGGCAAAACACGAGTATGCTAATATCTATTTAAATAGATAATTAAATAAGAAGAAAATAGTGCTAGGCAGATTGGATTTACATAAAAAGAAAGCCCCTTGGATTTGCTCCTTGGGGCTTTTTCTTTATCTTTTGTTTATTACTGAGACTTGCTTTACCTACCAGCCACTACCCTACTGCCTCACCCTCAGACCTCTCCGTTTATAGGCTTTATCTAATCAAAAACAGCCTTAGAATCAATCCTATAGGGCTATCCTAGGGGTAGGTATAGTGTGAGAGCTTAAAATGGCTCCTAGATGCTCTGATTAGGCATTTTCCAACCAACCAAACCACGTCCCATTCATCACAGATCCCTTATCACAACTTCCTGTCATTGCTATCACTGCACCTTCAGAGAATGGTAATGGAAGTGGGAAACTCATGGAGATACCATTATCCTGTATACCTATACTTCCGAAAGGGATAAGGACAAAAGGCGAGGTGAATTGCTGATCTGTGATTTCAGAGGCAACTATACGAATCTTAACTTTTGCTGCGGCTGTACCGCTTGTTGCTGAAGCTGCTGCCCCTGCTACAAACGCTCTCTTTCCTGCGGGAACCATACGGGCACTAGAGGCACACCGGGTATCGCCTATGGCGATCTGGCTGTATATGTTGGCCCCATTAGAGATTGTTATCGTACCAGCAGCATATCCATTGGCTCCGAAGGTCAGCCCATGCACACACTGCACAAACCGGATATTAGTGGCTACTGTTAGGACAGGAGTTATACCGTTCAGTGTTACAACCTCTACCTGTGGTGTTAGTGTGTCGTCTAAATAATGTATATCTATGCTTCTAATGTTAGCACCTGCGGCACTATCCGCTGCACCTGTACTAACTACACTCATTTGGACACCAGATGCGGCAGGTAACGTAAGTACACCGTCAGGCCAGATAAGATGGTTTGTCTCTGCCCCTGTTGCTGTAAACTCCCCGTAGGCACCAAATAACTCCGCTCCAGGTATATTCCCTGCCGCTACGTCATAATAATAGTCCCTTGCTTCTTGATATTGATTATTGAACATGATTAAGTCCTATAGAATGAAGCAGAAAGGTAGATGTTGTAAGGACTGATTACAGAGATAACAGTACCAGCATCAACAGTCCTCATGGTTGGATTTAATTCAACTGAGGAAACACTAAACGTAGTGGGGATCACTGCATTGGAACCTTCCTTGTACCAAAACGAGCCTGTTGCCCCAAAGATAACTGTAGTGGCTCCCGTTGGAACTGTTATGTTCTGAGCAACGCCAGCGTTTAGAGGGCCAGCGTAAATGTCATTAGATATATCTACGGAAGGGGTTTGTTGGTCATAAGTATCCCCAAGTTGAATTAATTCTTTCATGCACTACTCCCTACTGTTTTTGTACGAACAGTTGCGTATCTTGATAGTCTAGAATAAAAGGATTTTCATTCTTTTTATTGAATTAATTGTTTAACTTTATCATAGAACTCAAGATTTAGTTGTCTAGCTTCTTTCAAAGCATTTGGGTGTTCTTTGTTCCACTCGTATGGCCATCCGTAAAACTTACTGCCAAACGGTTGTACTATGACTTTTCTTCCCAGCCAAGTGCCCCACACCATTCCATGATAACTAGAGGTTATGATTGTTTCCCCCGAGGATAAGTAGTTAATTACCCTCTCAAAATCCATACAGTTGTTATTTAATCCGTCCATTGGACTTCTTGTAAAATGGCCGTAATGAACAACTGATTGTGTTGGTTCAGGGATAAAGTCAAACAAAGGAGACAAACAGCTAGAACAAGGAATCCAGATATTTTCATTACCCGGATAATCCCGCACACCAGCTAGGTCAAACACAGAATACTCTCTTGGTAGGGGTGGGTGGTCTCTCCCACGTTCAGTCCCACCGATGCCCCAAGCTATCTTAACTCCTTTGGCTTTCTTTGCTTGGGGGATACTACCGTCTGCTAAACAACCTCCTCCCCAAATGGTTGCTTCATTGTCAGGGTTGAAATTAGATATATGAAATCTCTCTCCTAGAGGAAGATAGATGGACGGGGCACAGACACTATCCCCGATGTTGTTCTTTGCTTGGAAGTGTAAATTACGGACATTCAAAGACAATATTCCTCCCATCTACATCTACACCGACGTAACCGAAACTAGCCATATATTCTTTTAGCTCCATGTTTGCTTCTTCAGTTAAGGCTTCTGCAATGACTAGCGGTTTGTCTCTCTCTAATATCTCCCTAGCGCCACGGAGGATTGGTAGCTCGTAACCTTCTGCGTCAATCTTGATAGCACACACAGGTTCCATACAAGTCAGCGGAACGATCTCAACGGGAATAGGTCTCCCATCTTCACGCTTCTCCAGTCTTCCTGCTGTTGTCATATCTGTATGGTGTAACCAAAGAGTCCCATTGGAATGCACTTCACCTACTGCTGCTGGCACTACGGCAACATCGGCCCCGTTGAGCAAAATGTTTTCTACTAACCTCTTTCTGGCAAAAGGGTTAGGCTCATAAGCAATAACTTTAGCACCTTGATTGGATGCAATCAGCGCATATAAGCCAGTATATGAACCTACATCAAGTGCAATCATGCCTGTTCTAATTGCAGATTTCCATTTAGTTATCGAGAGTGGTTCAAAATAACCTTTGGTTTTAAAAGAACGGACAACTATGTCCCCTTCATTTATTAGTTCAACACCGTATAACTTCATACAGCCCATCCTGTATTGTGTGGTCGTGGGTTTCCGTGGTAGCAGATCACAGAAGCATTCTGCCTTTCAACCAAAGAATTACACTTCCTACTGACGATTTGTTTTGGGAATATCTGCTGGAAATACTCAACAGGGGACTGTATGTGATCATTTATCCAATCTTGATCCCCCCACTTACTTTTCAAAATGTTAGTATACTCAGGTATTCTTTCCTCGGAGAAGTTTTCTGAGAGATATGCGTAATCCCCATTCCAAGCCATAACACCGGATGCGCCTCTCTGGTTGTTCTTACTAAACCCCTTCAACATAGTGAACTTGTGGTTATACTCCAATAGATGAGTAATATCACCATTAATCACTGTATCAAGGTCAAAATATAAGGCAGAGTCTAGTTGTTCAAACAATTCCAGCTTACTCCACCATCCCGGCCAATTATGCTTGAGGGGGATGGGTTCACAAATGCTTGCTACATCAGGGTCATCTGTAAGGCACACAACTCTCTTTGCACCAAACCTGATGCAATTCTTTGTTAAACGATCTACATATTCTAGGGAGTAGTCCCCTCCTGTCCTGTATACAAGGGCTACTGTATCAACCACGACTTACCTTCCTCCTCTTCAGTCTTGTTAACAGGAAGAAAACCAATGGATTTGAAATCTATCTGTCCCTTAGCACTTTCAAACAAGATAGGCAGGTGACTCAAATTCCTCGGAATTTTTCCATCTAATTTTGGTTCCTGAGTGCCATCAACCCCGACCAACAACACCTTCTTAGCCCCTAAGTGATAGGCTAACCCCAATGCTCCATAAGCGGAATTACCGCTGTGTATCTTTCTGCTGTCTTCTGACAGTCCTAACATACCGCCCCACCGCCAAAGATACCATTCAGGGGTGTCTTTCTCGAAAGGTTCTCGCCCACCTTTTTGAGACACCCTATCGAGCCTCATCACTCCACGCGGACTCTCTTGATTTCCCTCGTTAGCGCAGTAGTAGACTGTGTTGGGTTTCCTCTCTCTCATCCTCACCATGTTTTCGGGGGACGGGTCTAGAGTGAACCAGTAGTCCGCTCTAGGCAACCAATCTATTGCTCCGTTTACTGCAATCACAGTAACATCATCAGGTGGTGTATAACCAGCCGCAGAAGGCCCGTTCCCAACAATAACAAATCTGTCTGAGATCACTTCTCAACCTCCTTTTCCCAAATTACGATTGCGTCCTTATCCGCATTACAAGATTCAATTTGAGACTTAAGATAAGGAATGTATGTATCAATTACATCACCGTAAGTCTTTACTCCTACATCCCTCGCGGTCATGTATTCCGTTGGTTCTAGGAGAGATTGAGGAACAGTAGGTCTTGATGGGTTATGATTACAGCCGGTTAAGAAGAAGATCAGGAACATCAGTGTCAAGACATTTATCTTGGATTTCATTTCTCAATTTCCGTAGTTCTGTTTGAGTAAAAGACAAATCCTTAGCTATCTTATCTTTGTCTTTCTTGTTTGAGGTGAGAGCAATATCAGAGGCTACCTTAGCTTTAGCCATAGCTTCTAGTGCTTGTTGGGATGCCTTTAGTTCAATGGAAAGGGTAATATTCTCAGTAATGAGAGATTTGTTCTGCCAGATGGTGTAGCCAAGCCATAGAATAAAAGCTAGAGAGATGCCTAGGGTTAGGTATTGCTTCCATTTGAGTAATAGTGATATCATAGTTTAACCTTTGATCGGTCCCCAATGACTTCTGCTAAACTGTCCCCTAAAAACCCAACTGCCCAAGCAGTTATTCTAGTTAAGTCAGGACTACCGTATAGTAAGAAAAAGCCTGTGAGACTGATTACAATGGAGAAAATAGTTTGGTAAGGGTTACTTATGAAATACTGTTTAAGTGTTATCTTTTCACCCTGTCGCCATGCCTCTACTACTTTCTTCAGGAAGTGTGATACTGTCCCCAGCACTAGCAGGACAATGAGTATGATTGTTTCTAACACAACAATCTCCTTATTTTTTATGGAGTTTATTTTCTATGTGTGAAGGGAGATTATATTCTTCTCTCTCTTTAGGCCGCTTTTCCTTCTGTCTCTGCACTCTACGCTTTCGTTCCAAGAACTTGTCCCAATCTTTATCTTTCATTTAGTACGTCCAGATTACTTCCTCATCAAATCCATCTTGGGTAGTAAGATCATCAATATGAATAAAACCCTTGGCTATTCCAAAACGGGTTATACCTTCTCTTCGTGCGGCTTCCATGATTTTAAACTTCTGTCTACTATTTGTTGCAATATCTATTGCCCTGCCTGTAGTGTGTGGACCTGTTAAGCCAGTCGAACTGATATTGTTGTTATGGGGAGGACAACGGTAGGCAGATGTTACTCTGAAAGGGAAGCCACACTCTTCACGAATCCGATCTAGTTTATCAAGGAAAGAGGGAGTTATTAGATTTTGATTGCAACCGCATTTACATTTCAATTCGTCTTCAGTAAAATACTTTGACACTAACCACCACCTTTTTTGTAAGTAAAGAGAGTGAGCACAGTTATAATTGTTCCGCCTATAATACCAATCCATTTGGCGACTAGCCCTACCCACTTTAATACTTGCACTAATCCAGCAAGAGAGTTCCATACTTCAATTACGGGGTCTAGCTTTTGTTCCAGTGATTTCAAATCATTCTTTAGGCAATCAACTGTGCCTTTTATTTCTTGTATTGCCTCATCGTCTTGGCGTCGTCGCTCTTGCATCTAGTAGCCCCCTTTACCGGCTCTAATTAGAAGTAAATGAATAAGAATAGAAACAGGAGGGACAAACAGCCCCTCCTGTACTTTGACTTGGTTCAGTTTACGGAGTAGGTTCATAAATAATAGGCTCAACAATCACAGGGTCAACAACCTGTGTAGGTACGAGCACCGGATCAGGGGCAATAACAGGAGTAGGATTAATATAAGGATACCCTGCAATACTACCATTCATGATGTTATTACCAAAGTTAGAGAACGCCCCGTAGGAAGCCATCTGAGTATCACGAGCATTATCAGATGCATTGATATTAGTCAACATACCATATCGTGCGATACCTAGACTAACCAAAGGGTTGGCGAGAGCTTGTACCCACTCTAAAGCACCGTTACGAGGCATCTGAGGCTGCACCATCTGGTTTGAACCACTGTCTTTACCGCCGCTAAGGGCAATAGCCATAACGGCTGCTGACTTAGTTGCAGCGTCCCCATTTGAGGCTGCTGCTGCCAAAGCTGTCAGTCGTGCAGTTTCAGCTTGATACTTAGCCATTTCGATACTTGCCCGGAACTCATTAGTCTTTTCAATAGAGGCGTAATAATCTCCGTAGGAAGCACATCCTACAGTCAAAAACGCCACTAAAACCAATACTACTATATTCTTCATGGTATCTCTCCTCTATATAGGCGGAATTGCCTACCTGCACTGTAGGCTAAAGTTTATTGATTGTCAAGACTTCTATTGCATGTTTTTCATCTTGAGCGAAGGAAGTCTTACAGTGATCTTCCTGCCAAAAGAAGATAGCGTTTAACACCTTCCTAGTCGTTGACCATTTTGGTTGGTTTTGATTTACGTGGCACCTAGCACTTACGGTCATATCTTCGCTGCCGCCTAATAGTATTACATTAACACCCTGAGACAACCATGCTGCTATTCTAAATATCTGTTCAATCATGGCCACACCATTTCAGGTAGTTCAGCAATTAGTTCATTAGCTGTTGGGACAGGACGTACTCCATTCTTAACATCAGCATCAACTTGATATAGATAGAGATAACAACTATCCATCCACTGACCAAATGCTACCCCCTCTGCTTGCCATGGATTAGGATACCCTGATCGTAAAGCGCATGTAATACAATTATCATACCCCTTAGTTGCAGCTATAGCGTTCAAGTGATCGTCTACAGCGGCAACCAAAGAGTTGGCTGTTGAAGTTTCCCACTCAGTAACCTCGTCAGGGGTCTTATCGACAACACCCCATCGTACAGTCCACTTACCGTCAACTTGCCACACACCATCACGGATTACCTTTTGTGTAACCAATATTTCAGGCAGAGGAGGCACTATTGTTTTCTGGTACCCAGGTACCTCGTCAGGCATCGGTCGCGGGAACCGCATTTCAGGATGATTCTTGCGAATCTGCGCCTCTGACACCTGCTCCCCATTACTCAATTTTGTCCACATTTTACACACCTCCGAAAGCGAATATGGCTGGACTCACGGCAGTAATTCCATCATCACGAACGGCAACATCGAATATGATTCCTGTCGCTGCTGCCGATTGATCAACATAAGTCATATCGCTCATCAGGAACCTGTTTACTCTATTGTTGATGCCGGCTGAATAGAGGTAAGTTCCATCATTCGCAAGCCTGACGCCGCCAGTAGAAAGTCCGCTAGATGTTGTTATTTCCGTTAGGTCCGATTTATTCATCTTCCTTAAGAATGAGGAAGATGGTGTTGACCCGCTCGCATACACATAACTATCATCTGATGTGATCCCGTATATTTCACCTGTAATTGACGTGTCTGATGTAATCACCCCACCAAGATCTGATTTGTTCGCACGCTTGAAATAGTTGGAGTATCCGTAATAAACATAATCAGCATCAAGATGCAGTCCGTTTATATCGTCACCAGCGGAATCGGTCTGGCCTATATAACTAAGGTCGGACTTCAGATATTTTCGTACTGTTCGGGTTGTCGTTCCGCCTGCGTATATATGGGTATCGTCTATCTTCATGTGAAGTATGGAGCCGCCATAAGATGCGGTTTGCCCAACATACGACATGTCAGATTTCAAGTATTTCCGCACAGTATTAGTTGTGAGTCCGGCAACATAAATATGGGTATCATCAACCTCGATTGCGTGTATCTCACCACCATATGACGCGGTTGCGTCGACAAACGTAAAGTCAGTCTTTGTGTATCTCCGCACTGTCTGCGGAGTACCGCCACCGATATACACATAGTCATCATCTTGCGCAACTGCTCGCAGATTTGTTCCGTAGTCCGCAGATGTGAGCAGCGTAGATAGGTCACTGCTCGAATACTCACGAAGGTAGCCGTCAAGGCTTACGGCATAGATACTCATACCTCGTTCGCTCCCATGAAGTTGTACCCGACTCCAGGCAGGTACTCAAACGTCAACACCGATTGCAGATTATCAGCAGGTGCCCACGCTGTACCGAACTCCGTTACGGTCGGGAGCGTGATGGTTTGAGCTGTGCTTGTGCCATCTGACTGAATCAGCAGCGATAGACGCGCCGCTGTCTCGGGGGCGGTGAATGTATAGGTGATAGGTCCCGTGGGTTCAGGCTGGATATATCGCCATGATGCTGTCCAGTCAATATTTATCGATCCGGAGGTTGCAACCAGGGTCACAGGGTCAGCAAAAGCGGCAGCAGGAATACCATCTACAAATTCAACACCATCTGCTGTTGAATTAACAGCTAATAACTTACCAGCAGAGCTAGTGTAGGCAGATGGCGTATCTCCAAGGTCTGTGAAATCTATAACTGGATCAGGCCATGCGCCGCCGTCCCATAAAGGTAGACCACCACTCTCCGTGATTTTATCTAAGGTAGTCTTATTTGTGTGTGCATGAAGATCAGTAATTGAACTACCACTATCTTTGACAAGCTTTCCTGTAACACCATCAAACGCAACAATGTTGTTATTTACAGCGCCAGCGGGACCAACAACATCACCTGTACCCGCACCATCAGTTCCCTTGGCAGCAAGCAAGTCCCAATCGGTAGCCGATAGACTAGGTTCTTCCGTAGTGATAGCCGTAGCAATCCAAGAGGAACCATTATGTTCAACAGCATCTAATATCTGATAAGTACCGGCAGACCAAGCACCTTGCCATTGGTCCCAATCGGCACCTGTGTCACCAGTATCACCCTTTCTAGATAAAAGTTCCCAATAGGTTGTTGCTGTTTCAGGATTCTGATTTAAATTTGTATCTTGTAATGAGAAATATATATTCCCATTATAAGAAACTACTTCTAAAGCGTAGTATGTAATGCCACTGTCCCATGCGCCATACCAGTCAAAACCTTCACCACCTTTTACAAGTAAATCCCAGTAAGCAGTTGGGGCTAGATACCACTCAGGAGGGGCTTGGTTGGTGTGATCTGCAATACAAACATAACTATGTATTCTATTGAGTATGTCTGGAAAACCTCTAACAACATCTCCTACAATATAGGAAGTAGTATTTGACCATTCCCCTTTCCATACAAGCCTCTCACCTGTCTGAGCAACCAAGTCCCAATATGCGCTTGGAGCAGAAGCAGGGGACGGAGGTGTTTGTCCAGAGTGGGCTGTAAGAGCAATATATGTACTGCCGTCATAGAAAACAGTATCATCTTCTGCGTAGGTAGTCCCCACATCCCAAGCACCTTTCCAATCCATGCCTGTGACATTGATGCCATTATCAAGCGTCTGGAAAGCACGAGAGATAATCTTAGCTGTCTCAACATCACCCCTTGAAAGTAGAGGGAGGCCAAGTGACTCTGTAAAATCACTATGGATTGTATAAAGAGCACCGGTCTGAGTGGCGCCTTTATACGTTTGATCTAATACAATCTCAGTGTCACTATTAATGACAGCAATCTCATATCTTACACTCTCACCTACAACGTAGAACCAATCTCCTACCGTTGCATTTGTAAGCCATTCAGTACCAGAACCGGTTACTGTTGCACTTAGGTAAGTTACACTTACTGTACCTGCTTTATACTGCGCCATTGTCAGCCTCTATACTTTGTTCTTTAAGGGCATCTTCATATCCTTTTACATAGATTAGAACTTGCTTTTTTCGCTGTTCTAGCTCGTACAAGGATGAATTAATTTCTAGTAATTCTAATTTAGCTTTTTCAAGTGTATTCATCATTAAGTTACCGTCACTGTTTTCCATGCTGTACCATTGTGGAACCTAAGAACACCATCAGAGCGTACATAGAACTCTCCCATAAGTGCGCTTGTTGGATCAGTTGTATTA
>Ga0172382_10001364_pt1 | contig 43853 bp, 46 predicted proteins | sample Leawel138RmetaG_FD_122245 | JGI IMG/M metagenome (GOLD analysis project Ga0172382, IMG submission 122245) | Leachate microbial communities from a municipal landfill in Southern Ontario, Canada - Leachate well 138R metaG | ecosystem: Engineered > Solid waste > Landfill > Unclassified | place...
TCAGTTGAATCGCTTTCGACATGCTGTTCTCCAGAAGAAATCATGGTCCAGGTGATGGCCTGGCGCTATCTACTATGTTCATGCGGAGCTCGATACGTCCCGCCGGTTCATTCGTCCGAACAATAACGAGCAAAAGGTGTGCCATTATCGCCAAGCCGCTGAAACCCCTTGTTGCACCGAAGTCGAGCGACCACCGTAGGGAATGGCGCCCATTATCGCGCACTTAATGGGTGCGTGGAACAGCTGTTGTGCACCATATTGAAGCGCTTGTCGGTAATCCGGGCAGTTGCCGGCCAGCGCAGGTATAATGCGCCGCTTTCGCCCCGCCGACCGCTGAATTGTTCCTATGAAACTGATTATCAAGTTCTTCGCCGAGATCACCATCAAATCGCCGCAGGTGCGCAAGCGCTTTGTCAGCCAGCTACGCAAGAATCTCAAGGTGCTGCTGAAGCCGATTGATCCGGAGCTGCGCATCAACGGCAACTGGGACAGCCTCGAAGTGGTCACTGGAGATGATCCGGCGCTGCAGGCGAGGGTCATCGAGCGGCTTTGCAACACACCCGGCATCAATCACATCCACGAGGTGCGCGAGTATCCCCTGGGCAGCCTGGATGAACTGGCCGAGCTGTGCCTCGAGCGCTTTGCCGAGCAACTGCGCGGCCGCACCTTTGCCGTGCGTTGCAAGCGGATAGGCAAACACCCGTTTTCCTCTACCGACGTGAATCGCCAGATCGGCTCCCGCCTGATGGAGCAGACCGGTGCCGCCGGGGTATCACTGACGGACCCGGAAGTACAGGTGCAACTGGAGATCCGCCAGCAGCGCGTATTCCTGATCCAGGCCCGGCATGAGGGGCTCGGTGGCTTCCCGTTAGGGACCATGGAGCCGGTACTGAGCCTGATGTCCGGCGGTTTCGACTCCACCGTTGCCAGCTACCAGATGCTGCAGCGCGGTATCCTGCCGCACTTCGTGTTCTTCAACCTCGGTGGGCGTGCCCATGAGCTGGGTGTGCGCCAGGTCGCGCACTATTTGTGGGAGCGTTATGCGGCCAGTCACCGTCTGCGGTTCATCAGTGTTCCATTTGAGGGCGTGGTTGCGGAGATCCTGCAGAACGTCGACAACAGCCAGATGGGCGTGGTGCTCAAGCGCATGATGCTGCGTGCCGCCAACCGTATCGCCGCGCGTCGCGGGTTCCAGGCACTGGTCACCGGCGAGGCCATCGCCCAGGTTTCCAGCCAGACGCTGCCGAACCTGGCGGCCATCGACCAGGTCAGCGACATGCTGGTGCTGCGCCCGCTGATCACCACCAGCAAGACCGAGATCATCCGCACCGCCCGGCGCATCGGCACCGAGGCCTTCTCCAGCAGCATGCCGGAGTACTGCGGGGTGATTTCGGTGAGTCCGGACATCCACACCAACGCCCGGAAGGTCGCCGCCGCCGAGGGCGGCTTCGATTTCAGCGTACTGGACGAGGCTATCGAGCAGGCCACCTCCACCGATTGCTGCGATCTGGAGCTGGACATGGAAGGCTCGCAAGTCGAGACGGTAGAGCAGGCGCTGGCCGGTCAGGTGGTGCTGGATATCCGCCATCCGGATGAAGAGGAAGCCAACCCGCTGGTGCTGGAGGGGATAGAAGTACTCAAGGTGCCCTTCTACCAGTTGAACAGTCGCTTCGCCGAGCTGGACGACGCTCGTGCCTATCTTCTTTACTGCGAAAAGGGTGTAATGAGCCAGTTGCATGCCCAGTATCTGCTGGATCGCGGGCATGACAATGTCAGGGTTTTGCGACTGCCCAGAAGCTGAATCAGTCGGCGGTCGCGCCATTTCGTACAAAAAACATACACTGTCATCTCAGTGTCTGTATAATGCCTGCCTCTTTTTTAGACAGGTACGCCTGTCGCTGCGCAATCCAGGATGCCCCCCGTGATCGAGAATCTCCGTAATATCGCCATCATTGCCCACGTTGACCACGGCAAGACCACGCTGGTCGACAAGCTGCTGCGTCTGTCCGGTACATTGGATCGCAAGGAGCTCGAGAACGAGCGGGTCATGGACAGCAACGACCAGGAAAAGGAACGTGGTATCACCATCCTGGCGAAGAACACCGCGCTGAAGTGGAAGGACTACGACATCAATATCGTCGACACCCCCGGTCACGCCGACTTCGGCGGTGAAGTCGAGCGCGTCATGAGCATGGTCGACTGCGTACTGCTGGTAGTCGACTCCATCGACGGCCCCATGCCGCAGACCCGCTTCGTGACCCAGAAGGCGTTCCAGGCCGGTCTCAACCCGATCGTGGTGGTCAACAAGATCGACCGCCCCGGCGCACGCCCTGACTGGGTGGTGGACCAGATCTTCGACCTGTTCGACAACCTTGGTGCCACCGAGGAGCAGCTGGACTTCCCGATCGTCTACGCCAGCGCCCTGAATGGTCTGTCCGGTCTGGACCACGAAAACCTGGAAGACAACATGGATGCGCTGTTCCAGGCCATCGTCGACCACGTGCCGGCGCCCAACGTCGATCTGGACGGTCCGTTCCAGATGCAGATTTCCCAGCTGGACTACAACAGCTTCCTGGGTGTGATCGGCGTCGGCCGCATCGCCCGGGGCAAGGTCAAGACCAATACCCCGGTGATCGCCATCGGCGCCGATGGCAAGAAGCGCCAGGGCCGTGTTCTCAAGATCATGGGCCACTCCGGCCTGCAGCGTGTCGAAGTCGCCGAGGCCCAGGCCGGTGACATCGTCTGCGTCAGCGGCATGGACGAGCTGTACATCTCCGATACCCTGTGCGACATGAACAACGTCGAGGCGCTGCCGCCGCTGACCGTCGACGAGCCCACCGTGTCCATGACCTTCCAGGTCAACGACTCGCCGTTCGCCGGCAAGGAAGGCAAGTTCGTCACCAGCCGCAACATCAAGGAACGTCTGGAGAAGGAGCTGCTGCACAACGTCGCCCTGCGTGTCGAAGAAGGCGACTCGGCGGACAAGTTCAAGGTCTCCGGTCGTGGTGAGCTACACCTGTCGGTACTGATCGAAACCATGCGCCGCGAAGGCTTCGAGCTGGCCGTGGGTCGCCCGGAAGTGGTGATCAGGGAAGTCGATGGCGAGAAGCAGGAGCCCTACGAGAACGTCATCATCGACATCGAAGAGCAGCACCAGGGTGCGCTGATGGAACAGATGGGCCTGCGCAAGGGTGATCTGACCAACATGGCGCCGGACGGCAAGGGCCGCATCCGCCTGGAATACACCATTCCGGCGCGTGGCCTGATCGGCTTCCGCAACAACTTCCTGACCATGACCTCGGGTACCGGTATCCTGACCTCGACCTTCAGTCACTACGGACCGATCAAAGGCGGTGACGTAGGCCACCGTCAGAACGGTGTACTGGTGTCCATGGCCACCGGCAAGGCGCTGACCTACTCGCTGGAAACCCTGCAGAGCCGCGGCAAGCTGTTCCTCGAGCCTGGCCAGGAGATCTACGAAGGTCAGCTGGCCGGCATCCACAGCCGCGACAACGACCTGGTGATCAACCCCACCAAGGGCAAGAAGCTCGACAACATGCGCGCCTCCGGCAAGGATGAAGTCATCGCCCTGGTACCGCCGATCAAGTTCACCCTGGAGCAGGCGCTGGAATTCATCGACGATGATGAGCTGGTTGAAGTGACGCCCAAGTCGATCCGTCTGCGCAAGAAGATTCTCGACGAGAACCAGCGCAAGCGGGCATCCAAGGGCTGATCGAGTCCACCGCAGCAGTGTTGAAAAAGCCCCCGATGGTTAGCGCCTCGGGGGCTTTTGATTTCCGGTAGTTCCCATGCCTGCGTTATATGGATGCTCGAGAAGAGTATGCATGGGGTCAATGACCTGGCTGAATGAACTGGCGCGCCTTTTTCAAGCGTTCGAGCAATTGTGAGCGCTCGAACATCAGCACCAATACCAGCGATATGGCAAACGGGATCAACAGGTAAAGAAACCGGAATACCAACAGGGCTGCCAGTAGGTCTGCCGGCTCCATGTTCGGCAGTGCCAGGAAAAACAGCACTTCCAGCACGCCGAGACCACCCGGTGCATGGGACAGCATGGCTGCGGAAAAAGAGGCTACAAAAATGCCCAGCACGATCAGGTAGCCGGGGTTGCTTTCGGCGGGTAGTGCAAAATAGATGATTCCGGCGGCCGCCAGCACTTCCAGCGGGCCAATCACCAACTGGGCCAGCACGATCGAGGGTCGTGGATACTCAACCTTGAAACGGCGGATGTGCAGTGGTTTCAGTTGGCGGAGGCTGCCAAACACATATAGCGTGATGATCGCCAGCAAGCAGGCTCCCATGGTATATCCGCCCCAGATCGGGAAATCGGATATGAAATAACTCGGTAGCTGGGGATTCAGCATCAGGGAGATACCGCCCAGAAAGATGCAGGCCAACGCAAAGGTGATGGAGCATAAGGCGATCAGTACTCCTACCTCGATACCCTCCAGCCCTTTGGAGGTATAGGCGCGATAACGAATGATGGCGCCGGACAGCACGGACGCGCCAATATTGTGCGCCACCGAATAGGTTGTGAAGGAACAGGCGAAAACGAAAGGGAAAGGCAGGCGCTTATGGAGATGGCGTAGCGCCAACGAATCGTAGCCAGTCAACGCAGTGAAGGCCAGTACCGTACAGAAAAACGCCAGAATCCAATGCGATACCGCAATGGCATGCAGGCTGAACAGTACGTCGTCCATGGAGATATCACGGAGTTGGTGATACAGCAGCCAGATTGAGAAAATGACAGCTATCAGACCAACCAGCGGCCAAAGATGATCTTTGGTTAAGCGCATTCTGGTTTCCTTTGGGGAAGCAACAGTCTCCATCGGGCTGAGGCAACACAATAATATCGAGGTATATGAGCCGGGTATTGATCGAGCGCGATCATTGTACCGCTTCGAAGTCCTCTGAGTCCTACTGACCCTTGTAACCGACTTTTACGCTGATAATGGAGCAGCATCCCGGGACTGCCGCCTGGCACCGGTGCGCTTCCGTAGGGGGCGCTCCGCAGGACAGGGTCCAGCCCGGTGGCCCTTATACGCGGAACTGCTGCACCAGTGAGCGCAGCTGTTCGGCCAGTTGCGCCAGCGATTCGCTGGCCTGGGTCGATTGCCCCACGCTGCGACTGGTCTGCTCGGCCACATCATTGATACCGTGGATGTTCTGGTTGATCTCGCGGGCGGTGGCGCTCTGTTCTTCGGCGGCGCTGGCGATCTGCTGCATCATCTCGTCGATCAGCAGTACGCCGTGGGCGATGCGCTCCAGCGACTCGCCGGTCTCGCCGATACGCTCCACGGTATTCTGTGCATTTTCGCGGCTGCCATGCATGACCTTCTCGGCGCGCACCGCACCACTCTGCAATTTCTCGATGGTCGCCTGAATCTCGGTGGTCGAATCCTTGGTGCGGCTGGCCAGGGAGCGCACCTCGTCCGCCACTACGGCAAAGCCCCGGCCGCTTTCGCCGGCCCGCGCCGCCTCGATGGCCGCATTCAGGGCCAGCAGGTTGGTCTGCTCGGCGATGTTCTCGATCACCTGCAATACCGAGCCGATCCGGTCACTGTCACCCTTGAGCTCGCTGACCACGCCGACGGCATTGTCGATATCATTGGCCAGATGGTTGATCGCACCCACCGTGTCTGCCACCACGCTGCGCCCCTGATTGGCATCATTGGTCGCCTGGCGAGCGCTGTCGGCGGCGCGCAGGGTATTGCGCGCCACTTCCTCGACGGTAGCGGTCATCTCGTTCATCGCCGCCGCCGCGCTGGTGATCTGGGTCGTCTGGTGCTGCATGCCGGCTTCGGTCCCTTCATTGACCTGAGCCAGCTCGGTGGCGGCTGCCGCCACCTGTTCGGAGTACTGGCTGACCTCGCCGAGCATGGTCCGCAGGCTGTCCTGCATGGTATGGATGGAAGCCAGCAGACTGGTGCTGTCGCCTGCCTTCAATTGGATATGCGCGGTCAGATCACCCTGGGCGACCTGATGCACGATAGTTGCCGCATATTCCGGGTCACCGCCCAGCGTACGTACCACCGAGCGCACCAGTAGCAGGCAGGCGAACACCGCGATGACGATTATCACCAGGGTCACCAGCACCAGGGTCCAGAAGATCGAATCGATTTCGGCCAGGGCCACGGCCCGCTGGGTCTCCAGCACCAGCCCCCAGCCCAGCAGCGGAATGAAGCTGTAGCTGCCGACCACCTTGACCCCGGCGGCATTGTCATACAATCCCACACCGCTGCGCCCGGAGGCGATCGCGCGCCCGGCCTCGCTGTTGACCGGATGCTCCATGCTGCGCAGGGATGCCGCCGGGGTGACCGGCGCACCGGTACCATCCAGCAGAAAGATCTCCGACCCGTCGGCACGGGCCAGTTCGCTGACCCGGCCGAGAATGGTGTCGACCCTCACTGCCCCACGTATCACGCCGACGACCTGCTGGCCGCGTCGTACCGGGATGGCCACGGTGCTGACGCGGTTGCCGGTGGCCCGGGAGATGACCGGCTGGGAAAAACTGTCGTTACCGTTGATCGCCTCGCGGAACCAGTCGCGGTCAGCCACATCGAAGGCCTCGGCCTCTTCGGCGCTCAGGACCTGTGCACGTCCGTCATAGCTCACGCCGACCACGCCCCGGCCATTGGGAGCGACGAAAAAGATCGTATCGTAGTGGCCCTGGGCACTGGCGATGCGTTCGAGCAGATGTTCCAGTTGCCGCTCATCGAGATCGCGGGCCGCATCCAGGCTGGCCAGGTAGCGCATCTCATCCTGTCGCGCTAGCGCCCAATCGACGAAGGAGGCGGCGTTCAGCTCACTGGTCGCCTGCAATTCATCGAGCGTGGCGCGGGTAAAGGACTCACGGTAGGAAACGAATACCAGGCTGGTCACTGTCAGCACCGCAGCCAGCACCAGACCGACGATCATCAGCGTCAGCCGGACACCGAATCCCAGAGAGGCAGAGCGGGTGGAGGACATATTCGGTTCCTTGACAGTTATCGGGATCACATCAGGGTATCGGCAGAAAACAGCTGGGCTTTACTGATATCGACAGCTGGCATTGCCGGACACCAGCTTGGCTGGTAGCCGGGGATTGACAGCGCGCAGGCCAGCCTGCAACGTACCGCGGGGTGTTGATCCATTGAGCTGTCGAGGCCGTGTGCGACATGGGGGAGCGGCATGTGACTCCATGGCGCGGCCTGACGCGGGGGAGGGGGCTATGAACAAGATCAAGCGCACGCGTGACAGCATGCACGGGTTGGCCGATTCGCTGGGCAACCTGCTGATGGAGGCCTTTCATTACCTGGCGCTGTTCGCCATCGGGGTGGTGACGGCCTGGGGCGGGGTGATGGCCTTTGTCGGCATGCTCGAGAAGGGGCAGATCACGGTCGATGACATTCTGCTGCTGTTCATCTATCTGGAACTGGCGGCGATGGTCGGTATCTATTTCAAGACCAACCATATGCCGATCCGCTTCATGATCTATGTAGCGATCACGGCACTGACCCGGCTGCTGATTTCCGATATCTCGCATAACCATCAGCCGGGGTGGGGCGTGGTCATGGTGTCGGGGGCGATACTGTTGCTGGCACTGGCAATCCTGGTGGTGCGCTATGCCTCGGCGCGCTTCCCGGCGGTCAGCGCCGGCCCCCGACAGCGGGCCCGAAACCGCGAGGATGCCAGCGCCGAACGCGACGACCTGGAGGACTGACCCCGCTGCGCCGCTCAGGCGGCGATACTGGCCAGCAGCTTCACCGCACCGTACATCGCCACGCCGGCGAACACTGGCCAGCCCAGCGACCGGGTCCGGTACCAGACCAGCAGGGTTAGCAGTACACCGCAGGCGGTAGCCAGCCAGGAAGACAGCGTGAGACTGGTCGGTACCAGCGATACGCCGAACATGGCGGCGATCATCGCAGGGCCGAGCACGCTGAGCCAGCCGGGCATGGCCTCGACGGCACTGTCCTCGCGCTGGCGGGCCAGGTGGCGTTGCATCCACAGTAGTGGCAGCAGACGCATGAGCAGCGTACCCAGTGCCGCCGCCAGCATGGCGATCCACAGTGCGCTACCCATGTCGCTTGCCTCCTGCCCGGGTGCTGCTCAGAGCCTGGAACAGCAATGCACCACTGGCCGCCGCCAGCGGGATCGCCGCGTTCGGCCAGCCATTGAGGGTCAGCAACAGCGCGATGACGCTGGTGCTGCCGAGGGCAATGGCCCAGGGCCGCGAGTTGAAGCGCGGTGCCAGCAGCACCAGGAACAGCGCCGGCAGGGCGAAGGGCATGACCTCCCCGAGCAGTGGCCAGCGCTGGGTCAGTTCCCGACCGGCCACGGCCCCCAGTGCGGTACCGCCGATCCAGCTGAACCAGGCCAGCAGCGCTGCGCCGGTGTACCAGCCCAGGCGCTCGCCCGGTGCCAGCTGCGGCAGGCGGCTATGGGCCAGGGCGAAGATCTGGTCGGTCAGGCCATGCATCAACCATGGCCACCCGCGGCTGGCGGGCAGCCACTGAGCCAGGTTCGGTCCATAGACCATATGCCGGGCATTGATCAGCAGTGTCATCAGTACCACCAGCCACAACGGTGCTCCAGATGCCACCATGGCAACGAACAGGAACTGCGAGGCGCCGGCATAGATCAGCACCGAGATGAGGATGGCTTCCCAGACGCTGAAGCTGGCCTGCACCGCGATCAGCCCGAAGGAAATGGCCACCGGGATATAGCCTCCCAGCAGCGGAATGGCCTCGCGCATGCCCGCCAGCCATGGGCTGGCGCCGGAAAGGGTGACCCTGGAATTCATGCGGTTTTCCCTTCCCTGGCATAGATGACGACGACCAGCAGCGTGGCACCGGCCTCGCCCGTCCGGTACTGGTGTGGCTGGTCGGCGGCGAAGCTGTGGCTCTGTCCCGCCGACAACGGTCTGCTGCCGTCGTGCGTGCCGATTTCCAGTTGCCCGCTGAGCACGGTGATCGACTCGCAGGTACCGGCGGAGTGGGGCTCGGCCTCGCGCAGCGTATTCGGCGCGCAGCTCATCCAGTAGGCATCGACCCGTGGATCGCCGTCGCCCTGGTCGATCAACCGCACCTGGACGCCACCGTCTTCAACGGCCACGTTCAAGGGCGCTATCAGGTCACCGAAAGGGACCTGCAAACGCGCGGCCAGGCGCCAGATGGTATCCAGTGTGGGATTACCATTGCCCTGTTCCAGGCGTGACAGGTTGGACTTGGCGATGCCGGCGTCGGCGGCGAGTTGGGACAGCGACAGGCCGCAGCGCTGGCGCAGGCGCTGGAGGTGATGGCCGAGGGCATCGAGACTGGGTTTATCCATGGCGGGTTCGTAATCGTTCTATTTATCGAACGTTCTATAGAAGGAACGATTGTTTGTCAATCCGGCGCTGGGTGTGGCTCTCAGACATCCAGGCTGGCTCAGCCGATCCTTCCGGGCGGGCCGCTCAGAACGAGCGCAGCATAAGCCCCAGCAGTTCCATCGCCTGTTCACTGTCAGCGCCCCAGGCATGCCCATGATTCAGTCGGGCGCAGTGGCGAAAGCCCTGGCTGGCCGAGAAGATCGGGCCGGGGGCCAGGCTGATACCCTGGGCCAGCGCCAGGCGGAACAGCTGCAGCGAGTCGACCTGCTCGGGAAACTCGAACCACAGGAAATAGCCGCCGTTGGGGCGGGTGACCCGGGTGCCCTTCGGGAAGTGCCGGGCCGCTGAGGCGAGCATGGCATCCTGCTGGCGTTCCAGGGCGTGGCGTAGCTTGCGCAGGTGGCGGTCGTAGCCACCGTGCTGCAGATAATCGGCGATGGCCACCTGTGCCGGTACCGAGGGAGAAATGGTGGTCATCAGCTTGAGCCGGGCGATGCGCTCGGTAAAACGCCCGCCGGCGACCCAGCCGACGCGATAGCCCGGCGCCAGGGTCTTGGAGAAGGAGCCACAGTGCATGACCAGGCCATCGGTATCCAGCCCCTTGATCGGCGTGGGTGGGCGTTCGCCGTAGTACAGGTCGGCATAGACATCGTCCTCGATCAGCGGTACCTGGTGCTGGCGCAGCAGGTTGTAGAGCTCCTGTTTGCGACTGTCATCCAGGCTGGCGCCGAGCGGATTCTGGAAGCTGCTCATGAACCAGCAGGCCTTGATCGGCAGGCTGCCCAGGCGCTCGCGCAGTACCCCCAGGTCGACCCCGTCACGCGGATGCACCGGGATCTCCACCGCCTTGAGCTGCAAGCGTTCGAGTACCTGCAGGCAGGCATAGAAGGCGGGTGACTCGATGGCCACCAGGTCGCCGGTCTGGGTCACGCTCTGCAGTGCCAGGTTGAGTGCTTCCAGCGCGCCATTGGTGATGACCAGTTCTTCCATCGGCAACATCACCCCACTGACCATGTAGCGCAGGGCGATCTGGCGCATCAGGTCGGGGTTGCCGGAGGTCATGTCGGCGATGATGTCGTGCGGTGACAGGTTGCGCAGGCTGTGCGCCATGGAGCGGGCCAGCCGGGCCAGGGGAAACAGGTCGGGGCTGGGAAAGGCCGAACCGAAGGGCACGGTGTGCGGATCCTTCAGCGAACCCAGCACCGAGAACACCAGTTCACTGACATCCACATCGGTCGCCTGGTGTGGGGCCAGGCTGGGCTGCGGCTCTGGCAACGGCAGCGCGGCCAGGCTGCGGACAAAGTAGCCGGAGCGTGCCCTGGCCTGGATCAGGCCGCGGTCTTCGAGCAGGTAATAGGCCTGGAACACGGTGGACGGGCTGACCCCATAGCTCTGGCTGGCCTGGCGTACCGAGGGGATCTTTTCCCCCGGTGCCAGGATGCCATTGCGGATCAGATCGGCGATATTGTCGGCCAGGCGTTCATAGCGTTTCATCAGTATTTCCGCGGTGGATGAGTCAGCGCCTGACCGGGGCCAGGAAAGTTGATTCGGCCACAACCGGGACGCTGTTGTCATCCATTGCCGTAAGGACGAAGCGGATCCGCTGACGCGCGGCCGGCAGTTGTTCCCCGGTCCAGATGACGCGCAGCGGAATATCACGGATATCTTCCGCATCCAGCTGCAGGGTGACCGGTGCTGACAATTGCAGATCGGCCGGAGCGTCCAGCCGCAACTGGTAGTGACCGGGCTGCTGGCGCTTGTTGATCACCTTGAGACTGTAGGTATTCTCCAGCTGGCCGGCGTTGTTCTCGCGGAACATGGTGCGATCCCGGGTCACGTCCAGCGACATCAGCGGGCGCTCCATCAGCGCCACCACGAACAGGCCTATCATCAGTGCCAGCACGCTGCCATAGCCGAGCAGCCGTGGACGCAGCCATCGGGTCTGGCCGCCGTGCTGGGCGCGTTCAGAGGTATAGCTGATCAGGCCGCGTGCGTAACCCATCCGGTCCATGATGCTGTCACAGGCATCGATGCAGGCGGCGCAGGCGATGCATTCATACTGCAGGCCGTCACGGATATCGATGCCGGTCGGGCAGACCTGGACGCACAGGGTGCAATCGATGCAATCGCCCAAACCAAGGGCGGCAGGCTCGCTGTCCTTGCGCCGTGGCCCGCGTTGTTCGCCCCGTTCGGCGTCATAGGCGATGACCAGCGTATCACGGTCGAACATCGCGCTCTGAAAGCGTCCGTAGGGACACATGTCGCGGCAGACCTTCTCGCGCAGCCAGCCGGCGTTGATATAGGTGGCGGCGGTGAAGAAGAACAGCCAGAACGCCGCCTGGCCACCCAGATTGAAGGTCAGCAGATCGCTGCTCAGCTCGCGGATTGGCGCGAAATAACCGATGAAGGTCAGCGCCGTGATCAGGCTCACGGCCAGCCAGATGGCGTGCTTGGCACCGCGTCGCAGCAGTTTGTCGAGCGACCAGGGTGCGGCATCCAGGCGGATACGCTGGTGGCGATCACCTTCGGTGACCTTTTCCGCCCACATGAAGATCCAGGTCCAGACGCTTTGCGGGCAGGTGTAGCCGCACCAGATACGCCCGGCGACCACGGTGATGAAGAACAGGCCGAAGGCGGCGATGATCAGGATCGCCGACAGCAGGATCAGGTCCTGCGGCCAGAAGGTGGCACCGAAGATATGGAACTTGCGGCTGACCAGATCCCAGAGCACCGCCTGGCGTTGATCCCAGTTCAGCCAGGCGGTGCCGAAGAACAGCAAGAACAGCAGGCCGGTACCGAGCAGGCGAAACCGTCGGTAGCGTCCCTTGAAGCCGCGTGTATGAATCGGGCCGCCGGCGCTTGCAGGCGTATTGCGTGCAATGGCGGCATCGATGATCTTGGTGGGAATTCGCTCACCCATGGTCTACCCCATCAGTGGTTAATCAGGCTGATGGGGATGATCGCCAGTAGCGCTGCCATGTAACAGGCTCAGGTTTTCAATAAAAAACCATATCAGGCGCAAAGGCGCGTCTTTTGGGGGCGACGCATTGTCGCAGACTGGGCTGGTACGGCGATATGGTGTTTTCTACCGGGGCGAGGGGCCTGGCATGACTGCTGATATGGTTTTTATGGCTGCATCTGATCCTGTTCATTTACTGACTGATATTGCATAGTGCGCGGTCGGATCAATTTTGCCTTGAGGCTGACGGTACATGTATTACCAGCAAGATGAGTGCGAACGAAGCGGGCGACACGGCGCGCATGAACGGAGGCGGGCATGAATCTGGGAGCCTTGTTGTGGTTGATGGCGCTGCAGGTAGTGGGTGCCGTGATCAGTCATTTCCTGGTGCCGGCGCTGCCGGGACCGATCATCGGCATGGTGTTGCTGGTGCTCGGCCTGATCGTGCTGGGCGAGGTACCTGAATCGCTGCAGCGTACCGCGTCGGCGTTACTGGGCTATCTGCCGCTGCTGCTGGTGGTACCCGCCTCGGGCATCATGCTCAGTCATGACCGGCTGCTCGCGGATTGGCTGCCAATCACGCTGGCGCTGGTCGGCTCGCTGCTGGTGGCCATCCCCTTCTGTGGCTGGTTGCTGCAATGGTTGATACGCCGTCAGGAGGGACGCTGATGCTCGCTCTGCTGATAACCATTCCGGTATTCGCGCCGATGTTGACGGTGGCCGCCTATCAGGCTTCGCTGTGGGTGCAGCGGCGTACCGGCTCGCTGTTGCTGCAGCCGGTGATAGTGACGCTGGCCCTGGTGATTGCCATGCTCTGGTTGCTGGACATGGACTATGTCATCTACCGTGAGGCCGCGGAGCCGATCGCGCTGCTGCTGGGGCCGGCCACGGTGGCGCTGGCGGTACCCCTGTATCAGCAGCGCCAGCGGATCCGCCTGCTGTTGTGGCCGATTCTGATCACCCTGCTGGTCGGTGGTGTGCTGATCGTCGCCCTGACCCTGTTGCTTGGCTGGCTGCTGGGCGCACCCTTCGTGACGCTGATGTCGCTGGCGCCCAAGTCGGTGACCATGCCGATCGCCATGCTGCTTTCCGAACAGGCCGGTGGTGACGCGGCGATGACCGCCGCACTGGTGATGCTGACCGGGGTGATAGGTACGGTGATGGCGCCGCCGCTGTTGCGGATGGCGCGAGTCGATTCGCCCGCGGCCCGGGGCCTGACCCTGGGCATGAATGCCCATGCCATAGGCACCGCCCACGCGCTGCGCGAGGGTGGGGAATGTGCCGCCTTCGCTGCGTTGGGCATGAGCCTGCTGGGGTTGGCGACCGCGCTGCTGCTGCCCTGGTTCATAGGCTGAGTACTGCGGAGCCTGCACCAGTGCAGGCTCCGCAGCTTCCGACCTGATCAGTCGTGGCTGGGGTCAGGCCTCACCCATGCCCTCGGCTGGTTCAGGCGCGCTGCCGCTGCGTACCTTCTCCTCGATACGCCGCCCGACCTCGGGGTCGATACTCTTCCAGTAGTCCAGGGCCCGCTCCAGTACCGGGCTGCGCACCCCGCCGAGCAGACTGCCAGCAACCTGCTCGACCAGTCTGTCGCGCTGCCCGTCATCGAACACCTCGCGCACCATGGTGCCCGGCTGGCCGAAGTCGTCATCCTCCGGGTGCAGGGTATAGGCGCTGCGCACCATGGCGCCGTCCGCCTCCCAGCCATCCTCCATCTTGCCGGTATTGTCGGCCCAGCTGCGATTGCCGCTGTTGGGTACATACACCGGGGCATTACCGCTGTGCTCGTAGGTCATCTGACCATCGAACATATAGGTGTTGACCGGTACCTTGGGTCGGTTCACCGGCAACTGATGGAAGTTGGTGCCGATACGGTTGCGCTGGGCGTCGTTATAGGCGAAGGCGCGACCCAGCAGCATCTTGTCCGGAGACAGGCCGATGCCGGGAACCGTGTTGCCGGGAGAGAAGGCCGCCTGCTCGATCTGGGCGAAGAAGTTCTCCGGATTGCGGTTCAGCGTCATCTTGCCCACCTTGATCAGCGGGTAATCCTTGTGCGACCAGATCTTGGTCAGATCGAAGGGATTGAAGCGGTAGTTGGCCGCCTCGGCGTAGGGCATCACCTGCACTGACAGCGTCCAGCTCGGGTGCTCACCGCGCTGGATGGCCTCGAACAGGTCACGGCGATGGTAGTCCGCATCCTTGCCGGCCATATCGGCCGCCTCGGCATTGGTGAAAAACTCCATGCCCTGGTCGGTATGGAAGTGGTATTTCACCCAGAAGCGTTCGCCGGCGGCATTGACCCACATATAGGTATGCGAGCCATAGCCGTTCATGTGCCGCCAGGTACGCGGCAGGCCCCGATCCCCCATCAGATAGGTGACCTGGTGCGCCGACTCGGGGTTGTTGGTCCAGAAGTCCCATTGCATGTGGTTGTCGCGCAGGCCTGAGTCGGGCAGGCGTTTCTGGCTGCGGATGAAGTGTGGAAACTTCATCGGATCACGTACGAAGAAGATCGGCGTGTTGTTGCCCACCAGATCGTAGTTGCCTTCGCTGGTATAGAACTTCAGCGAAAAGCCACGCACGTCGCGCCAGGTATCCGGGCTGCCCATCTCGCCGGCGACGGTGGAGAAGCGGGCCAGCATTTCAGTCTGGCTGCCCTGTTGGAACAGCGCGGCCTTGGTGTAGGCCGAAACATTCTCGGTGGTTTCGAACACACCGAAGGCGCCCGCGCCCTTGGCATGGGGCTGGCGCTCAGGGACTTTCTCCCGGTTGAAGTGCGCCATCTGCTCGAGAAAGTGCACATCGTGCAGCATGATCGGACCATCGGCGCCGATGGTAAGCGAGTTGCGATCGCTGGGTGCCGGCGCGCCGGCACCGGTGGTCGAGCCGGTGGGCGGCTTTCTATTTGAATCACTCATGGGGAACGTCCTCCTGTTCAGGCATCGGAAGCCCTGACTGTCACGGCTTCATTCAACACTGTAGACCATGGGCGCGGTCAGGGAGGCCGTAGGGACGGTTGATTCAGAACCGCCGGGAGTCCGGCGGCAGTTGTGGCTCTTCCAGCAGTGCCAGCGATGCTGCCTGCTCCAGATCGGTATCGCTGTAGCGGTTCAGGGTTTTGCTGACGGCAATATAGAAACCGATCAGGAACAGGATCATCATCAGGAGTTCAGCTGGCATGTTGTGCTACCTCGGCAGACGGATGGAACTGACGCAGCGTACGCCAGCTGTGGACCAGCATCAACAGCCTGCCGACCAGGAAGAGCAGGCCACTGACCCAGCGCAGGACGAAGCCCGGATGGCTGCCCTGCAGGTATGGCCTGGTGTCATCCACCCTGTTCAGTTCTTCCAGCGCCCCGGCTCATAGGAAAATACCGGCAGTGACCAGGACCAACGAATGGCCGCCAGGCGTACTGCCAGGCCGAAACTGAAGGAAGCCAGCAGATTGACGTCCTCATTGATGCCCCATTGGCGCAGACTCAGATAGAGAATCGCCACCACCAGGGATACGCTGGCATACAACTCCTTGCGCAATACCATGGGGGTACGGTTGCACAGCAGGTCGCGCAGGATACCGCCGAAGATACCGGTGGTCATGCCGGCCATGATCACCACGGTGGGACTGTAGTCCAGCTGCAGGGCGACGTTGCAGCCGATCACGGTGAAGGCGATCAGCCCCATGGCATCGAGCACCAGGAATATCGAGTGCAGGCGGTGCATGTAGCGCGCCACCAGCATGGTCAGCAGGCCGGCGGAGATGGTCAGGTGGATGTACATGGGATGTTGGGTCCAGGTGACCGGGTAGTTACCCAGCAGCATGTCGCGCACCGTACCACCGCCCAGGGCGGTGATGAAGGCGATGAAGGCGACCCCGAACATATCCATGTTGCGCCTGCCGGCGGCAAGCGCGCCGGACATGGCTTCAGCGGTGATGGCTATCAGATAGACGTAAAGAAGCACACAGGTTTCCTCTGAACTGTGTCGCCTCTCCCCCTGTCCTTTTACCTGAGAGTTTACGCAGTCACAGACTGCTTGCCCCTTCGGTGGGTTGCTCGGGCAACCTCTCTCCAGCTGGCGGTACGGTCGCATGGAAAGCGCCTCGGCGGCGCCTGTCAGGCTTCCTGATATGGTTCGCAGTAACTGTGCCTGAGCGATTATGGGAGTTTGCGCCTTCGGCGGGGGTGGTTGCCCCTCTCTCCTGCGAGCCGGCGATTATACAGTAAGCGCGCGCTAGCGCCATGCCGGGTCAGGTAAAGCCGATCGATGCCGGAGTTTTACAGGCGGTGGTGCCGCGGATTGATTACACTGGAGCCGAGCAACCCAGTGGAGAGGCCAATGCATCAGCAGATACTCGATTTCTGGTTCGCGCAGCTCGAACCAGCGATGTGGTGGACCAAGGATGAGCAATTGGACCGGTTGATCGAGCAACGCTTCGGCATGCTGCACCGGCAGGCGACCGGCGCCGAATTGTGGCGCTGGCGTGCGACACCGCAGGGGCGGCTGGCCGAGATCATCCTGCTCGACCAGTTCTCGCGAAATATCCACCGCGGCCGACCTGAATCCTTCGCCTATGACGGCATGGCGCTGGTCCTGGCGCAAGAAGCCATCACCGCCGGTGCCGACCGGGCCCTGCCGGTAGTACAGCGCAGCTTCATGTACATGCCATTCATGCACAGCGAGTCGCTGCCGGTCCACGAGCGGGCAGTGGAGCTGTTCAGTACCCCTGGCATGGAAAGCAGCCTGGATTTCGAGGTGCAGCACCGGGACATCCTGCGGCGCTTCGGCCGCTACCCGCACCGTAATCAGATTCTGGGGCGAACCTCCACCGACGAGGAGCTGGTATTCCTGTCCCAGCCGGGTTCGTCATTCTGAACGGCACCCACTCTACCGACCTATTGATGAGGAAATGACTATGTACCCCAAGACCTTGACGCTGGCGCTGGCCGCCACCCTGACCACCCTGGCTGGTTGTGGCACCAAGGCGGTTGACCAACCAGCGCAGGACGTCATTGGCGAGATCGCATTCTCTACCGAGATGTACTGTGGCCGCCTGCCGGTCACCGCCGAGGGCCAGGGTGAACACCTGCAGATGCGAGTCAATGGTGAGCAGCTCGAGCTGCGCCGCGCGATCAGCGCCTCCGGTGCGCGCTATGTCGCCGAGACTGACGAGGAAACCAGCCTGTGGTTCAAGGGCGAGCAGGCCTGGCTGGTGTTGCAGGGTACCGAGTATCCGTTGTGCGCCCCTGTCGGCGCGATCATCGAGCCCTACCGCGCCTCCGGCAATGAGCCGTTCTGGTCGGTGACGCTGGAGCACGGCATGCTGAGCCTGAACCGGCTGAACGAAGGCGAGCTGCCGGCCCAGCCCTATGTCGTCGGCGATACCCGCGGCCAGATCAGCACCCAGGAACACCCGGTCAGCCTTCAGGTAACCGACCAGCTGTGCCACGACAGCATGAGCGGCATGCCCTATCCGCAGCAGGTCAGTGTGCAGGTGGATGGTGCCACGCTGCAGGGGTGCGGTGGTGAGCCGGCGCGCCTGCTGCAAGGGGGTGAATGGGTGGTCGAGGATATCAATGGTGGCGGCATCATCGACCGGTCGCGGGTGACACTGAATTTCTGGACCGATGGCCGGGTAAGCGGACGTGCCTCCTGCAACAGCTACATGGGACAATACCAACTGACCGGGGAGGGCCTGAGCATCGGCCAGACGGCCACCACCAGAATGGCCTGCGCACCCTCTCTGATGGAGCAGGAGCAGCGGGTGCTGCGTAACCTGGAGAACCTGCAGGGCTTTGATTTCGATGAGACCGGTGCACTACTGTTGCGGTCTGCCGACGGCTCATTCAAGGCCCGCCTGGAAAACTGATAATAATCAAGGAGATAAACGTGATAGCACTGGTACTGGGGTTACTGATCTTTCTCGGCGTGCATTCCACGCGCCTGTTTGCCGCCGATTGGCGTACCACCCAGGTCGAGCGCCGCGGACTGGGGGCCTGGAAGGGCCTGTATTCGGTGGTGGCGGTGGTTGGCCTGCTGTTGATCATCTGGGGATATGGGCAGGCGCGGCTGGCACCCACCTGGCTGTGGGTATCGCCGGTCTGGACCCGCCATCTGGCGGCGCTGCTGACGATCCCCGCCTTTATCCTGCTGGCGGCGACGTATGTGCCGGGCACGCATATCAAGGCCCGGGTCGGCCATCCGATGCTGCTGGGGGTCAAGTTCTGGGCCCTGGCGCACCTGATCGCCAACGGCACCTTGGCTGACCTGTTGCTGTTCGGCGGCTTTCTGGCCTGGGCTGTGGCCCTGTATGTGGTGCTGCGCCGCCGTGACCGGCTGGCTGGCGTGCGTTACCCGGCTGCCGGCGTCAGCCGGGATGGCATCGCCGTCGTCGTCGGTCTGTTGGCCTGGGTGATATTCGCCCTGTGGTTGCATGGGCCGTTGATCGGTGTCCGGCCCTTCGGCGGCTGACTGGCGTGCCTTGTCTCATCACCGCGGCAGCCGTGAGGCTGCCCACCCGGGAGTATGATCATGCAATTGCTGTATCCGGAGATAAAACCTTTCGCCCGTCATGATCTGGCGGTCGAGGCGCCCCATGTGCTGTACGTCGATGAAAGCGGGCAGGAAAACGGCCTGCCGGTGGTCTTCATCCATGGAGGACCGGGCGGTGGCTGCGAGAACCTGAGCCGACGCTTCTTCGACCCGTCGATCTACCGCATCATCACCTTCGACCAACGCGGCGCAGGACGTTCCACGCCCCATGCCAGCCTGGAGAACAACACCACCGCCGCGTTGATCGAGGATCTTGAAGCGCTGCGCGAACATCTGCATATCGACAAGTGGGTACTGTTCGGCGGCTCCTGGGGCTCGACCCTGGCGCTGGCCTATGCCCAGGCCCACCCCGAGCGGGTCATGGGCATGATCCTGCGCGGCATCTTCCTGTGCCGTGACCAGGATATCCACTGGTTCTACCAGGAGGGCGCCAGCCGCATCTTCCCCGACTACTGGGAAGACTACCAGTCGCTGATTCCCGAAGCGGAGCGCGGCGACATGGTCGCCGCCTATTACCGGCGATTGACCGGCGATGACGAAATCTGCCAGATGCATGCCGCCAGGGCCTGGTCCTGCTGGGAGGGGCGCTGTGCCACGCTACGGCCCAGCCCCCAGGTGGTGGATCGTTTCACCGATGCCCGGCGGGCCCTGGCCATGGCTCGCATCGAGTGCCACTACTTCATCAACCAGGCGTTTCTGCAGCCGGATCAACTGTTGCGCGAGATGCCCAGGATCGAACATATTCCCGGCGTCATCGTGCATGGGCGCTACGACATGATCTGCCCGCTGGATAATGCCCATGCCCTGCATCAGGTCTGGCCGGCCAGTGAGCTGCAGATCATCCGGGACGCGGGGCATTCAGCCTCGGAGGCAGGTATTGCCGACGCCCTGGTGCGCGCTACCCAGAGCATGGCGGAGCGCCTGCTCAAGCTCAAGCCGGAGGCGGAATAGGGTGAAGGGGTTGTTGCAACGGGTCAGCCAGGCCCGCGTGGAAGTGGACGGCGAGATTGTCGGAGCGATCGACCAGGGGCTGCTGGTGCTGGTCGGCATCGAGCCGCAGGATGACCGGGCCAGTGCCGACCGGCTGCTGCACAAACTGCTCAACTACCGGGTATTCGCCGATGCCGAAGGGCGCATGAACTGCTCGGTGCAGGATATCCAGGGTGGGCTGTTGCTGGTCTCGCAATTCACCCTGGCTGCCGACACCCGCAAGGGCCTGCGCCCCGGGTTCTCCACCGCCGCCCCGCCCCAGCAGGCCACCGGGCTGTTCGATTACCTGCTGGCGCAGGCTCGCCAGAGCTGGCCGCAGGTCGCCACCGGACGCTTCGGTGCGGACATGCAGGTGCACCTGGTCAATGACGGCCCGGTGACCATCCTGCTGGAAACCTGAGCACACCTGCGCTACGCCGGCGGCTCTGGAGCCGTGCAGGAGCCTGCGTCGAGCAGGTGCTCGACACGCCCGGGCGGTGTCTTTTATCTGGCTTCGGTCAACGCCTGTTCGACAAAATCCAGCCGGTCCTGCCCGAAGAACATCTCCTCGCCGACGAACAGCGTTGGCGCACCGAACACGCCGCGCTCGATGGCCCGTTCGGTGATCTGCCGCAGCCGGTCCTTGACCGCCGGGTCGTTGATCTTCTGCAGCAGCTCGGTCACATCGAAGCCGGCGCCGCCCAGTACCTCGGCGATTACCTCCGGGCTGCCCATGTCCTTGCCATCCACCCACATGGCCTGGAATACCGCCTCGACATAGGGCAAGAAGCGGTCGGTGCCGAGGTAGGCGGCAGCGCCGCGCATCAGCTGCATGGTATTGATCGGAAAGAACGGGTTGTGCTGGAACGGCACGCCGTAGCGCCGCGCAAAGCGCTGGAAGTCCACCCGGGTATAGCGGCCTTTGGCCGGGATGGTGGCCGGCGAGGCATTGCCGGTGGCCTTGAATACCCCGCCCAGCAACATCGGCTGGTACACCACCTCGGCGCCGTGGCGCTCAGCCAGGGCGCCGATCTGTGTCCAGGCCAGGTAACTGGCCGGGCTGCCCACATCAAAGAAGAACTCTACCTGCTTGCTCATGCTTGTTGCTCCAGTGTTGAAGGGTCAGAAGGTTTCCATCCACGGCCGCAGATCCAGCTCGTGGGTCCAGCTGTCACGGGGCTGGCAATGCAATTGCCAGTACTGCTCGGCGATATGCTCCGGATTGAGAATGCCACCCTCATCCTTCAGTGCGTAGCGTTCGGGGAAGTTATCGCGGATGAAGGCGGTGTCGATGGCGCCGTCGATGATCGGGTGCGCGACATGGATACCCTGTGGGCCCAGCTCGCGGGCCATGCTCTGTGCCAATGCACGCAGGGCGAACTTGGCGCCAGCGAAGGCGCTGAAGCCCTTGCCGCCGCGCAGCGAGGCGGTGGCGCCGGTGAAAATGATGGTGCCGCGTCCACGGGGCAGCATCACCTTGGCGGCTTCGCGGCCGGTGAGAAAACCCGCCAGGGCGGCCATCTCCCAGACCTTGCGGTACACCCGCTCGGTGGTCTCGGTGATGCTGAAGTGCACATTGGCGCCGATATTGAAGATCACCACTTCAATCGGCCCGATATCCCGTTCGATGTCACTGAACAGCTGGACCATCTGCTCTTCGCTACGGGCATCACAGCCGAAGGCGTGCGCCGTGCCGCCGGCCTGCTCGATGTTCTCGACCAGTGGTGCCAGTTTGTCGGCCTGGCGACGGGTAATGCACAGGGCGAAGCCCTCGCGGGCGAAACGTCGGGCAATGGCGCCGCCGGTGGCATCGCCGGCACCGATGACGACAGCAACAGGGGATCTGGACATGGTAGGCTCCTGGTTGTTGGTTCTTTTTTAGAACTGATAAATATAGTCAGTTTCTTTTTGGAACTTGTCAAGCTATCCTGTGGCTGTTTGTTGATTGGAGGATGACCTATGCGCTGGGAGGAGCTGGACCAACAGCCCTGTTCCCTGTCCCGTACGCTGGCCGTGGTCGGCGACCGCTGGACATTGCTGGTGCTGCGCGACTGCTTTCTCGGAGTGCGGCGTTTCGATGAGTTCGAGAAGCGCCTCGGCGTGACCCGCCACGTACTGGCCGATCGCCTGAAGAAGCTGGTTGAATACGGCGTGCTGGCCAAGGTGCCCTATCAGCAGCGGCCGCTGCGCGAAGAATACCGGCTGACCGAGCGCGGCCTGGAGCTGCACCCGGCGATCATGGCGCTGGTCAGTTGGGGTGACCGGCACATGGCCGATGAGCGCGGCGCGCCGATTCGTCATGTGCACAGGGGCTGCGGCCAGCCGATGCGCCCGGTGACGGTCTGCTCGGAATGCGGCGAGCCTGTCGGCGCGCGGGATATCAGGGTGGAGGTAGGGCCGGGTTGGCTGGATCTGGCGGAGGATATATTGCTGGATAAGGCCGGGCAGCAGTAGCTGCCCGGCGTTTATCTTCAATCAAACTATCTCTTAGAAACTGACGCTGGTGCTCAGCAGATAGGAGCGTGGCGCGCCGAGGGCGACCCGGGTACCGGGCCAGTTGGCCGAGGTCGCATAGAGCTCATCGGTAATGTTGTCGATATTCAGCCGCACCTGGATGTTCGGGTTGACCTCATAGGCGACCATCGCGTTGTACACGGTGTAGTCCGGCAGCTTACCGAACTGGCCATTGGGGATGATGCGGTCGGCATCATCCGGACGACCCAGCCAGGATTCGCTCACATAGCGCGCGCCGGCACCCAGGGTCAGACCGATTGGCAACCGGTAGGTGGTCCACAGGTTGGCGCTGGTATCCGGGGTGAAGGCCAGTTCATCGCCACGGGTGGAGGTGAAGCTGCCGTAGTCGCCCGGGTTGGCTTCGCGCCGCGCGGCATCCAGATAGGCGCTGTGCTTGCGCTCGCTGTCGAGGAACACCACGCCACCGAACACATCCCACTGCGGGGTGATCTTGCCCGCCAGACCCAACTCCAGGCCCTGGATTATCTGCTTGCCGTAGCCCTTCAATTCCGTCGGGCTGTCCGGGTCGCCAGGGGTCTTGCCACTGATCGCGACATTGCGGCGTTCACTGTGGAACAGCGCCGCAGTGGCGGACAGGCGCTGGTCGAACAGCTCCCATTTGGTGCCGATCTCATAGTTGACCGCCTTCTGGGTCTTGGCCTTGTCATTGTTCTGACCGACCAGGCCAGGGAAGGCATTGTCACCGGTACGGGAAATATCCGGGTTGGACAGGAACGAACCCGGCGGCAGGGTGGACAGGCCGACCGAAGCGTAGATAGAGCCGTTAGCCGCCGGCTTGAACACCAGGCCGAGCTTGCCGCCGAGGGTGGTGTCGGAAGCCTTGTAGCCGTCTGCCGGGCCCTGTGGCGTGCCGTCGGCATTGGTGCTGTCGATCTTCGCCTTGTAGTGCTCGGCGCGCAGGCCGCCGGTGACTTGCCAACGCTCGTTCAGCTTGATGGTGTCGTAGGCGTATACCGCGGCGGTGTCGATCTTCACTTCGTTGCCTTGGTCGGCCTGGGGGTTCCAGGAGCCGGAGCGTGAAGGGTCGGGATTGAACAGGTGGGTACTGCCTGCATCGTTGGTCCCGTAGCGATCAGCCTCCGAGGTTTCCCTGCTCAGTTCCAGTCCGGTGGACAGAGTATGCTCCAGGCCGCCGGTCTGGAAGCGAGTAACCAGGCTGCTCAGGTTGGACAGGGTGACGTTGGTGCGGTCATAGCGTTGGGTCTGAGTGGCGACCTCCTGGGTCGCCGGGTCGTAGCCAAAGGGAACGGTGAAGCGTGAATCGCGCTTGTTCTGCGACCAGCGCAACTGGTTGCTGAAGGTGGTGTTTTCGGAGAAGTCGTGTTCGATACGACCCATCAGCGCGTAGGACTCGGCGTCGTCATAATCGGACTTCAGGCCATAGAAATTGTCACGATCGCTTTTGCTGGTGGCCGAATCGTAGTTGTTCATGCCCTTGATGAACGCGGCGGGTACGCCCCAGTCAGGCACATCCTCGTGCTTCACATACTGGTAGGCCAGGGTAAAGCGGGTCGGCGTATTCAGGCCGAAGGAGATCGATGGGGCGATGCCGAAGCTGGTCTGCTCGGCGCGATCACGCCCGGCCATGCCACTATCCATGGATAACAGGTTGACACGTACGGCCACGTCATCGGCAATCACATGGTTGCTGTCGAGTGTGGCACGCAGGCGGTTGTCGGACTCGTAGCTGTCGAAGCCGAAGCCGATGGTGGCCTGGTTGAAGTTCTGCAACTGGGGCGTCTTGGTGACCTGGTTGATATAGCCGCCGGGACCGCCGCGGCCGTTGTCCGCTGCTGGGCCTTTGATCACTTCCACCTGTTCGACGTTGAATATGTCCCGGTTCTGGCTGCCCGAGTCGCGCACACCATCGACGAAGATGCTGCCGCTGGTATCGAAGCCGCGCAGCTGGAAATTGTTGGAGCTGGTGGAAAAACCATTCTCGCCGGCGTTGAAGCTGATGCCGGGGGTGTTGCCGAGCACATCAGTGAGGCTCTGCGCGCCTTGCTGGATGAAGACTTCCCGCGGGATCACCTGCACGGTTTGCGGGGTATCGAGCAAGGGCGCGGTGAATTTGGGCGAGGATGCCACGCCGGCGGGCGGTGTCTGGCTACCGGTTACCGATGCTGCTTCCAGTTGCAGCACGTCATTACTGCTCTGTTGGGCATGGGCCGGCAGGACTGTCAGGGCTCCTGTGGCACAGATGATGGCGGTGGCAAGCGGATGAACGCGCAAGGCCCTGGCGCTTTTGATGTGTCTGGTCATTGGCTCTTTCCTGAAAGGATTTGTGTTGTTATGTGCAGATTGAATGCATTGCTAATCTACATCGAAGTGATAATAATTAACATTGATTGTTGTCGCAAACGGAACGAAGTGTTCCTTGATTCAAAGCCTTGACCAAGGCTGCGCTGACGAACTTCGCTACAATGACCGCCAAGGCGGTTCGAGGTGACCACTATGGCCGGATGGCAGGGAGATACTCAGACGTGATGCACATCATTCCCAATCTGCTGAGCAAGGAGCAGGTGTGCCAGGTGCGTCAGGCCCTGGAGCAGGCGGACTGGACCGATGGCCGGGTCAGCGCCGGGCACCAGGCATTGAAGGCCAAGCACAATCTGCAACTGGACCAGGAGCACCCGGTCAGCCGGCAGGTGGGTGATTTCATCCTCGAACGCCTGGGCGGCAACCCGCGCTTCATGGCCACGGCGCTGCCGCTCAAGGTGTTCCCGCCGCGTTTCAATCGCTATCAGGGCGGCGGCCATTACGGCAACCATATCGACAGTGCGGTGCTCAGCGTGCCGGGTACGCCGCACCGGGTCAGGGGGGACATTTCCGCTACCCTGTTTCTCTGCGACCCGGACCAATACGATGGCGGTGAACTGATCATCGAGGACACCTACGGCAGCCACAGCGTCAAGCTGCCGGCCGGTGACATGGTGCTCTATCCCGGCACCAGCCTGCACCGGGTCACGCCGGTTACCCGTGGCGCGCGCCTGGCGTCGTTCTTCTGGGTACAGAGCCTGGTCAGGGAGGATAGCCAGCGCGGTATCCTGCTGAATCTGGATGACGCCATACAGAACCTGACGCTCAAGTTGCCGGACGATCCGGCGCTGGCACAATTGACCGGCGTCTATCACAACCTGCTGCGCCAATGGTCCAACACCTGAACGGGAGCCAGAGATGACCGATGGATTGCCGCCGCTGCAACAGATACCCGCCGATGTGGTGGCGCTGGACGATTATGCCGAGCTGTCCCGGCAGCACCTGGGCGCGGCCGCCTGGAGCTGGCTGAACGGCGGTGCAGCGGATGAAACGACATTGCGCGACAACCGCGCCGCCTATGCGCGGATCAGGCTCGGCAACCGTATATTGCGGGATATGCGCGGCGGCAGTACCGCATTGAGCCTGTTCGGTCAGCATTTTGCCTATCCGATCATGCTGGCGCCGGTCGCCCACCAGCGCCTGGTGCATGCCGATGGCGAACTGGCCACGCTGCTCGGCGCCTCGGCGATGGGCGCCGGCATGCTGGTCAGCACCCAGGCCAGTGTGGCGCTGGAGGATATCGCCAGGGCCGCCCATGCGCCGCTGTGGTTCCAGTTGTATATCCAGCCGGACCGCGAGTTCACCGCGGCGCTGGTACGGCGTGCGGAGGCGGCGGGCTACCAGGCGCTGGTGCTGACCGTGGATGCGCCGGTCAGTGGTGTGCGCAACCGCGAACAGCGCAGCGGCTTCGCCCTGCCGGCGCATATCGAGACGGTCAATCTGGCGGGCATGGCCGGGCTGCCGCCGCACACGGCGCAGGCGGGCACTAGCCCGCTGTTCGGCAGCTCATTGCTGGCGGCGGCGCCCACCTGGCAGGACCTCGACTGGCTGCGTGGGTTGACCCGGTTGCCGATCCTGCTCAAGGGCGTGCTCAATCCGGACGACGCGCGCCAGGCGCTGGCCCATGGCGCGGATGGCATCATCGTTTCCAACCATGGTGGGCGTGTGCTGGATGGCGTACCGGCGAGCATCGATGCCCTGCCCGCTGTGGTGCGGGCGGTCGATGGCGCGGTGCCGGTGCTGGTCGATGGCGGCATACGCCGGGGCACGGACATCCTCAAGGCCCTGGCCCTGGGTGCCCAGGCGGTGCTGGTCGGCCGTCCCTATATGCAGGCGCTGGCGGTCGGCGGGCCGTCAGGCGTGGCCCATGTGCTGCACATTCTGCGTACCGAGCTGGAAATGGCGATGGTCCTCACCGGCTGCCGCACGCTGGCGGATATCGATGAGCGAGTGCTCTGGGGCGCCAGCTAGAACAATCGGGCCAGCAGTGCGGTCACGGCGGTTTCCACCCGCAGGATGCGCTCGCCCATCTGCACCGGCTGCAACCCGGCGTGGGTCAGCATGTCCACCTCATAGGGAATCCAGCCGCCTTCCGGACCGATGGCCAGGGTGATCGGGCCGCTGTGCTGGCGTGGGCAGGGTGGATGGTCGCCGGGGTGGGCGACCAGCCCCAGGCTGTCGCCAATCAGGCCGGGCAGGTGGTCTTCGACGAAGGGTTTGAAACGCTTCTCGATCCGCACGGTGGGCAGCACGGTATCGCGGGCCTGTTCGAGGCCCAGCAGCAGGTTGTCGCGGATTTGCTGCGGCTGCAGAAAGGGCGTCTGCCAGAAGCTCTTTTCCACCCGGTAGCTGTTGAGCAGGATGATGTCCGCCACGCCGAGGGTCGCGCAATGTTGCAGAATGCGGCGGAACATCTTCGGCCTGGGCATGGCCAGCAGCAGGGTCAGCGGCAGCTTGACGGGCGGTGGTTGGGTCAGCCTGAGTTGCAGTTCAGCGTGGTGGTCATCCAGCGACAGTACCTGGCCTTCACCCATCAGGCCATCGATCAGGCCGACCCGCAGGCTGTCACCCACTGCCAGCTGCTGAATCTCCAGCATATGCTGCAGGCGCCGGCCACTGAGCCGAGCCCGCTGCGGCGCGATGAAGTCTTGCTCTTCGAGCAGCAGCAGGTTCATGCGCCGGGGCTGTCGTCCTGGCTTTCGGCTTCCCGGTTCACTGGCTTGAGCAGCCCGCTGGCCAGAATGCCGACCTCGTACAGCAACCACATGGGGACGGCCAGCATGGTCTGGGAGATCACGTCGGGCGGGGTCAACAGCATGCCGATGACGAAGCAGCCGATGATCACGTAAGGGCGAATCTGCTTGAGCTTGGCCACATCCACCACCCCGGCAAGTACCAGCAGTACCGTGGCGACCGGGATTTCGAAGGCCAGGCCGAAGGCCAGGAACAGCGTCATCACGAAGTCGAGGTAGTTGTTGATGTCGGTCATCACCGTCACCCCCTCGGGGGCGACGCTGGTGAAGAAGCCGAAGACCAGCGGGAACACCGCGTAATAGGCGAACGCCATGCCGGCATAGAACAGGATGATGCTCGAGGCCAGCAGTGGCAGGGCGATGCGCTTCTCATGCTTGTACAGCCCCGGCGCGATAAAGCCCCAGATCTGGTGCAGGACAAAGGGCATGGCCAGGAACAGCGCGCTGATCAGCGCCAGCTTGAATGGCGTGAGAAACGGTGAGGCCACATCCGTGGCGATCATGCTCGTGCCTTCGGGCAGGTACACCCGCAGCGGCTCGGAGATGAAGGTGTAGAGGTCGTTGGCGAAATAGAACAACCCGGCGAAAATCAGCAGCCAGATCACTATGATGCGCAGCAGCCGTGAGCGCAGCTCGGTCAGGTGGGCGATCAGCGGCATGTCGCCGCCGGGATCCTGCTCAGGTAGTTTGTCGCTCATTTCGGTGCGGCCGGATTATCGTCATGGGATGAAGGGGCAGGACTGGTGGCAATTGCATCCGGCGCTGCCGGCGGCGCATCGGCGTTCTGTGCTGCAGGCTCCGGCACGGACGCCGTGGCCTGCTCCGCACCCTCGGCCTGGCTGGCGCGCTTGACATTGGAGGCGCCCGGCTGCGGGACGCCCGACTTGGAAGCGTCCGGCTTCTTCGCCAGATCAGCCATGATCTTCTCGTTGTGCAGCGCCTGACGGATTTCGTCGGCGCCCATTTCCCGTTCTACCTGGCTGCGCACATCCGCCAGGCTGCGCTTGATGCGGCCCAGGTACAGACCGGCCATGCGCACTGCGCCAGGCAGCCGTTCGGGGCCCAGCACCAGCAGGGCGACGATCGCCACCACCACCATTTCCAGAAAACCGATATCAAACATGGACGATCAGTCCTTATGCTGAGTGGATTCCGTTTTCTGCTCGGGTTTGACGTCCAGGGTTTCGCCCTTGTGTTCTTCCACCGACGGCTTGTCATCTTCGTGCATCGACTTGCGGAAGCCCTTGATCGCCTCGCCTACGTCGGCACCGATGCCCTTGAGCCGCTTGGTGCCGAATAACAGGATCACGATCAGCAGGATGATCGCCAGTTGCCAGATACTGATTCCACCTAAACCCATCTCAACCTCCAGGGCAAAGCCCTACTTATGTGCTCGCGCTGCTTTCTCGGCCAGGCCGGACAAGTCGAAACGCCGTTCCAGTTCTTTCAATACATCATCCGGGCCGAGGTCCAGGTGACTGAGCATGACCAGTGTATGAAACCACAGATCGGCGGTTTCATAAATCAGCTCGCTCTTGTCACCGCCCTGCTGGCAATCCTTGGCAGCCAGCAGGGTCTCGGTGCATTCCTCACCGACCTTTTCCAGGATCTTGTTCAGGCCCTTGGCATGCAGGCTGGCGACATAGGAACTGTCGGCCGCTGCCTGCTTGCGCTGCTCCAGCACCTCGGCCAGGCGCCTGAGCGTGTCATTCATGCTTGTGCTCATAGATATGTTCCGGGTCTTTGATGACAGGATCACTGTCCTGCCAGTGACCATCCTTGAAAACTTTGTAGAAACAACTTTCCCGCCCGGTGTGGCAGGCAATGCCACCGCGCTGCTCGACCTGCATGATGATCACGTCGTTATCGCAGTCCAGCCGCAGCTCGTGCAGCACCTGGATATGCCCGGACTCCTCGCCCTTGCGCCACAGTTTGCCGCGTGAGCGCGACCAGTACACGGCGCGCTGTTCCTGGGCGGTCAACTGCAGCGCCTCGCGGTTCATCCAGGCCACCATCAGCACGCGGCCGCTGGCGGCATCCTGGGCGATGGCGGGTATCAGGCCGTCGGCATCCCACTTGATGCAGTCCAGCCAGTCGGTATCGGTATGCGTATCGGTCATGTCGTCGTTGTGCCAGGCGTGGGTATGGATATCGCTAGCGCCGCAGCACCAGCCAGCCGCCGGCTGCCAGCAGCAGCCAGTACAGTGGCGGGGTCTGGGTCCACAGGTTCATGTCGGTACCCAGGCCATTGGCGCCGACCGCCACCAGTACGGCGCCGATCAGGCGCAGGGCGAGGGCATCGGCGCGGCGTGCAGGGGCATGGTGATCCCGTCGGGCGATGTTGTCCAGCGCCCGATGCGTGGTTTCCAGCAGCGGCGGTATCCGCTCCAGGTGCTGACGCAGGTTCTGCAACTGATGACGCGGGCCGGCGCGTTCGCGCATCCAGCGTTCCAGATAGGGTTTGCCGGTGCGCCACAGATCCAGTTCGGGATACAGCTGGCGGCCCAGACCCTCGATATTGAGCAGGGTCTTCTGCAGCAGCACCAGTTGTGGCTGCACTTCCATATTGAAGCGCCGGGCGGTCTGGAACAGGCGCAGCAGCAACTGACCGAAGGAGATGTCTTTCAGCGGGCGTTCGAAGATCGGCTCGCATACGCTGCGGATGGCCGCTTCGAATTCATTGACCCGGGTTTCCGGCGGTACCCAGCCGGAATCGATGTGCAGCTGCGCCACCCTGCGGTAATCGCGCTTGAAGAAGGCCATCAGGTTGCGCGCCAGATAGGTCTGGTCTTCCGGGGTCAGGCTGCCGACGATGCCGAAGTCGATGGCGATGTATTGCGGCTCCTGGGGATGGCGGTGCGATACGAAGATGTTGCCCGGGTGCATGTCGGCATGGAAGAAGCTGTCGCGGAACACCTGGGCAAAGAAGATTTCCACCCCGCGTTCGGCCAGTTTCTTCATGTCCGTGCCCTGGGCCTTCAGCGCCTCCAGGTCGGTTACCGCAATGCCATTGATGCGTTCCATGACCAGTACCTTGTGGCGGCACCAGTCCCAGTAGATCTTCGGTACATAGAGCACCGGCGAGTCGAGGAAGTTGCGCCGCAGCAAGGAAGCGTTGGCCGCCTCGCGGTACAGGTCCAGCTCATCGAAGATGGTCTGTTCGTAATCGCGCACCACTTCCACCGGCCGCAGTCGGCGGCCCTCGCGGGACACACGCTCCAGGCTGCGGGCGGCCAGATACAGCCACTGGATATCCTGGTGAATGACATCTTCGATGCCGGGGCGTACCACCTTGACCACGACATCGCTGCCATCATGCAGCAACGCGGCATGCACCTGGGCTACCGATGCGGAGGCCAGCGGCGTGTCGGAAAATTCGGCGAACACCGCCTCGATCGGCAGCCCCAGCTGTTCCTCGATGCGCTGTCGGGCTTGCGCGGGAGGGAACGGCGGTACCTTATCCTGCAGGAACGCCAGTTCGATGGCGATATCATCGGGCAGTAGGTCGCGGCGGGTAGAGAGGATCTGGCCGAATTTGATGAACACCGGGCCCAGGCTTTCCAGCGCCAGCCGCAGACGCGCGCCGCGGGTCAGGTCGCGCGGTGCCGGATACAGCTTCCAGGGGCCGAGCAGCAGCAGACGACCATACCAGGGCAGCGGTAACGGCTGGATCAACTGGTCCAGACGGTAGCGGGTGAATACCAGCAGGATGCGAAACAGGCGCAGAAAGGCGGTCAGGTTCATGCGTCGTCGGGTCCGGTATCAGGCTGCATGAGGCGCTGCACACGGGCATCGAGCCGGTCCAGCAACAGGCGCAGTTCGTGAATCTGGGCCGCAGCGGCATCGGCTTCGGCGCGTCCCACCAACTGGCGGCCCTCTTCGGTGAGGTAGTCGGCGACGCTCTGTTGCAGGCTGTGGCGGGCGCCGCCGAGCCAATCGCGTCCACCGCGGGCAAGTTCGCCGACGGCATGGGCCGCGACCGGCCCCAGCCAGCGTGCCAGGGCGGCCTCGCCGTCGATCTGCAGGTCGGCAAAGATATTTTGCAGCTCCACCAGCACCTGGGTGTCGCCGCTGAGTTCCAGTTCCGGCGACAACAGCAACTGCTGGCGGTTGCTACTCAGTGCCAGGCGGGCCAGCAAGCTGGCCGGTGCGCTGAGCGTGCAATCGACGTCGCCCTCATGGTGCTGCACCAGCTCGATGCCGCCCTGGCCCGGTAGCAGGTAGATCGAGGCCTCCGGCTGGCGGGTGCGGAGCAGGATGACGCGGCCTTGCAGTGCGGCCAGCCGCTGGGCGGTCAACGGGTCCTGATGGATGGCCAGCGCCAGGCTGCGCTCGACCCCGGCCAGCAGAAGGCGGCTCGACATCAGGGCTTGATACCCCGGTGCAGGGCGACGATGCCGCCGGTCATGTTGTGGTAGGTGACCCGGGCAAAGCCGACCTCTTCCATCATGCCCTTGAGGGTTTCCTGATCCGGATGCATACGGATGGACTCGGCCAGATAACGGTAACTCTCGGCATCGCCGGTGATCAGCCGGCCCATCAGCGGCAGCATGGTGAAGGAATACTGGTCGTAGGCCTTGGACAGCAGCTCGTTGCCCGGCTTGGAGAACTCCAGTACCAGCAGCCGCCCGCCGGGCTTGAGCACCCGCAGCATCGAGGCGATGGCCTGTTCCTTGTGCGTGACGTTGCGCAGGCCGAAGGCGATGGTGATGCAGTCGAAATGGTTGTCCGGGAACGGCAGCTTTTCCGCATCGGCCTGTACGAAGCGCACATTGCCGGCTACACCCTTGTCCAGCAGGCGATCACGGCCGACCTTGAGCATGGAGGCGTTGATATCCGCCAGTACCACCTCACCGGTCGGCCCGACCAGACTGGAGAACTTGCGCGTCAGGTCACCGGTGCCGCCGGCGATGTCCAGCACCCGGTTGCCCGGGCGCACGCCCGACAGTTCGATGGTGAAGCGCTTCCAGATGCGGTGGATGCCGCCGGACATGAGGTCGTTCATCAGGTCATACTTGGCCGCCACCGAATGGAAGACCTCGGCCACCTTGCCGGCCTTTTCCGATTCGGAAACGGTCTGGAAGCCGAAGTGGGTAGTGCGGTCTGAGCTGGATTTGTCTGTCATGGAAGCATCTGCCTTGGCAAATTGAGCCGTCATTCTACCCATATTTGCCGACCCCGAGGGACCTTTAAGCAGGACAGCCTGTCGCATGCCGGCTCAGTATCCGGCATGCTATGCGTTTTTTCAGCGGAAGGGATAGAGATGGCAACTGTAGAGATCACCCGTGAGCACTCCCTGGGCAAGGACGCGGCGAAGGAGCGTGCCCAGCAGATGGCAGATAAACTGGCGGCCAAGCTGGACGCCCAGTGCAGTTGGCAGGATGACGAGCTGACCTTCAAGCGCAGCGGTGTGGACGGCAGCATCCTGGTCGGCGAGGACAGCGTACGGGTTGCGGTCAAGCTGGGCATGATGCTCACGCCGATGGCCGGCATGGTCAAGGGCGAAATCGAGAAGGCGCTGAACCGATACCTGGCTTGATCTGTCGCAATAGCACGGTCAACGAACTCTGCTAAGCTGGAGCTTCTCATCTACAGCGGGTCATCGAGGAGTTGCTCATGGCGGACAAGAAGAAACGGGACGAGAAGGACAACTGGATTGACGGGCTGGAAGGCTATTCCCGGCAGATCTGGCTGGCCGGCCTCGGCGCCTATACCCGGGTTGGCAAGGAAGGCGGCAAGTTGTTCGAGGCGCTGATTCGCGACGGCGAAGAGGCTGAGAAGGCGGCCAGGACGGATGCTGGTCGCAAGGGTACTCGTGGCAAGAAGGACTCTCTGGAAGCGGCGCGGGCCAAGGTGGACAAGGCCCGCAGCAAGATGAGCGACAAGCTCGGTGGGCTGGAGGAGATGTTCGACAAGCGCATGGCCAGCACCGTCGAGCGGCTGGGGTTGGCCCGTCAGGCCGAGCTGCAGGCGCTGGCAGCGCGGGTCGATGAGCTGACCAAGGCACTGGAGCAGTTGTCTGCTGCGCCTGCCGCTGCGGCCAAGCCGGCGCGCGCGGCCCGGACATCGACGGCGAGCAAGCCCGCCGCCAAGTCTGCCCCTGCTGCTGCCAAGCCTGCCGCCAGCAAAGCCACCAAACCGGCTGCCAAGCCGAAAGCCGGTGGCGCCGCGGCCCAGGCCAAGAGCGCAGCGACGCCTGCGGTCAAGACCACTGCCCGGCGCCGCAGCACCGCACCCAAGGCCGCGACCCGCGGCCAGTCGGCGCCAGCGCCGGCAACCCAGGCCACGCCCGGGACCCCGCCGGAGCTGTAAACGACAACGCCCGCCGGATCGCTCCGGCGGGCGTTGCAAGTCTGCTGATGATTGCGCTCAGAGCATGATCCGTACCACCGACTCATCCGGGTCGCGGCTGGCCCCGGCGGCGCGCAACTGCTCCAGGTACTCCTGCCACAGTGGCTCCTGGTGCTCGCCCAACTGGTATAGATAATCCCAACTGAACAGGCCGCTGTCGTGGCCATCATCGAATATCAGCTTGAGCGCATAGTTGCCGGCCGGCTCGACACCGACCAGCGCCACATTCTGCTTGCCGGTCTGCAGCACCGGCCGGCCATGACCCTGGACCTCCGCCGAAGGGGAGTGCACGCGCAGGAACTCTGCCGGCAGGCTGAAGCGGCGGCCATCGGCATACTGCAGCTCCAGCATGCAGGAGGCCTTGTGCAGCTTGATCTTGCTCGGTACTGGACTGGTCATGGCGGGCCTATGGGTTGTCGTTTACAGAATATAGCGTGACAGGTCTTCGTTGACCGCCAGCTCGCCCAGATGCTGGTCCACGTAGGCGGCATCGATCACCAGCGTCTCGCCGTTCTGCTTGGATGCCAGATCCGCAGCGCTGAACGACACTTCCTCCAGCAGACGTTCGAGCACGGTATGCAGGCGACGGGCACCGATGTTCTCGGTCTTCTCGTTGACCTGCCAGGCGATCTTGGCCAGGCGGACGATGGCGTCATCGGCGAACTCCAGCTCCAGGCCCTCGGTCTGCAGCAAGGCCCGGTACTGCTCGGTGAGCGAGGCATCCGGTTCGGTCAGGATGCGCTTGAAGTCCTCCGGCGACAACGACTGGAGCTCGACGCGAATCGGCAGGCGGCCCTGCAGTTCCGGAATCAGGTCCGATGGCTTGGTCAGGTGGAAGGCGCCCGAGGCGATGAACAGGATATGATCGGTGCGTACCATGCCGAACTTGGTATTCACCGTGCAGCCTTCGATCAGCGGCAGCAGATCACGCTGTACACCCTCGCGGGAGACATCGGCACCGCTGCCGCTGTTGGCGCGCTTGCTGACCTTGTCGATCTCGTCGAGGAACACGATACCGTTCTGCTCCACCGCTTCGATGGCACGGCCTTTCAGGTCTTCCTCATTGACCAGGCGTGCCGCCTCCTCGTCGCGAATCAGCTTGAAGGCTTCGCTGACCTTGAGCTTGCGGGTCTTGCGCTTATTCTTGCCGAAGCTGGAGAACATGTTCTGCAGTTGGCTGGTCATCTCTTCCATGCCGGGCGGCGCCATGATTTCCACGCCCGTTGGCGTGTCGGCCACTTCGATGTCGATTTCCTTGTCATCCAGTTGGCCTTCGCGCAGGCGCTTGCGGAACAGCTGGCGAGTGCTGTTGTCCTCGCGTGCCGGCTGATCGCTGGTGCCCTGGCGTGGTGGCGGCAGCAGGGCGTCGAGGATGCGCTCTTCGGCGGCATCCTCGGCACGGTGCCCCATCTTGGCGATCTCCTGTTGTCGGAGCATCTTCAATGCCGCATCGACCAGGTCGCGGATGATGGACTCGACATCGCGGCCGACATAACCCACCTCGGTAAACTTGGTGGCTTCGACCTTGATGAAGGGTGCCTGCGCCAGGCGCGCCAGGCGGCGGGCGATTTCGGTCTTGCCGACGCCGGTAGGACCGATCATCAGGATATTCTTCGGTGTCACCTCATGGCGCAGCGCTTCGGGCAACTGCTGGCGCCGCCAGCGGTTGCGCAGGGCGATGGCCACGGCGCGCTTGGCATCCTGCTGGCCAATGATGTGACGGTCCAGTTCATGGACGATTTCGCGGGGTGTCATGGACATGTGGTTTGCTTCCGGACGCTTCAGGTATTGGCGTCCAGCTCCTCGATGGTCTGATTCTGGTTGGTGTAGATGCAGATCTCGCCGGCGATGCCGAGGCTGGATTCGACGATCTCGCGGGCTGACAGGTCGGTATGCCGCAACAGGGCGCGGGCGGCCGACTGGGCGTAGGGGCCGCCGGAGCCGATGGCGATCAGGCCCTCTTCGGGCTCGAGTACATCGCCGTTGCCGGTGATGATCAGCGAGGCCTCCTTGTTGGCTACTGCCAGTAGTGCTTCGAGGCGGCGCAGGGTGCGGTCGGTGCGCCATTCCTTGGCCATCTCCACGGCGGCGCGGACCAGATGTCCCTGGTGCTTTTCCAGCTGGGCTTCGAAATGTTCGAACAGGGTGAAGGCATCGGCGGTGCCGCCGGCGAACCCGGCAATCACCTGGTCATGGTACAGGCGGCGGACCTTGCGGGCATTGCCTTTCATGACGGTGTTGCCCAGCGAGACCTGGCCATCACCACCGATTACCACTTTGCCGTGGCGGCGTACTGAAACGATTGTAGTCACGCGCAGCTCCTGTTGGCTGTTCTGATAGCGGGCAGCACGGCGTGCGCGCTGTCGTTGCTGTTATCTGGGGATGGGGGAGGGGAAATTCAAGATGCCGGCGCGGAGCCGGGTGCGTGCACCGACGGCTGGCTGCCGTCAGTGCGTATGGTTGCCGTCAGGGAGTGCTGCGTTGTTGCCGGAGCAGGTTGTTGAAACCGTTGCCAGCCAGGGTCTGCTCGGCCTGGGTCAGCTTGGCCTGGTCGGCAAAGGGGCCAACCTGGACCCGGTGCCAGACTTCACCGTTGGCCAGTTTGGCATCTTCCAGGCGGGCATCCAGCCCCATCAGCAGGATCTGCGCCCGTACCCGGTCCGCTTCGCTGCGCTGGCGGAACGAGCCGGCCTGCAGATAGTAGCGGGTGGTTGGCTCGGCCTTGGCGGTGGTCGTCGGTGGCTTGGCCGCCGGCGGTGGCGGTGGTGGCGGTTCCGGGCGGGATCTGGGCGTTACCACTTCCGACTCGGGCAGCAGGGTGTAGAAGTCATAGCTGGGGTTCTGCTCCTTGGGCTTGGCCGGCGCCGGGGTGACCGGTTGGGGCGTGACGGTCTCGCGCTTGACGCTGTCGCGGCCCGGCTCCAGGGTGAACAGAAAGGCGATGAACAGGCCGACCACCGCTCCGCATACGGCGATCAGCCAGGCGGGAACACGTCGGCTGGTGTTCGGCCGGGCGCGGCTGGCGCCGCGGCGGGGGGCTTTGCGTGCTTTGGCCATGCGACTTACATGCGCTCCAGAGTAGTGATGCCGAGCAGGTTAAGGCCTTGGCGCAGGGTGCGTCCAGTCAGGGCCGCCAGACGCAGGCGGCTGTCCCGCTGGGCCGGCTCCGCCGCTGCCAGGATCGGGCAGTTCTCATAGAAGCTGGAAAAGCGCCCGGCCAGCTCGTACAGATAATGACACAGCGAATGCGGGGTGCCTTCCCGGGCGACGTACTGCAGCAGGTTGCCGAACTGGGCCAGGTGGGCGGCCAGGTCGATTTCCGGCTCTTCCTGCAGCACCAGCGGTGCCAGGTCATCCAGGTGTGCCATGTCGCGATCGATCTTGCGGAACACGCTGGCCACCCGGGTATAGGCGTACATCAGGTAGGGCGCGGTGTTGCCCTCGAAACTGAGCATCTGCTCGAAGTTGAAGTTGTAGTCGCTGCTGCGGTGCTTGGACAGGTCGGCATACTTGACCGCGCCGATGCCCACTGCCCGGGCGATCTGCTGCAGTTCGTCACTGCCGAGCTCGGGGTTCTTCTGCTTGACCAGGTCATAGGCGCGCTGCTCGGCTTCCTCGAGCAGGTCGACCAGTTTCACGGTGCCGCCGTCACGGGTCTTGAACGGCTTGCCGTCGGCGCCATTCATGGTGCCGAAGCCCATGTGCTCGAGCTGCATCTCCGTCGGTACGAAACCGGCCTTGCGCGCCACCGCGAACACCTGCTGGAAATGCAGGGCCTGGCGCTGGTCGACGAAATACAACACCCGGTCGGCGTGCAATACCTGGTGGCGGTAGCGCATCGCGGCCAGGTCGGTGGTGGCGTACAGGTAGCCACCGCCGGCCTTCTGCACGATCACCGGCAGGGGGTTGTCTTCACTGTTTCTGAACTCATCGAGGAACACGCAGCGCGCACCTGCGCTTTCGGTCAGCAGTCCGGTCTGTTGCAGGCTGTCGACCACATCGGCGAGCTGATCGTTGTAGGCGCTTTCGCCGCGCACATCGGCGGGCGTCAGGCTGACGCCGAGACGGTCGTAGACGGCCTGACAGTGACCGAGGGAAATACTGTTGAAGCGGTGCCACAGTGCCAGGCACTCGGGATCGCCTGCCTGCAATTGCACCACACGCTGACGGGCGCGGTCGGCGAACTCGGGGCTGTCGTCGAAACGCTTCTTGGCCTGGCGGTAGAAGTTCTCCAGGTCGCCCAGCTCGGCCTCGGCGGCGACGCTGTTCTCTTCCAGATAGGCCAGCAGCATGCCGAACTGGGTGCCCCAGTCGCCGACGTGGTTCTGGCGGATCACCGTATGGCCGAGGAACTCCAGCACCCGCGCGATGGCATCGCCGATGATGGTCGAGCGCAAGTGGCCGACGTGCATTTCCTTGGCCAAATTGGGGGAGGAATAGTCCACCACCACGCGTTGCGCAGGATCGGCTGCAGGGACATTCAGCTGCGGATCATCCAGCGCCTGCTGTAGCTGGGCGGCCAGCCAGTCGCGGTCCTGGAAGAAGTTGATGAAGCCGGGGCCGGCAATGCTCACCTGCGCTACGGCGTCGCTCGGCGGCAGGGCGGCGATGATCTGCTCGGCCAGGTCGCGGGGCTTCATGCCGGCGGGCTTGGCCAGGGTCATCGCCAGGTTGCTGGCGAAGTCGCCGTGGCTCTTGTCGCGGGCGGTCTCCACCTGGATGTTGGGGCTGATATCGCTGGGCAGCACGCCGCGGGTCTGCAGGGTGCTGATGGCGCTGGCGAGCAACTGGCTGATCAGGTTTTTCATGGGTAATGAGGGTTCCGGCAAGGGCCTGTGGAAAACCCGGCATTATCCGACTTAACTGTCCGCTTGCCAAATCCGTCTGCCCGAAGGGGCGGTTGCGGTGCGCAGGCAGCAGTCCTGCAGGTCAGAACATGTCCAGCGGATCCACGTCGATCGACCAGCGTACGCGGCGGGCCAGCGGGTGCTGTTCCAGTGTCGGCAACCACAGGTACAGCAGTTGATGCAGGGATGAGCGCTGGGCGGACATGACCAGCAGTTGCGCGCGATGACGCCCGGCGCGGCGCTCCATCGGTGAGGGCACCGGGCCGAGTAGTTCGACGCCGCTGAGCCCGTTGTCGGCAGCCAGTTGTTCGGCCAGTTCGCTGGCGGCGTCGAGAAACTGGTTGGTCTGCGCCGTGGCGTTGGATTCGGCACGCAACAGGGCCATGAAGCTGTAGGGCGGCAGTTGGGCAGCCTGGCGTGCGGCCAGTTCGCGCTCGGCGAAATGGCTATAGTCATGCTCGGTCAGATCCAGCAGCAGTTGATGCTCGGCCATATGGGTCTGGATCATTACCTGGCCGGGTTTGTCCGCGCGCCCGGCGCGCCCGGCCACCTGGATGATCTGCTGCGCCATGCGTTCGGGGCCGCGGAAATCAGTGGAGAACAGGCCGCCATCGGCATCCAGGATGGCCACCAGGGTGACATCGGGAAAGTGGTGCCCCTTGGCGAGCATCTGCGTGCCGACCAGCAGGCACGGCTCGCCGCTCTGGATGCGGGCCAGCATGCTCTGCATGGCCTGCTTGCGGGCCATGGTGTCACGATCGATACGCAGCACGGGGAAGTCCGGAAAGCAGCTGAGCAGATGTTCCTCGGTGCGCTCGGTACCGGCGCCGAGCGGCCGCAGGTCCTGGCTCTGGCATTTTGGGCAACTGCGGTCGACACTGCGCTGGCTGCCGCAGTGGTGACAGTGCAGCTGCGCTGGCGACTGGTGCAGGGTCATGCGTGCATCGCAGCGCCGGCACTCGGCCATCCAGCCGCAATCGTGGCACATCAACGTCGGTGCGAAGCCGCGCCTATTGATGAAGACCAGTACCTGATTACCCTGGCGCAGGTGCTCGCCCATCAACTGGATCAGCGGGCGCGACATGCCGCCTTCCAGTGGCCGGCTGCGGATATCCAGGCATTGGAAGCGCGGCGGGCTGGCATTGCCGGCGCGCTGGGTCAGGCGCAGGCGTTGATAGCGCCCGCGCTGTACGTTGTGCAGGCTTTCGAAGGACGGCGTGGCTGAGCCCAGAATGATGCCGACCTGCTCCAGATGCGCGCGATACACCGCCAGGTCCCGTGCGTTGTAGCGCAGGCCATCCTGCTGTTTATAGGACAGGTCATGCTCTTCGTCGACGATGATCAGGCCGGGGCGTGCCAGCGGGGTGAAAATGGCCGAGCGCGTGCCTATGACGATGCTCGCTTCACCATCGCGGGCGGCAATCCAGGCATCCAGGCGTTCACGATCGTTCAGGCCCGAGTGCAGGATCACCACCGGCACATTGAAGCGGCGGCGGAAGCGCTCCAGCGTCTGCGGCGTCAGGCCGATCTCGGGGATCAGTACCAGGGCCTGGCGTTGTTGCTGCAGGCAGTGCTCAATGGCCTGCAGGTAGATTTCGGTCTTGCCGCTGCCAGTTACCCCTTCCAGCAGCCAGGCGTGGAAGCCATCGGCGGCGAGAATGGTATCCAGTGCCGTCTGTTGCTCGGCGTTGGGCTGCAGCGGCGGCTCCTTTAATAGAGGTTGCGGCTCGCTGACATGATGCGGCGACTGGCTGATGCGCTGCACCAGCCCCTTGCGTTCGAGTGCTTCCAGGGCGTCGCGGGTCAGGCCCCACTGGTTGATCAGTGCGTGGGACAGGCCATGGGGATGCCTGGCCAGGGCCTGCACCGCTTCCTTCTGTTTCGGTGCGCGAATGATCGCCGGATGCTCCGGATAGGCGCCGGGCAACAGCTGCCAGAGCATATCCTGCCGCGCCAGCGCCGGCTCGCCACGGCGCAGCAGCACCGGCAGCGCGCTGCTCAGGGTGTCGCCCAGGCCGTGTTGGTAATAGTTGGCGGTCCAGGCGCATAAACGCCAGAGGCTGTCGGGTAGCAGGGGGCTGCGGTCCAGCAACTCGCTGGCGCGCTTGAGCTTGTTTGCGGGAACGCTGGAGTGGTCGGTGATGGCGGCAATCAGGCCGACCAGGTCGCGATTGCCGAAGGGAACCCTGACCCGCAATCCGATCTGCAATTCGTCCGGGTGTGCGTTTGCCGGTGCGCGATAATCGAACAGCTGGCGCAGCGGGGAGGGCAGAGCAACCTGGAGAATCGGTGCTGGCACGGCGGGGAGTGTCCTTGTCTGGCTGAGTGCTGATGTTAGCATCCGCCGCAATGGATATGCAGCGCTTGGCGGGAACACCCGTAACGCTTGCGTGGCGGCGGAATTCTGTTATTATCGCCGGCCTATTTTCCGGTCCATGCGATTGTTTCGGTGCCGGGTAGAATCACACAGTGCGGTGCCTGATCAGGTTGGTCCGGTGGCGGCACACAAAACCGAGGAATCACCCATGAAAGCTGATTTGCATCCTGCATACGAAGAAATCGAAGCCACCTGTGGTTGCGGCAATGTCATCAAGACTCGCTCCACACTGGGCAAAAGCATCTATCTGGACGTCTGCTCCGCCTGCCACCCGTTCTACACCGGCAAGCAGAAGGTTCTCGACACCGGCGGCCGTATCGAGCGCTTCAATCAGCGTTTCGGTGCTGTCAGCAGCAAGAAGTAAGATCAGGCGGGCCATTGATGGCACTGTCCGGTTCGAAGAAGGCGCCCCTCTGGGGCGCCTTTTTTATTGCCTGGCTGCTGGCTACGCCGACGCTGGCCGACAGTTGCTCGCTGCCGGGTGCTGGTGAGCAGGTGGTCAGCAGTCGTGTCATCGATGGCGATACGCTGGAGCTGGGCGATGGCCGGCGGGTACGGTTGATCGGTATCAACACGCCGGAAATCGGGCGCCGTGGAACGCCTTCCGAACCCTATGCGCAGAAGGCCAGGGCCGAATTGCAGCGGTTGGTCGGCGATGCCGGGCTGCGTCTGGTAGTCGGTCAGGAGGCCAGGGACAGCTATGGCCGAACCCTGGGGCACCTGTTCGATGCGCAGGGTATCAATATAGAGGCGCAGCTGCTGAGCAGGGGGCTGGGTTTTGCAGTAGGCATTCCACCCAATCTGGCGCTGCTGGAATGCCATCTGCGGCAGGAACAGCAGGCACGCCATCAGCGCCTGGGCGTCTGGCGGCAGGTGCCGGTCAAGCGTGCGGCCGAGGTGAGCCAGGGCGGCTTCCAGCTGGTTCGTGGGCGTATAGTGACGGTACAGACGGTCGGCCGTCACACCTGGGTGGAGCTGGACGGGCCGCTGGTGCTGCGTCTGCCCGTTGACCTTCCCGGGGCCGCTGACATTGCCAGCTGGCGCGGGCGGGAGCTGGAAGTGCGTGGTTGGGTGGTGGATCGAGGGTCGTCTCGCCGTGGGCACAAGCGTTTCATGCTGCCGCTGCTGGAATGGCGGCTGGTCCATCTTGAATGATCGGAACGAATCGCCGAAAAAGCCCTTGAATCGCTGCAACTGGCCGGCTGGCAAGATGGCATGAATCATCTTGTGAGGGGTGGGGCTTTTCTGTATTCTCGATCGTTCGCAATAAGCCACTTGACCGGAAGAAGTAATCATGTCTGATCTGAGAACTGATGCGCTCGAATACCATGCCAACCCGCGTCCGGGTAAGCTGAGCGTCGAGCTGACCAAGCCTACTGCCACTGCGCGTGATCTGGCGCTGGCTTACAGTCCGGGTGTTGCAGAGCCTGTGCGTGAAATCGCCAAGGATCCGGACAATGCCTTCAAATACACCGGCAAGGGCAACCTGGTGGCGGTGATTTCCGATGGCACCGCAATTCTGGGTCTGGGCAATCTGGGGCCAATAGCCTCCAAGCCGGTCATGGAAGGCAAGGGTGTGCTGTTCAAGCGCTTTGCCGGTGTCGATGTCTTCGATATCGAGGTCGAGGCGGAAAGCCCGCAGGCCTTCATCGATACCGTCAAGCGTATTTCCTGCACCTTTGGCGGTATCAACCTGGAAGATATCAAGGCGCCGGAGTGCTTCGAGATCGAGCGTGCGCTGATTGAGCAGTGCGATATTCCGGTATTCCACGACGACCAGCACGGCACCGCTATCGTCACCGCGGCGGCCATGATCAATGCCCTGGAGTTGGCCGACAAGAAGCTGGAAGACGCCAAGATTGTCTGTCTGGGTGCCGGTGCGGCCGCGGTTGCCTGCATGAAGCTGCTGGTCAGCCTGGGTGCGGCCATCGAGAATATCTCCATGATCGACCGCAAGGGTGTCATTCATGCCGGGCGTGACGATCTGAATGAGTACAAGGCGATCTTCGCTTCGGAAACCGATAAGCGAACCCTGTCCGATGCGATGAAAGGCGCAGACGTGTTTGTCGGCCTGTCCGGCCCGAACCTGCTGCAACCAGCCGAGCTGAAGCTGATGGCGGAAAACCCCGTGGTATTCGCCTGTTCCAACCCGGATCCGGAGATCAGCCCCGAGCTGGCCCATGCTGCCCGTCCCGACGTGATCATGGCCACTGGTCGTTCCGACTACCCGAACCAGGTCAACAACGTACTTGGCTTCCCGTTCATCTTCCGTGGTGCGCTGGATGTGCGTGCCACACGTATCAACGAAGAGATGAAGATGGCTGCGGTGCACGCCATCCGCGAACTGGCCAAGGAGCCGGTGCCGGACTACGTTTCCGAAGCCTACGGCGGTATCAACCTGGAGTTTGGTCGCGACTACATCATTCCCAAGCCGATGGACGTGCGCCTGATCGAGAAGGTGCCGGCTGCTGTGGCCCAGGCCGCAGTCGATAGCGGTGTTGCACAACTGCCGTACCCGGCGCACTACCCGCTGAAGTCGGTCGAAGACTGCTTCTGAAGTAGTGCTGATCAGAACCCTGCTTTCGAGCAGGGTTTTTTATGACAAAAATGTTGCGACAGGTATTGACGGTAAATCTGGCAGGCCTATAATGCGCACCTCTTCACCGCCAGGGCGGTTCGGACGCAAGTCCGGGCAGAACAGGCCGGTGAAAACGGATTGAAAGGAAGGCGTTGACAAGGGGCTAGGCTCCTGTAGAATGCGCCTCCCTGGCCCGGAACGGCAGTACTGTTTCAGGTCGGAGAAGCAGGTGGTGAGTGAGCA
>Ga0172382_10001366_pt1 | contig 43830 bp, 39 predicted proteins | sample Leawel138RmetaG_FD_122245 | JGI IMG/M metagenome (GOLD analysis project Ga0172382, IMG submission 122245) | Leachate microbial communities from a municipal landfill in Southern Ontario, Canada - Leachate well 138R metaG | ecosystem: Engineered > Solid waste > Landfill > Unclassified | place...
AGCAGCAGGTGCTCCACGGTGATGAACTCGTGGCGCTGCTGCCTGGCCTCGACGAACGCCATGTGCAGGCTGACTTCAAGCTCTTGCGCGATCATGCTTCCTCCATCACGCATTGCAGCGGGTGCTGGTGCTCGCGTGAAAAACTACTCACCTGTTCAACCTTGGTTGCCGCCACGTCGTGGGGATAGATACCACACACCCCTCGTCCTTCGCGGTGCACTTTCAACATAACTTGTGTCGCTCGTTCGCGGTCCATGCCGAAGAACTTCTGCAGTACTTCGATGACGAATTCCATCGGGGTGAAGTCATCGTTGAGCAGCATGACCTGGTACATGGGCGGCGGCTTGACGCGCGACTCCTGTCGCTCCAGTACGGTGGAGGGATCGTGCCTTGTCGCCATGCTTCCATTCTATAGACAGTAGAGAACCGTGCAATAACGCCGCACCGCCGTCCGGCGGCTTGCGTGACACCTGTCACGCCGGCACCGCCATCGGGGTAAACCCGCTTGACTATTAGCGTGACTTCCCAAAGAATCCCTTTGCTTTTCAGGGTTTAGTTCCTGAAACGGCGTTCTCGGGGGAAGCGCGCCGGCTGCAATAGCGTCTTTCCACATGTGGCGCCGGTCCGGCGGGTTTCAAGCGCCGGATGCGCAAGGTGGTCAGGACGGGGGGATGTCTTGATGAAGTCAGATTCGATCAGATTCAATGCGGCACCGTTTGTCTGGCCCGGCATATAACAAATTTCACACGCGGATGGCTCGATTATGGCAACCGGTACCGTCAAGTGGTTCAACGATGCTAAAGGCTTCGGCTTCATCACGCCCGACGAAGGCGGCGAAGATCTTTTCGCCCATTTCTCGGCAATCGAGATGAACGGCTTCAAGTCCTTGAAGGAAGGGCAGAAAGTGCAATTCGAGGTCGTTCAGGGGCCGAAGGGGAAGCAGGCCGCGAGGATTCAGCCGGCCGAGTAAGCCGTCTGGCGCCTGCCCGCAGGGCGACGGATTCCGTTTCGGACCGTCGCCCTTTTTCCGTCGCCCTTTTTCTTTCCCGCCACGTGTCTTTCGCGTCGCCCCCTTTCCCTGGAAGCCCGGACGCCTGTTCCATTCCCGATCGAACGCGAACCCGCCTCAGTTGCCGGCCTTTTCGTTCGCCGGCATTTCAGCCGACGGGCCCCCTCGGTCCCGGTCCAGTTCCGCCGCGAAGGCCTGCCTGTCCTCCGGCTCGAGTCCGTAGACTTCCCCGATCCGATCGGGGCTGAGCACCCGGCCTGCCGGCCCGTCGGCAACCAGCCGGCCCTCGCTCAGCAGCAGGCAGCGATCCGTCCAGCGCGCCACCAGATGGAGGTCGTGGAGCACCGCGACGACCGCCCAGCCCTCGCGGGCGAGCCGGGCCAGCGTCTTCATCAGGCCGATCTGGTGTCGCAGGTCGAGCGATGCTGTCGGCTCGTCGAGCAGGAGCCAGCGGGCGCCGCTGCTCGGCGCCTCCCACACCTGGGCGAGGCTGCGGGCGATGTGCACGCGCTGGCGCTCCCCGCCCGATAGCGCCAGATAGTCCCGATCGGCCAGGTCCTCGATGCCGACCAGGCGCATCGCCTCGCCGATGATGCGCTCGTCGCTGGCGGCACCCGACATGCCATGGTGCGGCGACCGGCCGAGCGCGACGACTTCGGCGACCAGGAAGGGAAACTGCAGGAGGGCCTGTTGCATCAGGACGGCGCGGCGCCGGGCCAGTCCAGGCGCCGGCCACTGGGCCAGGGGCCTGCCATCGAGGCGGACCTGGCCCCTGCCCGGGGCGAGGGAGCCCGCGAGCACCTCGAGCAGGGTCGACTTGCCCGCGCCGTTGGGGCCGCAGATCGCGCTCAGCTGGCCGCTGCGCCATTCACAGTCCAGGGCATCGAGGATCGTCCGGCCGCCGCGGCGTACCGTCAGGCCCTCCACGGCCAGCCGCGAATCACACGGCGCGATCATGCGCATGCTCATGCGAAACTCCCGGCGCCACGCCGGCGCTGCAGCAGCCAGAACAGGAAGGGCGCGCCGACCAGGGCGGTGACGACACCGAGCGGCAGCTCGGCCGGGCTGACCGTGGTGCGGGCGATGAGGTCGGCGGCGAGCATCAGCGCCGCCCCGACGAGCGCCGATGCCGGCAGCACGAAGCGATGGTCGGGACCGGTCAGAAGCCTGACGAGATGGGGAGTGACGAGTCCGAGGAAGCCGACGATGCCGCAGGCCGACACGGCGGCGCCGACCGCCAGCGCCGTCAGCACCACGCAGCGACGCTTGAGCGTGGCGACCTCGACCCCGAGGTGCATGGCCGCATCCTCGCCAAGCAGCAGCGCGTTGAGCGGCCGCGCCAGCCGCAGGGCCAGCATCGTCGCGACCAGCATCACGATGATCGCCGGCAGGCTCGACTGCCAGCTTGCCGCGCCGACGCTGCCCAGGGTCCAGAAGGTGAGCAGACGAAGCTGCTGCTCGTCGCTGAGGAAGGTGAGGTAGCCGATCATGGCGCCGGCCAGCGCATTGGCCGCGACTCCGGACAGCAGCATGGTCGGGATCACCACCCGGCCGTCGAACAGGGAAACCCGGTAGATGAGGCCCGTAGTCAGCAGCGAACCCAGGAAAGCGGCGATCGGCAGGGCCAGGCCGCCGAAACCGGCGAGCAGGCCGGGGCCGAGGACGATGACCGCCACCGCCGCGAGCGCCCCGCCCGCCGAGACGCCGATCAGTCCCGGATCGGCGAGGGGATTGCGGAACATGCCCTGCATCACCGCCCCCGAGACCGACAGCGCGGCGCCGGCGGCCGCTGCCAGCACGACACGTGGCAGCCGCACCGACTGCAGGACCTGCGCCTTGAAGCCGAGCTCGGAGGCATCGGCAAGCGCGAGCGCCCCGGCCAGCCCGCGCACGACATCGCCCACCCCGAGCCGGACCGGGCCGATCATGACGCCCAGCAGCAACGCCAGGATCGCGAGCACCGCGGCGGCCCACACCAGCCGCCGTCCCCGGCGCTCCCGGGCGGTCGGTCGGACGGCACCGTCCGAGCCGGCGGCAAGCGCCGGCGCACCCGCAGTGCCAGCCCCGTTCATCGCGCGGCGCCGGCCGGCATGCGCACGCGCCCTGCCAGCTGGGTGGCCGCCTTCCGCACGCGCCCTGCCAGCTGGGTGGCCGCCTTCGCGACACGGGGACCGAAGGACATCAAGGCCACGCCGTCGACCTCGAGCATGCGCCCGGCCTTGCCGGCCGGCGTGAGCGCCATGCCGGGCGTGGCGGCCACCGCCTCGATGCCGCCTCCCGGTGCGGTGCTCATCACCAGGATCACCTCCGGCCGGGCCGCCACCAGGGCCTCGGGCGATATCGCCTTGTAGCCCTCGTGGTCGAGTGCATTGTCGACGCCGACGAGGTCGAGGATCGCCTGCGCCGCCGTGCCCTTCCCCGCCACCTGCGGTGAACCCCCGCCGGCGGCGAGCAGGAAGACGCCGCGCGGATGCGCGACCGAGCGCGTCGTCTCCCGCAGGACGGCGACATCGCGATCGAACTCGGCGACGAGTTCGCGGGCCCTCGCCTCCTCGCCCAGGGCCTTGCCCACGAGCTCGATCTTGGCGCGCGCGCCAGCGAGCGAGTAGTCTTCGACGGCCTGCACGATACGCAGGCCCGTACCCTCGAGTTGCCGCAAGGTACTCTCGGGGCCGGCCGCGCCCGAGAGCAGCAGCAGGTCGGGTTCGAGCGAGAGCAGCCCCTCAGCCGAGAGATTGCGCAGGTACCCGAGCTTGCGGGTCTCGCGCGCCTGCGGCGGCCACAGGCTCGTCGTGTCGGTCGCGACGACCCGCTCGCCCGCGCCAAGCGCATAGACGAGTTCGGTCATGTCGGCGCCAACGCTGACGATGCGCTGCGGCGCCTGGGCGGCGGGCGCCGCCGGGACGAGCCCGATAGCGCCCGCGAGGAGGCTCGCGCCGGCGACGAGCAGCCGACGGCGCGAGCGCCCCGGCCCAGGCATGACGCGGGGAACCGGCGAGACGGGCGCCTGCACGCGTTCGGCCATCATGCCGCGCTGGTCTCGCGGTCGACCAGGCCTTCCACCAGCTTGCGCCAGTCCTCGCACTCGGACGAACCCGGCTTGCGCTCGCCGAAGAACTGCGCGAAGTTGCCGTTCTTCTCGTCGAACACCTCGAGCGAAGTGACCACCCCGTCGGAAGTCGGCTTGCGCACCACCCAGGCATCGGCCACATGGTCGGTGCGCAGGTGCAGGTTGAACTTCGGGTCCATGACGTTGATCCAGGGGCCCATGGCCCGGACATTGCTGACCGGCCCGGTATGGATCTGGATGCAGCCGGGGTTGCCCACGAAACACATGATCGAGACACCGCTTCGCGCCGCCTGCTCGAGCAGCTTCACCACCGAATCGAGGCTGGCGCGCTCGGCGAACTTCGGCCCGGCCAGGCGCAACGCCTGTTTCCGGCCGACCCGCAGGTCGCGCAGCATGCCGAAGAAGTCGTGCGTGTCCTGGAGGTCGGCCCAGGTGCTGCGCATCGTCTCGACGTCGATCATGTCGTCGGCGAGGTCCGCCGGGGCGGCCGGCCGCGGCTTGACCGCGATCGTATCCACCTGTTCCGGAGCGCGATGGCGATCGATGATCGCCTGCCATTGCGCCATGTCGGTATCGCCGCGGGCGAACACCTTGTGGACCGCGACACCGGCCCGGTCGAAGAACTGCAGGCTGCGACGAATGGCCCCGTCCTCGAGCGGCTGCTCGAAGGCGAAGCCGGAACGCCACTGGCTCATGAAGAGGCGCAGGTCGATGTCATGATTGAGCACGATGCCGTGGCCCGGGCCGATCTCGACCTTGTCGAACTTGCCGACCTTCTCGTGGACCGCGCTGGGATTGCGGGTCAGCACCATGACTTCGCCGACCGCAGGCAGTTCCTGCAGGATCTTCGCGTAGGGACCGGCCAGCGCGACAGCGCGCTCGCCCACCCGGGACGCGATCAGCTCGCCTTCGGTCACGCCCAGGCGTCCGGCCGCGTCGACCGGGCGCAGCTTCGGCTCGGCCTTCAGCAGCTCGTCCCAGGCTCGACGGATACCGGCACCATCGACTGCCGCGGGTTCGTTCTTCCCTGTCATCTTTCTCTCCGTATCCGTGGATGCTCAGTTTGCGGGGGCGGGCTGGATGCCGAACTCGAAGGTCCAGGTCTGCGCACTACCGGAATCGTTCAGGTCGGCGTATGTGATCTCGGCAAGCCGCATTCGCGCATAGCTGTTGCCGTCGCCCGACTTCACCAGCGAGCCTCGTTCCGGATGTGCCTTGAGCAGGTGTGCCACTGGCAGCCCGGCGGCCTGGGCGGCATTGATGTTCGGGTGATAGTCGTACCAGCCATAGTCGAGCGGAATCGGCGCGACCGGCGAATACGTGCCCTGGTAGGCCGGCGCGAGCTGCGAGCCGATCGCATCCTCGACCCATTCGCCGGCAGCGGCCGGCTCCGCGAGATCCGCCGCTGTCAGCTTGGCCGCCATCGACGCCGTCGTCGTGGCGTCGAACGCCAGGAACGCGGATGGAACGGGATTGCCGTCGCCGTCGTACAGGCCCGCCGGCGTCTTCGCAAGGAAGCCGCCCACCGTCCCCGTGCCGGAATCACCGCCGTTGAGCTTGATGTTGTAACGGTTGAACGCGATCTGCCAGGCGCCGGTCCCGGAGCTTTCGGTGCCCGTCACCAGGTCGAAATAGACCCAGTCGCTGGACGCGTCGACTGTGGCATGACGCAAACTCGCGGCACCGGCCGCCCGGTCGATCCACTGGAAACTGACATGGCCCGATTCGGTGCCGGAGCCGCCACCGTAGTAGCCGGCAACCTGCAGCGCATACACCGGGACGACAGTCCCGCTCGTATCGTCGTTGCTCGAATCGGAGGTAATGAGGAAGACCTTGTACGTGGGGTACAGCAGGTGGCCGCCGCCCAGACCGTACTCGAACACCTCGGACTGGATGCCGTTGTCACCGGCGAACACGCTGTCGGCGGTATCGGCAAAGTAGAGCCGAGCCGGGATGACCGCGCCGGTGGCATCGGTGAAGGCGTCGGACCAGGCAAGCAGCTCGGCCCAGGTATGGTCGAACGGTGTCGCAAAGGCGCCGCCACTCCCGTCGCCGGAAGGTCCGCTGTTGGTGTACAGGCTGGCCGACCGGCCGCCGCTGGCCAGCTTGAGATCCCAGGCGATACCGGTGCATGCGGCTTGAGCCTTGGCGTCGAAGTCGTAGCAGACCGATTCGCCAGCCGCCGGCAGCGTCACCGTCCAGGTGGCCTCTTCGCTGAAGCCCGTGGCCGGAGCGGGGGCCGGTGAAGGAGCCGGAGCCGGAGCGGGGGCTGGCGCACCCGCCCCCGGGTCATCCGACGATGAACCGCCGCCGCAGGCGACGAGCATGGCCGAAATCAGGGCAAGGGAATAGCTGGTCTTCTTCACTGGAGTCTCTCCGGATTCGGTGTGTCGGTTGGCGTTGATCGGATCTGGGCTCATCGATCGAAGGGCATGCCGTCGATCGGGTTTCGTGATTCGTTCCGGGATTCATGACAAGGGGTACGCGGAATCGCGCCTCGCTCAAGGGGCCGCGACCGCATCGCCGAATCGATAGCGCAGGCCGAGCATCACGAGCCGCCCCGAGCGCGGCCCGAAATCGTCCGGATCGGCGAAGTCGCGCTGCTCGTCGAAAAGGTTGCGTACCGAGAAGAAGCCGGCCAGGCCGCCCCGGAACTCATGGGTGATGCTCAGGTCGACGCTGCCCCAGGCTGGCGAGCGGGCTCCGCTGGTGGTGCTCACCAGTTCGCTGCTCTGGTAGCGAAGACGGGTCGCCAGCACGGTGCGCTCGGCGAAGCGCCAGTCGAAACCGAGCCGCGCGATGCTGCGCGGCCGGCGGGTCAGTTCGAAGCCGCTGCCGGCATCCCGCGTGCGGGTATACGTATAGGCAGCATGGATCGACAGGCTGGGCGAGGCCCGCCAGGACACGCCGGTCTCGAGGCCGCTGGTCCGCGCCTGGGCGACGTTGTTGTAGCGAAAGGCCTGGACGCCGTTGACCGTGCCGCTCGGACTGGAGTCGGTCTGGATCAGGTCCTCGATGTCATTGTGAAAGGCGTTCACCTCGAAGCGCAGGTTCTTGCCGCGCGCGAACACCGCGCCGAGCTGGTAGCTCGTCGAGGATTCCGGGCGCAGGTCGGGGTTGCCGAGAACCACGTAGCCGATCGCACTGTGGTCGAACAGGAAGTAGCGCTCCTTGAGGTTCGGGACCCGGTAGCCCTCGCCGATGCTGGCGCGCACACTGGTGGTCCATGCCGAACGCGATTCGAACTCGTGCCGGATCGCGAGCTTCGGCGCCACATGGCTGCCGAAATCGGAGTCGTCCTGCCAGCGCAGGCCCAGCACCAGCTCGGTACGCTCCCCGAGGAAGATGTCGTTCTGCGCGAAGAGCTCGTGGCTGTCCCGCTCGGCCTCGCCGCCGACGAGTTCGGCAACCCCGTTGTTGGTCTGGCTCAGGGTTTCGCGGTGGTAGTCCGCACCGAACTGCCAGATCTGGTTACGCCAGGCGGGCAGGTCGATCTGCGCGCCGAGGTGAGTCATCTGCTGGCCGGCAAAGCGTTCGGTGGTGGGGACACCATTGGATGCTCCCCGGCTGGTGCTGTCGTAGGATTCATCGACCCCCTTGAATTCGAGGCGGGTACCGCCGTCGAAGCGCCAGGTCAGTCCACCGGTGAGGCGGTCGCGATCGATGTCCTCGGTCTTGAACTGGGGGATGTAGTTGGGCGGCGCGTACTGGGTATAGCGTTGCGTGTCCGCCTCGCGGTAGCGCTCGAACTCGATGAACGCGCTCCGCCCCTTGCTCCCGTACCAGCCCAGGCGCGCCATCGCCTGCCCGCGCCGGATCCGGTCCCCCTGGCGCGACCAGCCGTCCGGATCGACGGCATAGCCGTCGTCGTGCAGGACATCGGCGCCGACTCGCCAGCGCCATTGCTGTGACCCACCTTCGAGCAGGCCGCGCAGGTGCCGCCATGCGAGGTCGCCCGAATCGCCGGAATCGTTCTGCTCGCCCCGGGTGCCGACGTCGACCGCGGCAGCGCCGGAGAAACCGGGCTGGATCGGCCGGGTGATGACATTGACGACGCCGCCCATGGCGGCGCTGCCGTACTGCACCGACGAGGCTCCCTTGACGACCTCGATACGGTCGACCTCGACGAGCAGGAGCTGGCTGAGGTCCACGGTGGACCCGGTGCTGGCGGTGATCGGCAGGCCGTCGACGAGCACCAGGACCTGGTCGCCGGTGAGCCCCTGCAGTGAGATGCTTTGGCCGGACTTGCCGTGCACCTCGGAAAGATGCACCCCCGGCAGGTTCCCGAGCGCATCGGTGAGGGTCACGGCGCCGGTGCGTTCGAGCTCCTGCCGGGACACCACCTCGGTCCGCGTCGGCGTATCGTCGAGTGTCTTCTCGGTCCGGGTGCCGGTAACGACGACCTGCTCGAGACTCGCCGCGGCTTCGGCCTGCGCGACGGCGGGATCGCCATGGATGAGGAGGACCAGTGCGATCAGGCCGGGAGGGAGCCAGCCTGGCGCTGCCGCGCGAACAGCTCGGGGACCGGGATGGCCGGTAGACAATGCGGACATTCAGGTGAGAATTCCAGCGGACGGGTAACATCGCGCCGGCGGACCTTTCCTGCGGTGCCTCCCCGATTCCGCTCCGGACACGGGGGAATGCCGCAGTGCAGCGTCGAGAAAGACCGACGCTGCGGGCCGCATTGCGCGTTTCCATGGCTGGCTGGGCGCAGTATCGCGGCCTGGCTGGCAAGCAGCGTCATCGGTGGATAGCCGCCGAATTCGCTTGCTTGACAATGATTCTCGTTTGCAAATGCGACTCGGTCAAGGAAAAGTTTCCGTACCGCTCGCAGGGATGGAGAAGGGTTACCCGACCCAAAGATGTACGCTACGGATTGCTTTCACCGAGTCATTGCGCCGAGATTAGATGTATAATCAATACATCTTTTGGCGGGCAATGAAACCCGGTGCCGGAGCAATCCGGCAACGCATCATCCGACCCATGACCAGACGAGGCCGCGCATGAACTCTCCCGACAAGCTGACCCAGGCCGCCTACGTGTTCGACGCCAGGGGCATATCGAAGCGTTTTCGCCATGCCGCGATCTTCGGTGCCATGGACAGCCTCGAAGCGGGGGAAGCCATGCGCTTCGTCAACGACCACGACCCTCTTCCCCTCCTCGCCCAGCTTGCCGCACGCTATGGCGATACGGTCGACATCAGCTACCTCAGGCGAGAGCCGGGCGAGATCGTGATCGACTTCACCAGGACCTGAACCCATGTCGGCAGCCCACGACGATCCCACCATCGCACAAACCCTGGCGCGACCGTATCCGCACGGTTTCGTCACCGACATCGATTCGGAGACCCTGCCGCCGGGCCTCGACGAATCGACGATCCGCGAGATATCCCAGCGCAAGCGGGAACCGGAATTCCTGCTCAAGCGCAGGCTGGCCGCGCTCGAGCACTGGATGACGATGCCTCATCCCGACTGGGCGAAGCTGCGCATCGACCCGATCGATTTCCAGGCCTTGTCCTACTACTCGGTCCCGAAGTCGCTGGCCGACGGACCGAAGGACCTCTCCGAGGTCGACCCGAAACTGCTCGAGACCTACGAGAAGCTCAATATTCCACTCCACGAGCGCGCCCGGCTGGCCGGTGTCGCGGTCGATGCCGTGTTCGATTCGGTCTCGGTCGGCACCACCTTCCGCGAGCAGCTCGCGGCGGCCGGGGTGATCTTCTGCTCGTTCTCGCATGCGGTGGAGAACCACCCCGAGCTCATCGAGCGCTATCTCGGCACCGTGGTTCCGCTGGGGGACAACTTCTACGCAGCCCTGAACTCCGCGGTGTTCTCGGACGGCTCCTTCGTCTACATCCCCGAGGGCGTGCGCTGCCCGATGGAGCTTTCCTCCTACTTCCGCATCAACGCGCGCAACACCGGGCAGTTCGAGCGAACCCTGATCATCGCGGAACCGGGCAGCGAAGTCAGCTACCTCGAGGGCTGTACCGCGCCGCAGCGCGACGAGAACCAGCTGCACGCGGCGGTCGTCGAGCTGATCGCCCATGACGACGCCTTCATCAAGTACTCGACCGTGCAGAACTGGTACCCCGGTGACGAGGAAGGACGCGGCGGCATCTACAACTTCGTGACCAAGCGTGGCCTGTGCGCCGGCGCCCGCTCGCGGATTTCCTGGACCCAGGTCGAGACCGGCTCGGCGATCACCTGGAAGTATCCGAGCGTGGTCCTGCGCGGCGACGACTCCAACGGCGAATTCCACTCGATCGCGGTCACCCATCATCGCCAGCAGGCGGACACCGGCACCAAGATGATCCATCTCGGCAAGCGCACCACGAGCCGGATCGTCTCCAAGGGAATCAGCGCCGGCCATTCGCAGCAGAACTACCGTGGCCTGGTACGGATCGCCCCCACCGCGCAGGGCGCGCACAACAACACCCAGTGCGACTCCCTGCTGATCGGTGGCGAATGTGGTGCGGCGACCTACCCCTACATCGACACCGCCCGCACCGACGCCCTCGTCGAGCACGAGGCGACGACGACCCGGATCTCCGAGGATCGGCTCTTCTACTGCCAGCAGCGCGGCATGGATCCCGAGGAGGCCACCGGCCTGATCGTGGGCGGATTCTGCCAGGCCGTGCTCGAGGAACTCCCGATGGAGTTCGCGCTCGAGGCGCGTGCCCTGCTGTCGGTCTCCCTCGAAGGCGCGGTCGGCTGACCGGCACCCCCAAGCATTGACAGGACATCGAGAAAACATGACGAAGCAAGGCGACAAGCTTCTGGAAATTCGGAATCTCGCGGTACAGGCGGGTGATCAACGCGTACTCGAATCGGTATCGATCGACATCGACGCCGGCGAAGTGGTCGCGATCATGGGCGCGAACGGCAGCGGCAAGAGCACGCTCGGCTTCGCCCTGGCGGGCCATCCGCGCTACGAGGTCGTCGGCGGCGAGGCAAGTCTGGCCGGTGTCGACCTGCTCGCGATGGAGCCGCAGGACCGCGCCCGCGCCGGCCTGTTCCTCTCCTTCCAGTCCCCGCCCGACCTGCCGGGCGTGCGCAACAACCTCTTCATGCGCACTTCGCTGAATGCCGTCCTCGAGGCCCGCAACGAGGAGCCGGTGGACGCCTTCGATTTCCTCGAGCGCGCCAAGGGCATCGCCGGGTCCATCGACCTGCCGGCCGCCTTCCTGAACCGCCCGGTCAACGAGGGTTTCTCGGGGGGCGAGCGCAAGCGCAACGAGCTGCTGCAACTCGCGATGCTGGCACCGAAGCTGGCCGTCCTCGACGAAGTCGACTCCGGCATGGACGTCGACGGACTGCGCGCGATCGTCGAGACAATCAACCGGATGCGCGCGCAGGGAACCGCCTTCCTGCTCATCTCCCATTCGCTCGCAATGGTCGAAGCGGTGAATCCGGACCGGGTGGCCGAACTCGACGGCGGCCGGATCGCCCGGACCGGCTCGCTCGACCTCGCCCGGGAGATCGCGCGGACCGGGTTTTCCCGCGCCCGTGAATCGGTCGAGGGTTGAGCATGCAGTCCGAAGCCGCAAACCGTGAGCCGGCCGTGCTGCAGGAAGTGCGCGACCGGTGGATTCCCCGCCAGACGGAACTGTTCCGCCACCTGCGACCGCCCGAGGCCGACACCTGGCTGGCCCGGCCGGCCTCGAGCAGCGATGAAGCCTCGGCCTGGATCACGGACACGCCTGGCGACGACGCCGGACAGCCCGGACCGCGCCTGGCCATCGAAACCGACAGGGAGAAGCTCGCCACCGCGCTCGCGAAGGTACCGGCGAGCCTGCGCGACGAGTACACGCCCCTGGCGGAAGCCCATGCCGCCAGTTGCGTCGGCTTCGCGAACCTGCGCATCGGCGCCGAGGACGAGGGTCGCGTCATCCGCATTCGGCGTCGCTCCGATGCCATGCGCGATGCGCCGCTGCTCCTGGTCGAGATCGCGCCCGGCACCCGCTTCACCCTCGTCGAGGACGCCGATGCCGGGACGGCGCCCGGCATCGCCGCGGCCATGACCCGCAATGCGCTCGCCTTCATCCGGGTCGGCGCGGGCGCGCACCTGCGCCACCTGCGGATCCGGCGCGAACCGCCGGCCAACGCGATCGCGAACCGGACGGTCGTCGAGGTCGACGGCGACGGCCGCTACGAACAGATCACGATCGCCAGCGGCGGCGACTACCATCTCGAACGCAGCGAGATCGACCTGCTCGGCAAGGGAGCGCATGCCGAAAGCGTCGCTGTGCTGCTGGCCGCCGCCGACCGGCTCGAACAGCAGATCGAGGTCCGGCATTCCGCGCCCGCCACCCGCAGCCGCGTCGAAACCCTCGTGCTGGCTGCCGACGCCGCGCGGGTGGTCGTCAATTCGCGCACCATGCTGCCGCGCGAGGTATCCGGCGCCATCGTCGACCAGAGCCTCCACGGCGTGCCCACGGCGGGCCAGCCGAAGATCATCCTGCGACCGCATCTCGAAATCCTGCACGACCAGGTCGAGGCGCGCCATGGCGCCACCTGGGGGGCGCTCTCCGAGGACGCCCTGTTCTACGCCAGCCAGCGCGGCATCGACCCGGACGAAGCCCGTGCGCTGATCGTCGACGGCATGGCGAGCGCCCTGGTCGACTCGTGCGTCGACGATCCCGAACTGCTCGAGCGGACGGGGCTCACCCCCGCCCTCCTCGAGGCGATCGCCGGGCACGTCGGACGCAAACCGGAGCGCGAATGAGCGAAGCCAGTATCGGCCAGCAGCGGCGCGAAACCGCCGCCGATGCCTTCCCCGTCGACACCATCCGGGCGCAGTTCCCGATCCTCGCGCAGAAGATCCGCGGCCAGCGGCTCGCGTATCTCGACAATGCCGCCACCACGCAGAGCCCGACGGCCGTGATGGACGCGGTCCGCGAGTTCGAATCGACGATCCGGGCCAACATCCACCGGGGCGTGCACACCCTCTCCCAGGAGTCGACCGACGCCTTCGAAAGGGCGCGCGCCGACATCGGCCGGTTCATCGGCCTGACCGATGACCACGGCCTGGTGTTCACCTCGGGCACGACCGAAGCCCTCAACACCATCGCCCACGGCCTGTCGGCCGGTGATGGCGTACCGGCGAGCCTCGGTCCCGGCGACGAGGTCATCGTCAGCGGCCTGGAGCACCATGCCAACCTCATCCCCTGGCAGCGGGCGGCAAGGCGCAGCGGCGCGACCCTGCGCATCCTGCTTCCCGATACCGCCGGCCGCGTCCAGCTCGAGGACCTCGCGGCGATTCTCGGTCCCCGGACCCGGGTGTTCGCCCTGACCGCCTGCGCCAATGCCACCGGCTACCGTCCTCCCTACGAGGCGATGCTGCGCATGGCCGCCGAAGCTGGCGCGCTCACCGTGCTCGACGCCGCCCAGGCCGTTTCGCACGAGCCCCTCGAACTGGCCGGGCTCGATTGCGACTTCCTCGCGTTCTCCTCGCACAAGATGTACGGGCCGATGGGCATCGGGGCGCTGGCCGGACGGCTGGCCGCGCTCGAGCGACTCAGCCCGCTGCGGCTCGGTGGCGACATGGTCGACTGGGTCGGGCTGGAGGATGCGGGCTTCGCGCCGCTGCCATCGCGCCTCGAGGGCGGCACCCAGAATGTCGGCGGTGCGGTGGGCATGGCGGAGGCCGCCCGTTTCATCGACAGCATCGGTCGGCCGCGGATCGATGCCGAACTGCGCCGCCTGCGGGCGCGCGCCACCGAGGGCCTCGCCGCGATCGGGGGCATCACGGTCCTGAATCCCGAATCCACCGAATCGGCGATCGTCGCCTTCGTCGCCGAGGATGTGCATCCGCACGACATCGGGACGCTGCTCGACGAACGCGCGATCGCGGTGCGCACCGGCCACCATTGCGCGATGCCGCTGATCGAGCGCCTCGGCAAGGGGCCGACCACCCGCGCCTCGTTCGCCGCCTACAACACCGACGAGGAAGTCGATCGCCTCCTCGAGGCGGTCGATGCCGCACTGAAGGCCCTGGCATGAACGATGGCGACGCCCTCTCGGATCTCTATCAGGAGCTTGTTCTCGAGCACAAGCGCTCGCCGCGCAACTTCGGCCCCATGGCGTCGCCCACCCACGAGGCGCGCGGCACCAATCCGCAATGCGGCGACGACGTCAAGGTGCAGCTGCGCATCGATGGCGAGCGCATCGAGGACATCCGCTTCACCGGCAACGGTTGCGCCATCTGCATGGCCTCGACCTCGATGATGACCGAAGCGGTCAAGCGAGGCGATGTCCCCTCCGCGCTCGAGCTCCAGGAGCGTTTCCGGGCGGTCATGACCGGCAAGCAGGAAGCCGCAGATGCCGGCCTCGGCAAGCTCATCAGCTTCGCGGGCGTGCGTCGCTACCCGAGCCGCATCAAGTGCGTGCTGCTGGGCTGGCATGCCCTGAACCACGCAATCACCGACGCCGACGGCGTCGAGAAGGGGACACCGGCATGAGACGCGGATCCGAGCACATCATCCTCGAGCGCTCCGTCTGGGTCGAGCGCATTCCCGATGGCCAGCCGATGGAGCTTCCGGAGGGCCAGTCGGTGATGATCACCCAGGCGCTGGGCTCGGCATTCACCCTCTGGGTCGACGGCCAGCTGGTCCGGCTGCCCGGCGACGAGGCGGACGCGATCGGCCAGTCCATCCCCGAGACGATCGAGATTCCCGATTCGGCTGGCCCCGAGGAAGTGGAGGCGCTCGCCTGGGAGGCGATGCGAACCTGCTACGACCCGGAGATCCCGGTCAACATCGTCGAACTGGGCCTGGTCTACTCCTGCGACATCGAGCCCTACGACGATGAAGGCGGGCTGCTGGTCAAGATCCGCATGACCCTGACCGCGCCCGGTTGCGGCATGGGACCGATCCTCGGCAAGGAAGTCAGCGAGAAAGTCGGCGCCCTGCCCCATGTCGAGCGCGTCGAGGTCGAACTCGTCTTCGATCCCCCCTGGGATCGCTCGATGATGTCCGAGTCGGCCGCGCTCGCGCTGGGTCTCTGAAACACCGTGCCGGCCCGCTTGCGGCCGGCGGCATCCGAACACCACAACAGGGGATCCCTCCCCACCCCCTCCATGCTGACCGTCCTTCTCGAACAGATCCACGCCAGCGCCGACCCGATCCTCGAGGCCCTGCCCGGACTGCGGATCGAGCGCATGAACCAGGCCGGCGACCTCGAGCGGCTCGCGCCGCTGCTGCCCGATGTCGAGATCCTCGGCATCCGCTCGCGGACCGCCATCGACCGGGCACTGCTCGAGCGGGCGCCCCGGCTCAAGGCGATCGGCGCCTATTGCACCGGCACCAACAACATCGACCTCGATGCGGCGCGCGACCACGGCGTCGCGGTATTCAACGGACCGTTCTCGAATACCCGCTCGGTGGCCGAGCTCGTCATCTCGCATGCGATCGCGCTGATGCGGCGGGTACCCGAGCGCCACCAGTCGGCCCGACGCGGCGGCTGGCTCAAGGACTCGACACGCTCGAACGAAGTCCGTGGCAAGACCCTGGGAATCATCGGCTACGGCAAGATCGGCACCCAGACTGGGCTGCTCGCCGAGTCGATCGGAATGCGGGTGATCTTCCATGACGTGGTCGCCCGCCTGCCCCTGGGCAACGCGCGCCCGACCCGCTCGCTCGACCAGCTGCTCGCCGAAGCCGACATCGTCACCATCCATGTACCGCAAAGCCCCGATACCGAACAGCTGATCGGCGAGCAACGCCTCGCCCTCATGAAGGAAGGCGCGGTGCTGATCAATCTCGCTCGGGGCCGCGTCATCGACATCGATGCGCTGTGCGCCGCCCTGGATTCCGGCCATCTGCGCGGCGCCGCCATCGACGTCTTTCCGGTCGAACCGAAATCCGCAAGCGACCCCTTCGAATCACCCCTGCAGTCGCGCGACAACGTGATACTCACCCCGCACGTCGGCGGCTCGACGATCGAGGCCCAGGCCAACCTCGGCATCGAGGTCTCCGAGAAGCTGCGTGACTACCTGGCGACCGGAGCGGTCCGCGGCAGCGTCAGCCTGCCGGACATCTCAGTGGGCGTGCCCAGCGGCGCCTGCCGGCTCGTGCATGTGCACCACGACCGCCCGGGGATGATCTCGCGGCTCAACCAGCTGCTGGCCACCGAGAACATCAACGTGTCCCAGATGCATCTGCAGACCGGATCGGGCGTGGGTCTCGCGGTAGTGGACCTCGCGTCGAATCCCAGCGAGCAGGCGACCCGGGCGATCGAGGGCCTGGAAGGAACCTTGCGCGCCTTCGTCACCTGCGCCCCGGCGGGCGCCTGAACGAATCCGTCGCGCCCGGGCCGGCGCGACGGAATTCAGGGATGGGCGTCGTGACGCGGGTCGATGAAAGGATCAGCGCACCAACTGATCGAGTTTTCCGATTTTTTCCGCCCATTCATCGGCGTCTGGCAAAGGCTCCTTGGAGCGCGTGATCGTGGGCCAGATCCTGGCGAGGTCCGCATTGATCTCGATGAACTGCTCTTCCCCCTGCGGGACGTCCTCCTCGGCGAAGATTGCTTCGACCGGGCATTCCGGAACGCAGACGGCGCAGTCGATGCACTCGTCGGGATCGATCACCAGCATGTTGGGCCCTTCCCGGAAGGCATCGACAGGACAGACATCGACGCAATCGGTATGTTTGCACCGGATGCATGCATCGCTGACCACGAACGTCATTGAATCGATCTCCTGGAAGGATCCGCGCTCCCGCGGATTGATGAAGCCCACGCAATGAGCGGCTGGGCGGAACCGGCGCGGGAGCCGGATGGTTCAGTGCACAATGACCTGATTGAAAGATTCATCTACAATGCATCTTATACCGAACCGCTGATCAAGCGGAAATAACCACGACGGGTCCGAGCCCTCATGCGACTTGCCGACTACACCGATTACTCGCTGCGGGTGCTGATGTACTGCGCAACCTATCCGGATCGACGGATCACGATCGCCGACCTCGCCGACGACCTCGAACTGTCGAAGAACCACCTCATGAAGATCGTCAACGATCTCGCCCGGCGCGGACTGGTCACGACGACGCGCGGGCGGGGCGGTGGCTTGCGCCTGGCCGGTGATCCACGCGACATGCGCATCGGGGACATCGTCCGGGGTACCGAATCGGACTTCCGGCTGGTCGAATGCTTCGGCGAGGGTATCACCAGCTGCACCCTCGGGAGCGCATGCCGGCTGAAGTCGGTCTTCGCAGGGGCGCTCGAGGCCTACTTCGACAGCCTCGATCGCCACACGCTGGCCGATCTCGTACCGGCCGACTTCGGGCTGGACCGCAAGGCGCTCGCCGGCGGCGCCAGCGCGCCGATCACCTTCGGTGGAACCCGGGTGGCACGTCGCGAGCTGGCCGAGTAGGATCGAGCCGATGAACGATTCCCTCCCCCCGCAAACCCCCCTCCCGACCGAGGCGATACTGGCGCAGCTCCCCGATGCCGTCGTCTACTCCGACCGCGAAGGGAAGATCCTGCTGTGGAACGCCGCGGCCGAGAAGCTGTTCGGCTTCTCCGGCGCCGAAGCCCTCGGGCAGAGCCTGGACATCATGATCCCGGAGCATCTGCGCCGCGCCCACTGGATCGGCTTCGAGCGCGCCATCGAGGCCGGCAAGGTACGCCACGAAGGCGAGATACGCCTGACCCGTGCCATCCACAAGGACGGCAGCAAGCTGTACATCGAGGTCGGCTTCGGCCTGACCCTGGCCGCCGACGGATCGGTCCTGGGCGTCGTCGCCACCGCCCGGCCCGGAAAGGCGCCGCAGCGGCCGGCGACGCCGACGCCCACCTGACTCACCGTGAACGAACCGGGCGCGCGCCGGCAGGACCGGCGGATCAGCGGCTGGTGTAGCCGCCGTCGACGAGGAACTGCGACCCGGTGATGAAGCTCGCCTTGTCCGAAAGCAGGAACAGCACCAGGCCGGTGACTTCGTCGACCCTGCCGAGCCGGCCAACCGGATGCAGCCCGACGAGGGCGTCGTAGGCTTCGCGCGGCAGGTTCTCGAGCAGCGGCGTGTCGATGTAGCCCGGGTGCACCGAGTTGATCCGCACGCCGCGCTGCGCATAGCCCAGCGCCGCCGCCTTCGTCATCCCGGTCACCCCATGCTTGGCGGCGACGTACGGGACGGCATTGGCATCGCCGACCATCCCGAGGATCGATGAATTGTTGACGATCGCGCCACCACCGGCGGCGAGCATCGCCGGGATCTGGTAGCGCATGCTGTAGAAGACCGAGTGCAGGTTGACGTTCATCAGCCGGTGGTAGTCCTCGATCGCGACATCGGCAAGCGGGCCGAGCGGCCCGCCGATACCGGCGTTGTTGAACGCGAGATGCAGCGCACCGAAGCGCGAGACCGCGAATTCGACCGATGCCTCGACATCCTCCGCCCGGCCGACATCGCCGGCGAACGCAAGCGCCTTGCCGCCGGCCGCCTCGATCGTGCCCACGACCGCGCCGGCCACCCCGGCATCGAGATCGTTCACCACGACACTGGCGCCCTCGGCCGCCAGCGCGATCGCGACGTCCTTGCCGATCCCCGAACCCGCGCCGGTCACGATCGCGACCCGCCCTTCGAATTGCCCACTCATGTCCTTCATCCTCCGGCACGCTGCCGGCGCACCGCCGCGGCGCGCCATACCGCAACGATAGCTCCCGCGCGCCACGACATGATGACGAAGCTCAAACACGGTGGCGCCCGATCTCCCGGACAGGCCCGCCCCTGATGCGGCCCGCCCGGGCATGCAGTCCGTCCGGGCCATGGAGTGCCGCTCCGGATTCCCGGCGCCCATGGGGTGAACCCCGTTCCGGTGAGCCCGGCGCGCGGAACAGGCGATCACCCGGTGCGCGACCCACTGCCGCACGTTGCGCTTGAACCAGTTCAAGGACGCCGCGCCCGAGGGTCGCCACGATCGTCTGCACCTCCAGCGAGCCCGTCATGGACAACAGCCACCTGCTCGATGCCCTGCGCGAAGGCCTGCCACTGAGCTCCCGGCCGTTCGAGGCGATCGGCCGCTCCTGCGGCGCCAGCGAAGACGAGGTGCTGGAGCGCTTGCGACGCCTGCACGGCAACGGCACGCTGGCCGGTTTCGCCCCGCTGCCGCCCCGGCGCGCCTGTACCGGCGCGGATCCCGCGCCGGGCGATTTCGACGCCCGCCTGCTGGAGATCGTCGGCACCGGGTTTCCGCTGTTGCCGCACCCCTACGAAGCGATCGCCGCGATCCTCGGCGCGACCGAAGCCGATGTTCTCGAGCGCCTGCGCATTCTGGTCGACACCGGCCGGATCGGCCCCATCGGCACGCTGCCGCGCAAGATCGCGCCTGCCCCGGGGGGCGACTGAAGCGAAGCGACCCCTGCGCGTCGTTACTCAGCCGACCGGCCAGTCCGACAGCTGCTGCACATCGAGGATCCGGATGTGCCGGTTGTCGATCTCGATCAGGCCGGCGGCCTCGATCTCGTGCAGCACTCGCGAGAAGTATTCCGGCGTGAGCGACAGGCGCGAGGCGATCGTCGCCTTGCTTACCGGCAGCGAAACGGTGACCGTTTCCGCGCCGGCGCCGCCCTGCATCGACTGCTCGTGGAGCAGGTAGCCGATCACCCTCTGCACGCCGTTCTGCAGGGCATAGGACTGCACGTCGTTGACCAGCCCGTGCAGGCGGCGCGACAGGCCGGCGAGCATGCGCAGCGCGAAGCGCGGGTCCCGATCGATCTCGCCGAGCACCGCCTCCTTCCTCACTGTCAGCACCAGTGCATCGGTGAGCGCCTGGGCGGCCACCAGGTAGGGGTGTCCGGTGAACATCACCGCCTCGGCGAAGCTGTTGCCGGGGCCGACCAGCTGGATCACCTTCTCCTGGCCGGCGGGCGACACCGCATACAGCCGGATCTGCCCCACCACGGTGACATGGAATTCGTCGCAGGGGTCGCCGACCCGGAAGACATGCTCGCCCTTGCCAAGGCGTCGCAGGCTGCATCCGCCCGCGAGGCGTTCGAGTTCGGGCGGGCGCATGTCGGAGAACAGCGGCAGCACCGCGAGGTACCGGGGGATGTCGAAATCCCGAAGATCCATATCATGCTCGACGAAAGCTGGGGTTTGCTCATTCTGCCGCATGTGCAGCTCCGGTTCGGTGCGGGTCGATGCAATCGATCCGCGCAACGTCGTCAGGGCAGCCGCAGCACCACTGCCAGCAGGCCGGCTGCGCCGAGGTTGTGCATCAGTACCGCCGGCATCGACAAGGCGCCGCCCCCGATGTGCATGCCAAGCGCCAGGACGCCCGCCAGCAGGCCCGCCATCGCCAGGGCGCTCTTGCGACGACCACGGCGCCAGGCGAGGACTCCCAGGGCAAGCACTGCGCCGGTTGCAAGGATCGCGCCGATGCGATGCACGAACTGGAGCGTTGCTCCGTCAACATTGTCGATGCCATCGGACACCATGCCGCCGGGCGTCATGCCACCGGACGCCATCCCGTCGGCCCCACCGGGCACCGGTATCCGCAGGGGATCGAAGGCGGCGAACTGCCAGCCGCCGCGGCCGGCGAGCTCGAAGCATTCTCCCAGGGAAGCGCAGGCCAGCGCGGAATGACTGGCGCTGACGAGTGCACCGAGCGCGAGCTGCGCGATGAGCAGAAGCAGCACGACAGCCGCCACGCGCCCGATCATCGCATCGGGCCGCCACCCGGGCGGGCGACCGGCCACCGCGACCAGCCGCGCGCACAGTGCCAGCATGGCGAAGCCACCCAGCAGGTTTCCGAGGATGACAGCGGGCATCCGGGCGCCGGCCGACACCACGCCCAGAGCCGCGAGCCCGACGGCGAACAGCAGCAGCAACACCGCGAGGACGCCTTCGGAGCGCAGGACCGGCCGCGCCGCGAGACAGGCGAGCACCATCGCGAGGATCAGGACCAGGGCCAGCGAAGCCGTGGCGCGATGCGCGAGACGTGCCAGGGCCACGCCATCCCCGGCCGACGCATCCGGGGCGACGCTGGTGTCCTGGCCGTAGCAGGCGGGCCAGTCCGCGCAGCCAATTCCGGCGCCGTGATGCCGCATGAAGGCGCTCAGCACGATGATCAGGATGACCAGCCCGAGGCATGCCTGCGCCATGCGTCGCAAGGCCCGGCGACGATGCTCGCCGGACGCGGCGTGGCCGATGGCGACTGCAGTCGTAGTGCTCATGTCGTGCTCGTTGGCGCCTTGTGCGCTTCGTGGTGACGAGGGCCGCCGCACGCTCGCCGCGGGCGCAGCCCGATCCTAAGGTCAGCCCGAACCCCGCTTCAAGCGGATGCCGGCCGGTGATCCACCCATTGCATTATTTCTTGTTCTGGGTCAATTTCCCTCCTGACGCTTGCATCACAGAATCGAGCAAGCTGCGAATCCGTTCGCATGTCTGCAAAAAATCACCAACGCGGGAAGGAGGGCCCAGTGAGCGACGAAATTCCATCCGACGACGAAACCGCACCCGTTCCTCTGCTCCAGCAGCTGATGGACAACCCGTTCATCCTGCTGCTCCTCGGCGTGTTCATACCGATGATCGTCTATGTCGCCTGGGGGGTCTGGGAAATCCTGAACGTACCCCTGGCCCAATAAAGCGCAACCGCCCGGAGCCACGACCATGAGCGCGATTCTCCCGCCGAGCGAACGACTCTGGTACCGCCACCCGATCGATCGGGTGGAAGGTACCTGGATCGTCCTGGCCTTGACCTGGTGCCTGATCATGTTCTTCATGATGGTCGGCTGGCACATCTGGGGCAAACAGAACCTGTCGACCGAAACCTATCGCACCACCCCGGCGCAGTTCATGGCCAAGGCGCAGGAGATGGTCGACAAGTACACGGTGCGCACCGAAACCGACCTCGAGATCCCGGTCGTCGCGCCGCCTCCGGGCAGTGACGTCTACCTGCTCGGCCGCCTGTGGAGCTTCTGGCCGATCCTCGAGCTGGAAAAGGACAAGACCTACCGCTTGCACCTGACCGCCATGGACTACAACCATGGGCTCTCGATCCAGCCGATCAACATCAATGTCCAGATGGTGCCCGGCTTCGAGCATGTCATCACCGTGACGCCGAACCAGTCCGGGAACTACTCGATCGTCTGCAACGAGTTCTGCGGCATTGGCCACCACCAGATGGTGAGCCACCTCTACGTCAAATAACGAGAGCGCCATGACAGTCGCCACCACTTATCGCACCTGCCCGCGGTCCGGCCTGCAGTTCGAGAAGCACGCCGAATGGCTGATGAAGGCCAACGTCTACATGGGCCTGCTATGGCTGATCGTCGGGGGACTGCTCGCCATCGGCGTCGTGCTCACCCGCTGGCCGGCCGTGCACTGGCTCGAAGCCGACACCTTCTACATGGTCCTGACGGCGCACGGCCTCGACATGCTGATCTTCTGGCTGATCTTCTTCGAGATCGGCCTGCTGTACTTCTGCTCGTCGACCCTGTTGCGCTGCCGACTCGCGATGCCCAAGCTCGCCTGGGTCGGCTTCGCGCTCATGGTGATCGGCTCGTTGTACAACAACTACGTGGTGTTCCAGGGCGCATCGAGCGTCATGATGACGTCCTACGTGCCGATGATGGCCGAGCCGGGCTTCTACCTGAGCATCATCCTGTTCGCGGTCGGCGCCCTCATCGGCTGCTTCATCTTCTTCGCCACGCTCGTCGTCGCCAAGAGGGAGAAGACCTACGAAGGCTCGGTGCCGCTGGTCACCTTCGGCGCCATCACCGCCGCGATCATCGCGGTGTTCACCCTCGTCTCCGGTGCGATCATCCTGATCCCGACCTGGCTGATGTCGATCGGCATCGTCGAGTACGTCGACCCGCTGATCTACCGGACGATCTGGTGGGCGCTCGGACATTCCTCCCAGCAGCTCAACGTCGCCGCGCAGATCTCGATCTGGTATCTCGTCGCTGCGGTCGTGTTCGGTGCCAAGCCCATGAGCGAACGGGTCAGCCGCACCGCGTTCCTGCTCTACATCCTGTTCCTGCAGCTGGCGAGCGCGCATCACCTGCTCGGGGACCCGGGCCTGTCGACCGCCTGGAAGATCGTCAATACCAGCTACTTCATGTACTTCGCGGTGCTGGCATCGATGCTCCACGGCCTGACGATCCCGGGTGCGATGGAAGTGGCGCAGCGCAGCAAGGGCCTCACCAAGGGCCTGTTCGAGTGGCTGCGCAAGGCTCCCTGGGACAACCCGACCTTCTCGGGCGTGTTCATCTCCATCATCGGCTTCGGCTTCCTGGGCGGGATCTCCGGCGTGATGATGGGCACCGAGCAGCTCAACCTGATCATCCACAACACGATCTACGTACCCGGTCATTTCCATGCCACGGTGGTCATCGGCACCACGCTGACCTTCATGGCGCTGACCTACTACCTGATCCCGGTGCTCTTCAAGCGCGAGGTGATCTCGCCGACGCTGGCGAAATGGCAGCCCTACCTGTTCGGCCTCTCGATGTACGTCTTCACCCTGGTGATGATGGGCGCCGGCACCCTCGGCGTGTCGCGCCGGCACTGGGACATGGCGTTCGAAGGCGCGGCAATGGCCTATGAATGGCCGGGGGCGGCCTACCTCCTGATGGCGCTCGTCGGCATCAGTGGCGTCGTCGCGATCATCGGAGGTGCCCTGTTCCTGTACATCGCCGTGGGTTCGGTGCTGTGGGGCCGCAAGCTCGACGTCGGGACGACCAGCCCGAAGTTCACCCCGCTGATGCGCGCCGCTCCGACCGCCGCCGCGCAGAGCTACGGCTCGGTGGGCTTCGCCGCCCCTGGAACCTTCGTGCTGGCCCTGATCTTCCTGGCCGCGTTCGTGCTCTACTACTTCATCAACTGGAAGTACCTGTCCACGCTGTGGGGCATGAGTTGAGAACCGGCAACGAGAATCGCAGTGACATCGGCAGTTAGGAGAAACGACATGGGTCGGACCAAGCTCCCCGCGGAATCCCCGGTCGGCCCGGCGCCCATCGCGCCGGTGGCCGCGGGTGGCGCGGGTGGCGCGGTTTCCGCTGCCGCGCCGGTCGACTTCCGCACCGTGATCGGCGTATTCAAGCTGCGCATCGGCTTCCTGATCATGGTCACGGCGCTCGCCGGCCTCGCCATCGTCCCGACAGGCGCGGTCAGCGGGTTCCAGGCACTCGTGGTGGCATTGTCCGTACTGCTCGCATCGGCCGCCGCCGGCGCGTTCAACCAGTACATCGAGGCCGACAGCGACCGCCTCATGAAGCGCACCCGGCGCCGCGCCTTCGCCAGCGGCGCGCTGCCATGCAATGGCGCCTGGCTGGCCGGCATCGTGGCCTTGCTGGTGTTCGCGGTGGCGGCAGCGGCCTGGATCGTCAACCCCGTCTCGGCCGGTTTCGTGCTGCTGGGCGCCCTGACCTACGCGGGCGTCTACACGGTGGGGCTCAAGCGCCGCACCCCCTGGAACATCGTCATCGGCGGGTTGTCGGGCAGCTTCGCGGTGCTCGCCGGCGCCGCCGCCGCCGACCCGCACATCGGCCCCCTGGCCTGGCTTCTCGCGGCGGTGCTCTTCCTGTGGACACCGCCCCATTTCTGGAGCCTCGCGATCGCCAACGAGGCGGACTACCGTGCCGCCGGCGTGCCGATGCTGCCGGTGGTGGTCGGCAGCGCCCGCGCCGCGCGCATCGTCCATGCGAACACCATTCTGCTGGTGGCCGTATCCCTGCTGCCGCTGCTTGCCGGCGCGGGCTGGATCTACGGCCTCGGCGCCCTGCTCGGCGGCGCCCATTTCCTGCGCAAGACCCGGGCGCTTGCCCTAGAGCCCAGCCGCCAGAGGGCGATGGCGGCCTTCTTCGCCTCGATGGTGCAGCTCAGCGTACTCCTGGCGGCGGTCGTGATCGATGCGGCGCGCTGATGGTCCGACGCCGCGCACCGACCTGTCGTCACCGACCAGGCCGGGCGATTGGTCGTTCCGGCGGCTCGCGCCCCTCGTCCTCTTCGTGGGCCTCATGCTGCCGGGCGTCGCCGCGCTCGCAACGACACTGCCCGACGAGTCCGCAACCCGCGCTGCCGGCAATCCGCCGGCTCCGACCGGATTCATCGAGCGTGCCGGCGCGTCCTCGCGCGCGCCTGGAACGGTCCCGACGCTCAACGAAGCCGAAGCGCTTCGAGTGAGCGAGGCGGCCGTGGGCCGCAGGATTCCCGATGCCACCCTGCTCGATCGGCAGGGCAAGCCGGTATCGCTGTCGAGCTATCGCGGCAAGCCGTTGCTGGTGAGCTTCATCTACACCGGCTGCTTCGAGATCTGCCCGACCCAGACACGAGCCCTGCACGATGCGGTGCGTGGGCTCGACGTGCTGCTCGGCTCGCACCAGTTCAACGTGGTCAGCATCGGCTTCAACCAGCCCTTCGATACCCACCAGGCGATGCGCGCCTTCGCGGCGCAGCAGCGCATCGACTATCCCAACTGGGAATTCCTCAGCCCGGCACCGGACCTGGTCGAATCGCTGACCGACGCCTTCGGCTTCAGCTATCAGGCCACGCCCGCCGGTTTCGACCATGTGCTTGGCGTCACCGTGGTCGATGCCGAGGGTTACATCCACAGCCAGGTCTACGGTGACCGCCTGCGCGCCGACCAGCTCGGCGTCCCGCTGCGGCGCATACTGCTCGACGCCCCGCCACCACCGTCCATGTCGACGCTGGCAGCCGTCGTCGAACGGGTTCGCATCCTGTGCACCGTCTATGACAAGGATACCGGCGAGTACCGCTACGACTACAAGCTGATCTTCGAGATCATCGGCGGCGCGCTGTTCTTCCTCACCATGGCCGTCTACTTCCTGCTCGAATGGCGCAATCGCCGCCGGGCCCGGAAACGGGCATCATGCACCACCGATCCGCAGGCCTCCGGCAGCGTGGCCTGAAGGGATGGCAGTCGATCGAGAGGCTGTTCGACGCGGCCTTCGGCTCGCGGTTCAATCCCTTGCGCCATCTCGGCGCGATCGGCGTGATCGCGATACTGCTGCTGGCGGCCAGCGGCACGATCCTGTACATCGTGCTCGACACCTCGGCGAGCGGAGCCCATCGCTCGATCGACACCCTCGCGGCGCACCCGGCGGGACGCCTGCTGCGCGGCATGCACCGCTACAGCGCCGATGTCCTCGTGATCGCGCTCGGACTGCATCTGCTGCGCGAATTCCTCACCGGCCACGAACGCGGGTTTCGGCGTGTCTCCTGGCTGACGGGCATCCCCCTGGTGGCGTTCGTGTTCTTCGCCGCAATCGGTGGCTTCTGGCTGAACTGGGACCAGCTCGGCCAGTACTCGGCGACGGCGACGGCGGAATGGATCGACGCGCTGCCGCTGCTCGCCGCGCCGATGTCGCGCAACTTCCTGGTTGCCGATGCCGTCAGCGACCGACTCTTCTCCCTGTTCATCTTCGTCCATATCGGCGTCAGCCTGATGCTGGTCTTCGGGCTGTGGTTCCATGTCCGGCGCATCTCCCGGCCCAGTGTCATGCCGCCGCGCCGGCTCGTCCTGGGCCTGGTCGGCGTACTGGCCGCCATGGCGCTGGCCTGGCCCATCGCGAGCCATGCCCCCGCATCGCTCGCAAGCGTGCCCAGCGCACTGCGGCTCGACTGGATCCTGCTGTTCATCCATCCCCTGATGGACGCGACCTCCCCGGGTTTCACCTGGGCGCTGGTGGGCGGTGGCTTTCTCGTGCTCTTCGCCCTGCCCTTCATGCCCCAGCCCAGGCCCGCCGCGGTGGCCGTGGTCGATCCGGCGAACTGCAACGGCTGCCAGCGCTGTTTCGCCGACTGCCCCTATGCGGCCATCACGATGGTGCCGCATCCGAACCAGCGCGTCGGACGCCTGCTGGCCCAGGTCGACCCCGATCTCTGCGCCAGCTGCGGCATCTGCGCCGGAGCCTGTCCGTCATCGACACCATTCCGGCGGGCCGAAGATCTCCTCACCGGCATCGACATGCCACAATCGACCATAGACCAGCTGCGCCGGCGCCTGCGCGAATCCATCGCCGCCAGCACGGCGCGGCGACCGCTGGTGATCTTCGGATGCCAGCATGGCGCCTCGACCACTGATATGGCGGCAAGCGACGTGAGCAACCTGGAACTGCTGTGCGCCGGCCAGCTTCCTCCCTCGTTCGTGGAGTACGCGCTTCGCGACGGAGCCGCCGGCGTGCTGGTGGCCCCGTGCCGGGAATGCGACTGCGAGTTCCGCTTCGGCGAGCGCTGGACGATCGACCGGCTGCTGGGTCGGCGCGAACCGCACTTGCGCGCCGGCGTGGCGGACGGCCGCCTCGCGCTCGTGCCCGCCAGCAAGGGGGACGAACCCGCGCTCGCAGCCTCCCTGGCCAGGCTGCGCGAGCAGGTCGAATCGATGCCGCTGGAGGCCAGCCTGGGGAGCCGACGCCGTCATGCCTGAACTTGCCGCTACCCGGTCCACGCCACGGGGACCGATCGCCTGGGTCGGGCAGATACTGCTGTACGGCGCCTTTGCCGCGTTCATCGTCGTGTTCTCGAACTGGCCGGAGTATCGCCATCTCGCCGCCGACGAGGCAGTGATCAAGATCAGCTTCATCCATACCGGCCAGCCGGTGTCGGACTGCGTCCGGCAGACCGCCGAGGAACTGGCCAAGCTGCCGCCGAACATGCGAAGGCCGACCCGCTGCCCCCGCGAACGCTCGCCGATCGTCGTGGCAGTCGACATCGACGACGTCAACGTGCTGACCGACAGCGCCGAGCCCTCGGGGCTCTCGAAGGACGGCGCCTCGGCGGTCTTTCGCCGCCTCGTGGTGCCGGCCGGCGAACGACACATCTCGGTGCGCCTGAGCGACGACGTGCGCGCGCGCGATACACCGTACGAGCGCGACGAGGTCCTCGCGCTCGCACCGGGCCAGATCCTCGTCATCGATTTCGACGCCAGCCAGGGCGGGATCACGTTCAAATGAATACCCTCACCACCCATGGACTCCAACAGGCCGGTTCAGCCAACCCGGCACGAATCACGGCCTCCACGCCCGCCGACTATCTGCTGCCGACCGTCACCACGGCGCAGCGCCGACGCGCCCGCGCCTGGCTCGGTCTCGGCCTCCTCGCGCTGATCGGCTCGGGCCTGTTCTCGGTGCTGCTGGTGCTGGCGCGGACACCGGGGATCAACACCTGGCTACCGGCCGGCGACTTCTTCCGCGTCGCCCTGGTAGTGCATGTCGACCTGTCGGTCCTGGTGTGGTTCATCGCCATGGCCGGGCTGCTCTGGAGCCTCGACCTGCGCGACGCCCGGGGAACGCGTCCGCTCGGACATGCCGCACTGGTGCTGTGCTGGCTCGGTGCGCTGGGCATGGCGGTGTCCGCCTTCGCCGATCCGGGTGCGCCGGTGATGGCCAACTACATTCCGGTCCTCGATAGCGCCACCTTCCTCGGCTCGCTTGCACTGCTCGGCGCCGGCGCCCTGCTGCTCGTCGTGCGCGGCCTGGTCTACGCTCGTCCGATCGGCCTCGCGGTCGACGGCACCGGGGCGCTGCGCTTCGGACTGCATGCAAGCGTCGTGGCAAGCGCCGTCGCCCTGCTCGCCTTCGGACTTTCACTCGCCCTCGTCCCCACCGAACTGCCCGCCCGGACCTACTACGAGATCCTCTGGTGGGGCGGTGGCCATGCCCTCCAGTTCACCTGGACACTCCTCATGCTGGTGTCCTGGCTCGTGCTGGCGCAGGCCTGCGGCGGACGGATTCCCCTGAGCCCCCGGATCGTGCTGCTGATGTTCATGCTGGCGCTGGCCAGCGTCTTCGTCACGCCTCTCGCCTATCTCATGCACGAAGTCACGACCGTGGAGCATCGCGAGATGCACACCTGGGGCATGCGCATCGGCGGTGGCCTGGCGATCGCGCCGCTCGCTCTCGCGGTGCTGCTGGCGATCGCGCCGCTGCGCCGGCCCGAGCCCGCCCGGCGCCCGCTGCGCGCGGCGCTGCTCGCGTCCATGCTGCTGTTCGTCGCCGGCGGCATCATCGGGCTCACCATCGAGGGCAACAATGTCAAGATCCCGGCGCACTACCACGGCTGCATCGTCGGCGTGACCCTCGCCCTGATGGGGCTGGTCTACCACCTGCTTCCGCAACTGGGCTGGCAAGCTCCGCAAGGCCGCCTCGCAGTGCTGCAGCCCTGGCTCTACGGCATCGGCCAGCTACTGCACATCGTCGGCCTGGTCTGGTCCGGCGGCTACGGCGTCCAGCGCAAGGTGGCTGGCAGCGAACAGGTGTTGCGCAGCACGGCCGAAGTCGCCGGCATGGGGCTGATGGGCCTGGGCGGGCTGCTGGCGATCATGGGCGGACTGCTGTTCGTCGTCGTGGTCCTGCGCGCGATGCGAAGGCGGGCGCCCCGCGGCCAGCGGAGGGCAGCATCATGATCGGCCTGCTCCAACGTGGATTGCGGGCCCTGTTCATGGGCGCGGAAGCCGTGTTCAACCGCGCCTTCGGCGACCGGCTCAATCCGCTGTACCACCTCGGCTCCATCACCTTCTTCCTGTTCTGGATCATCGCCGGAACGGGAATCGTGCTCTACATCTTCTTCGACACCAGCGTCCATGGCGCCTACCAGTCGGTGGACCGGATCACCCATGGACTCTGGGGTATCGGCGGCATCCTGCGCGGCCTGCATCGCTATGCCTCGGACGCGATGATGCTCACGATGTGCCTGCACCTGGCGCGGCACTTCACCTTCAATCGCATGCGCGGCTTCCGCTGGTTCTCCTGGGTAACCGGGGTGGCGCTCCTGTGGATCGCCTATCTCGCCGGCGCCAATGGCTACATGCTGCCCTGGGATCGCCTTGCCCAGTTCGTCACCCAGTCGAGCTTCGAGCTGCTCGACTGGCTGCCGGGCTTCGACGGCCGGCTGATCCGCAACTTCATCCTGCCCGAGAGCGTCAGCGACCGACTCTTCTCGCTGCTGGTGTTCATCCACATCGGCGTACCGCTGAGCATGCTGCTGCTGATGTGGGTCCATGTCCAGCGGGTGCCCAAGGCGGCCATGCAGCCGCCCCGGCCGATCACCATCGCCCTCCTCGTGACCCTGTTCGTCATGGCGGCGGCGGTCCCGGCCCTGAGCCAGGGGGGTCCGGCCGACCTGAGCACCGCGCCCGAGGTGCTGAGCATCGACTGGTTCCTGCTGGGCCTGTTTCCCCTCGTCTACGCCATGCCCCTGGCCGGCGTCTGGGCCCTGGTGGGCGGGGTCACCCTGCTGCTGGTGGCCGTTCCCTGGCTGCCGCCGCGGCGCGGCGCCGCACAGGGCACGCAGCTGACGATCCATCCGGGACCGGCGCATGCGCCCGCCCGGGCGGGCGAAACCATTCTCGAGGCGGGACTGCGCGCCGGGCTGGCGCTGCCCTACGACTGTCGCTCCGGTGGTTGCGGCGTCTGCGTGTGCACGGTTCTCGCCGGACGGGTCGATCTCGGCCCCTACCAGCCGGCGGCGCTGACCGAAGCGCAGCGGGCTCGAGGCCAGGCCCTGATGTGCTGCGCGGTTGCGCTCGAGGATGTCGAGATCGAGGTCGAGGGCGTGGCCAGCCTCGTGACGGGCGAGGAAGGCGCCGTCGAAGCCGTGCGCATGTGGCAGGGACGGGTCGAGCAGATGGAAAGGCTCACCGACGACGTCATGCGGATCATGGTGAGCCTGCCGCCCGGCGAACGGCTGCGCTACGTTGCCGGGCAGTACGTGAACATCGTCCTCGAGGATGGCGCACGACGCGCCTTCTCGTTCGCCAGCGCACCGGACGATGGCGCGGGGCCGATCGAGCTGCATGTCCGCCTGATCCCGGGCGGACGCTTCACCACCCATGTCTTCGAGGCGATGAAGGTTGGCGACGCCATCAACTTCGAGGGACCGTTCGGCCGCTTCACGCTCAACGAAAGCGATCGACCCATCCTCTTCGTTGCCGGCGCCACCGGCTTCGCGCCGGTCAAGAGCATCCTCGAGGATGCCTTCCGCCGCGGCGTGCAGCGGCCGATGCGACTCTACTGGGGCGTGCGCCAGTCCGACGACCTCTACCTGCACGACCTCGCCCAGCAGTGGCAGCGTGAACACGAGAACTTCAGCTTCGTTCCGGTGCTCTCCGAACTGCCCGAGGAGGATCCCTGGCAGGGCCGGCGCGGCCTGGTCCACGAGGCGATCCTGGCCGATCACCAGGATCTCTCGGCCTACGAGGTCTACGCCTGCGGCTCGGTGATGATGGTCGAGGCGGCGGTGCCGGCGTTCGTGGCGCAAGGCCTGTCCGAGGATTTCTGCTTCTCGGACGCCTTCACGCCTTCCACGTCCCGCTCCGGGGATGGGGCCGCCGACGCCGATGGCAGCCCGTCCGCCGAGCCGCCACCGCCGGCGACCTGACGACTTCCCGACGGGCCGGCCCCGGCCGGCTTCGAAGGCTCACGCCACCGCGGGCCGCCCGTGGGATGCGGCCCCCACGCGACGCCCCTGCAGCCACCAGATGAGGCCCACCAGCAGGAGCCCGAACGGAAGTACCCAGTGCGGGCTCGGCCGCTGCGCCGGAACGAGCACGGCCTCGATATCCCAGCCCTGCTCGAAACCGGCCTTCTGCGCCGGGGAGCCGAAGCGCACTCCCGTGATCTGGACGCTGTCGCCGAACGCCAGGACCGAGAGCCCGGCATCCGAGAGCCGCTTGCGCGCTTCTTCCGGCGCGCCCAGCCGCAAGGCGAGCGACTTGGACCGTTCCTCGCCCTCGATGGTCATCCCGCTGATCCGGGCCAGGAAGCGCCCGTCGTCGGGGATCTCCTCCACGACCCGCGACCATTCCGACGGCGCCACTGTCCGGTAGGGGTCGTAGACCATGTCGAGAAAGAAGTTCGGCCGGAACAGGACGAACACGGCGAAGAGCAGCAGGAGATTCTCCCACCACCGCGAACGGGTGCGGAACCAGCTCATGGTCACCGCGGCGAAGACCAGCATCGCGACGACGGACGTCGTCACCACGACGAGCGCGGTGAACCAGTTGTCGATCCCGATCAGGAGCAACTGGGGATTGAACATCCACAGGAATGGCAGGATCACCGTTCGCAGGGCATAGGTCGCGCCCTGCACGCCGGTCTTGATCGGATCCTCGCCGGAAATCGCCGCCGCGGCGAAGGTGGCCAGCCCCACCGGCGGCGTGATGTCTCCCATGATTCCGTAATAGAAGACGAACATGTGGACCGCGATCAGCGGGATGATGACACCGCTCTGCGCCCCGAGTTCCACCACGACCGGCGCCATCAGGCTGGCGACCAGGATGTAGTTGGCGGTGGTTGGCACGCCGAGACCGAGCACGAGGCACACGAAGGCGGTGAACAGCAGCATCAGCATGATGTTGCCGCCACTGATCAGTTCGACCAGGTCGGTCATGCGGAAGCCGAGGCCGGTCAGCGTGATGGTGCCGACGATGATGCCGGCGGTGGCGGTTGCCACCGCGATCCCGATCATGTTGCGCGCGCCGTTCTCGAGCCCGCCCACGGCATCGGTGGCGCCGCGCGCCAGTCCGGCGACGGCTTCCCCGGTCCGGCCCCGGAACAGCCCGACAAGAAGGTGTTGGGTCAGCATCAGGAACAGGAGGCTGGCGCAGGCCCAGAAGGCGGCGAGCGACGGCGAGGTTTCGTCGACCATCAGCATCCAGATGAGCACGCCCACCGGAATCAGGAAATGGAGTCCCGCGCGCACCGTCGGCCAGGTCTCGGGCCGGACCGGATTGCGGATGTCGATATCGACCGGCATGTCGGGCGCCCGCGCCACCTGCCAGGTGGCCAGCAGGTAGAGCGCCGCCATGATTAGCGCCACCAGCCAGCTCGCGTTCTCGCCCAGCATCGCGCGAGCGCCGAGGACCGCGTAGTACACCAGGCACATCACGACGATGCTGCCGAACAGGCCGAGCCCGTATCCCTTGAGCTTGTCGATCACGGACCGCGAGTGGGGGGCGACCATCGGCCGGAGATCGAGCTTGAGCGCCTCCAGGTGCACGATGTAGAAGAGCCCGATATAGGCGAGACAGGCCGGCAGGATCGCGTGCTTGACGACCTCGGAATACGGAATCCCGACGTACTCGGTCATGAGGAAGGCGGCCGCGCCCATCACGGGCGGCATGATCTGGCCGTTGACCGATGCCATGGTCTCGATCGCGCCCGCCTTGATTCCGCCATAGCCGGAGCGTTTCATGAGCGGGATGGTGAAGATGCCGCCGGACACCACGTTCGCGACCGAGGATCCCGACACCACGCCATTGAGCGCCGAGGACACCACGGCGACCTTGGCCGGTCCGCCCCGCATGTGCCCGAGCACGGCGAAGGAGACCTGCATCATGTAGTTGCCGCCGCCCGCCCGGTCGAGAAGCGAGCCGAACAGCACATAGACGAAGATGGTCGACACCGACACGCCCAGGGCCACCCCGAAGACACCCTCGGTGGTGAGCCACATCTGCGACATGGTGCGCGAGATCGACGCCCCCTTGTGCAGGAGCACGTCGGGCATGTACGGACCGGCGAAGACGTAGATCAGGCAGACGATGGCCAGCGCCGCCATCGGCCAGCCCACCGCGCGGCGTGTGGCCTCGAGCAGCAGGAGCATGCCGATCGCCCCGGTCCACAGGTCCATGCCGGTGGGCTGCCCGGGTCGCGTGGCCAGTTCCCGATAGAACACGATCAGGTAGGAGGCGCAGAACGCGGCGGCGATCGCCAGCAGCCAGTCCGCCAGCGGAACGCGGTCGCGCGGCGACAGGTTTTTGAAGGCGGGGAAGGCCAGGAAGGCGAGGAAGATCCCGATGGCCAGGTGCAGGGACCTCGCCTCGGTATCGTTGATGATGCCGATGCCGAGCGAGAAAGGCAGCGGGCTGGCGTAGAAAAGCTGCCAGAGCGACCAGCCGATCGCCAGCAGGGAGACCAGGCTGGCGACGAATCCGCTGCTCAGCTTGCGGCCACCGGTATCGGCTTCCGCGACGAGGTCCTGGAGCTTTTCCGTATCGAGGGCGCCCTCGCTTTCTTTCGTTGTATTTGCCACGGCTCTCTCTTCTGGTTGCCGCTCCCGATGGCGCGTCCCGGTCCGGGAGGAGACCGCCCCCTGCAACGGGGGCGGTGCGGGTCTTACTGCACCCAGCCCTTCTCCTTGAAGTAGCGGGCGGCGCCTTCATGCAGCGGCGCCGAGAGGCCGTTCTTCACCATGTCCTCCGGCGTGAGATTGGCGAGCGCCGGATGCAGGCGCTTGAACTCGTCGAAATTGTCGAACACCGACTTCACCACCTGGTACACGGTATCGGCAGGCACCTTCGACGACGCCACGAGCGTGGCGAGCACGCCATAGGTTTCGGTGTCCTGCGGATTGTTGGGATACAGCCCGGCCGGGATCGTCGCCTTCGCATAGTAGGGCTTGCCCTCGAGCAGCTTGTCGATCTCGGGGCCCTCGAGCGATACCAGCTGAGCGCCGCAGGTCGTCGTGGGATCCTGGATGTTGGCGCTCGGATGGCCGACGGCGTAGAAGAAACCGTCGATCTTGCCGTCGCACAGCGCCGGACCGTGCTCGTCGGCCTTCAGCTCGGATGCGAGCGAGAATTCGTCGGGCGTCCAGCCGAGCGCGCCCAGCAGTTCATCCATCGACGCACGTGTCCCCGACCCCGGGTTGCCGATGTTGAAGCGCTTGCCCTTGAAGTCGGCGAACTCCTTCACATTGGCCTCCTTGCGGGCGACGACGGTGAAGGGTTCCGGATGCACCGAAAACACCGCGCGCAAGTCTCCATAGGCGCCGGCATCCTTGAACTGGCCCACCCCCTCGAGCGCGTTGAACTGGACATCCGACTGGACGAAGCCGAGGTCGAGCTCGCCCTCCTTGATGGTATTGACGTTGAAGACCGAGCCGCCGGTGGACTCGACGGAGCAGCGGATGTTGTGCGTTGCACGGTCCTTGTTGACCAGTCGGCACACCGCGCCGCCCGCGGCGTAGTAGACACCGGTGACGCCACCGGTACCGATGGTGATGAACTTCTGCTGGGCGGCAACAGGGCTGCTGCCCAGGGCGGCCACCGCTGCGAACGCGACGGATGCTGCCAGCGCAACGGGGCGCAGGCGGCTCGTGGAGCGGGTCGATAGTCTCATCTTGGGTTTCCTCTGGTGGGGGTGATCAACTGCCGGGACCGGCAAGTACGGAATCGAGCGTCCGGTCGAGCGCTCGTTGCAGCCGCAGGACGATCTCGTCGATATCGTCCTCCGACACGATGAAGGGCGGCGCAAGCAGGACATGGTCGCCGCGGCGACCGTCGATCGTTCCGCCCATCGGATAGCACAGCAAGCCCTCGTCCATCGCGAACCGCTTGAGAGTGGCATGAAGCTGGATCGCCGGATCGAAGGGCGCGCGGGTTTCGCGATCGCCGACCAGTTCGATGCCGACGAAGAGCCCGCGACCGCGGATGTCCCCGACCCGGGGATGATCGCCCAGGGCCTCGCGCAGCCGCGCCATAAGCTGCTCGCCCCGGCGGCATACCTGCGCGAGGAGCCCGTCGCGCTCGATGACCGTCTGGACGGCGAGCGCTGCGGCACAGGCGGTGGCATGGCCCAGATAGGTGTGGCCATGCTGGAAGAAGCCACTGCCTTCGCGCATCGCGTCGACGATCCGCTGCTGGGCCAGCACCGCCCCGATCGGCTGATAGCCACCGCCAAGCCCCTTGGCGATCACGAGCAGATCGGGCGTGACGCCTTCCGCCTCGCAGGCATGCAGGGTGCCGCAGCGACCCATGCCGCACATGACTTCGTCGAGGATCAGCAGGACGCCGTGGCGATCGCAGACTTCCCGGATGCGCCGGAAATAGCCCGGGACCGGCGCCAGCGCGCCGGCGGTCGCACCGACGACCGTCTCCGCAACGAAGGCGATCACCTGCTCGGGGCCGATCCGCCGGATGGTTTCGTCGAGCTCGCGCGCGAGCCGCTCGCCATACTGCTCCGGCGTCTCGCCGGCGGCGCGGTCCCGGTATTCGTAGCAGGGCGATACATGCTCGACATCCACCAGCAGCGGCGCGAACTGGGCACGGCGCCAGGCGTTGCCGCCCACCGCAAGCGCCCCGAGCGTATTGCCGTGGTAGCTCTGGCGACGCGCGATGAAACGCCCGCGCTCGGGCTGGCCGATCTCGACGAAGTACTGGCGCGCCATCTTGAGGGCCGCCTCGATCGCCTCCGAACCACCGGATACGAAATACGCATGGCTGGTGCCGGCCGGGGCGCGCTCCACGAGCCGGTCCGCCAGCCGCTCGGCCACCTCGGTGGTGAAGAAGCTGGTGTGCGCGTAGGCGAGCTGCCCGAGTTGGGCCCGCATCGCCTCGAGGACATCCGGGTGGCCATGGCCGAGGCAGGAAACCGCGGCGCCTCCCGAGGCGTCGATGTAGCGCCGGCCCTCGCTGTCGCGCAGCCAGACGCCTTCGCCCGATACCGCCGTGGGGTAGTTGCGCGAGAGGTGTCGATGGAAGACCGCGGTCACTGCGCGCCCCTGAGGTACCGGCTGGTGGCCGTGGCCGGATCGATGTACGCCCGGTCGGCCTCGCGATGGCCTTGTATCGTCCGCAGCCGGGCGAGCACGCCTTCGCCGCCAAGCGATGCGATCGCCTGCAGAAGGGTTTCGCCAAGGGCGATCGCGCCGCTCACGGACTGGAAATACGAGGGGGTATCGGTCCGGGCCAGCAACACATGCCGCGCCGGGCGCGCTATCGGGGAAAGCGGGCTGTCGGTGATCGCCACCAGGCCGATGCCGCCGCTGGCCGCCTTGCGGGCGGTTTCCCTCGCGACACGGGTGTACGGCGCCTGGCTGAAGACGACCAGCCGGTCCTCGGGACCCAGCCGGTGGACCTGGTCGAGCAGCGTACCGGCGGTGTCGGTCAGCAGCAGGGTTTCGTCGCGCAGCATGTCCAGCAGGTACTGGAAATGATGCGCGACACCGTGGCTCGCCCGCAATCCCAGGACCCCGACGCGACGCGCCTCGAGCAGGCTCCTGGCGGCCGCCTCGAAATCATTGGCCCAGGGCCCGTCGAGCACCGATGCCACGTTGGCGCGCTGCATGGAATTGATCGCCTCGGCCCGCTGCCCGATGGGGTCGCGGTGCGCCTGCAGGACCTCGGCACGGCCGGCGTAGTCGGCCGCCTGCATCAGGACGAGGCTGGCGCGAAACGGCTCCCGCAGGTCCTCGTAGCGCTCGAAGCCGAGCGCATGGGACAGCCGGCTGAGCGTGGCCGGCTGCACGTTGGCGCGCCGAGCCACGGCCCGCATCGAATACCGGCCGATGTCCGCCGGATTGGCGGCCAGCCAGCGCGCGGCGCGCTTGAGCTCCGGACTCAGGGATTCGAAATGCGATTCGATGCGACACCTGACGTCTGCGACCTGCATGATTCGATTGTTTCAAGGTTTTCGATCTGAAACATCGGGGATTTCCCGGGCGTGGCCGAGGATCAGGGTTCGAGGATGTTGAAGTTCGGCGCGAACTCCTCGAGGGTCGCGAACAACCGTGCCGCGGCCGCCCGATCGCCGCTCACCGAGAGCTGCCCGCCGTCGAGCGCATCGGCCAGCGGCCGGCCGGAGGCGACGATCGTCGCCAGCCCTTCGCGGTCGGTCGACAGGGTCGCCATCGCAGCCGCCCCGTGCGAGCCCGGCAGGTGGCTCAGTGCCGAATGGCTGAGCGTCAGCCGATGGCTGCTGCCCTCGTCGCGCATCGTCCAGTCCAGCCGCAGCTGCAGGCCTTCGGCCTTGCCGGCATCGACCCGGATCGCGAGATAGTCGAAGAACATCTCCATGGGCAGCATCGGGACCACCTTGCGGCCGATGACGGCGCCCGGACCGGGTTTCGGCGCGCCGAACCGGAGTTCCTTCGCGCCCAGCAGGTAGGCGTTGCGCCAGGTCGATGATTCGCTCTGGTAGCCGAGCTGCTCCATCGCATCGGCCAGCAGTTCGCGGGCGGCCCGGTTGGCCGGATCGGCGAAGACGAGATGGCGACCGACTTGCACCACCCAGCGGTACTCGCCAGCGTCGAAGTCGCGGCGGGCGCGCTCGAGCACCGCCTCGGCGCCGCCCATGTAGTCGATGGTCTTCGTCGCCGTGGCCACCGGCGGCAAGGGGTCGAGACTCGCCGGGTGGCCGTCGTAGGGACCCATGTAGTGGGCATAGATCGCCCGCAGGTTGTGCGCGATCGCGCCGTAGTAGGGGCGCGCATGCCATCGCCCCTCGAGCGAGGCAGGCATGCGGAATCGCTCGGCGATCTCGTCGGGCGTCAGGCCGTGACTCATGAGCCGCAGGCACTGGTCGTGCATCACGCGGTAGAGGTCGCGCTGTTCGATGATGAAGCGCCGCGCCGGCTCACGTCCCCAGGTCGGCCAGTGGTGCTGGGCGATCACCACGTCGGTGCGATCGATGAACGCATCGAGCGCCGCGTCGAGGTACTTGGACCACGCGAGCGCATCGCGGGTGCGCGCCCCGCGCAAGGGGCACAGGTTGTGCATCGTGTGGCAGCCGTTCTCGGCGAGGTTCAGCACCCCGAACTGCGGGAAGAAGAAGTTCATCTCCGCCGGCGCCTCCGTTTCCGGCGTGAGCTGGAAGACGATCTCGATTCCGTCGATGACATGCGTCTCCATCGGCTCGGTGATGTGCATGGTCGGCGCGATCAGGCTGCTGGTGCCCCGCCCCATGGTCTTGCCGAGACCGGAGTCGACATGCGAGCGCGGCCCCGCCGCGAGTGTCGGGCCGAACTGGAACATGGCGCGCCGGCGCATCGGGACGCCCGCCAGGACATTCTCCGAGACCGCCGCTTCCATGAAGCCCGCGGGCGCAATCACCTGCACATCGCCCCTGGCGACCTCGGCCGGGCTGACGACGCCCTCGACGCCGCCGTAGTGGTCGAGATGGCTGTGGCTGTAGATCACGCAGCGCACCGGGCGATCGCCCCGATGCCTGCGGTAGAGCGCAAGCGCGACAGCGGCCGACTCGCAGACGGTCAGCGGATCGATCAGGATCAGCCCGGCGTCGCCTTCGATGATGGTGATGTTGGCGATGTCGAAGCCGCGCACCTGGTACATGCGCTCGCAGACCTTGAACAGGCCGTGGATGCGATTGAGCCGGGCCTGCCGCCAGAGGCTCGGATTGACCGAATCGGGCGGCTCGAGCGCCTCGAGGAAGGCATAGGAGGACAGGTCCCAGACTGCCCGGCCATCGGCGGTCTCGATCCGGGCATCGGGCACCGTATCGATGAAACCGCGCCAGGCATCGTCGAAGCAGCCGTCGTCGGAGAAATCGAGCCGGGCGCCGAGCGCCGCATTGGCCCGGCAGGTATGGATCGAGGCCGGCTTGAGCACGGCGCCCCGGTCTTCGGACATGCTCATTCCGCCGCCACCCTCAGGATCGTCTTGCCGAGCCCCTGGCCGGACAGGGCGAACTCCAGGGCCGCGGCGAATTCCCCGAATGCGAACTCCCGGCCCAGCGGTGGCTCGATCGAGCCGTCCGCCATCCAGTCCAGAAGCTCGGCCAGGTGCGCCGCACCCGCCTCGGCCTCGAACAGGAGGAACTGGCGCACGTCCACTCCCACGAGGGCGGCGCCCTTGAGCAGGGGCAGGTTGGCACGCAGGGCCGGAATCGGCCCGCCGGCGAAACCGACGACCAGGTGTCGACCGCGCCATGTCAGGGATCGGAACGCCGGCTCGAACAGCGGCCCGCAGACCGGATCGAAAACGACGTCCGGCCCCTTCCCGCCGCAGAGCTCGCGGATGCGCTCGCGAAAGCCCTCGACAGCCGAATCGATGCCCAGGTCCGCTCCTGCCCGCTGCGCGAAATCGCGCTTGGCCGGCGTCGAAGCCGCCGCGATCACCCTCGCGCCCAGGCGCTTGCCCACCTGGACCGCGGCCGAACCGACGCCGCCGGCCGCACCCGTCACGAGCAGGGTTTCCCCGGGCAGCAGCCGGGCACGGTCGCGCAGGCCATGCAGCGCGGTGATGTAGTTGGTTCGCAGGCCGGTGGCCTGGGCAAAACCCAGCCGATCGGGAATCTTCGTGACGGCGGCACCGGAAGCGATCGCGAATTCCGCGAATCCACCGTCGACCTGGGCCACCACCCGGTCCCCGACCGAAAGGCCTTCGACGCCCTCGCCGACCGCGTCCACCCAGGCGCCAACCTCCTTGCCCGGGACATGCGGAAGCGGCGGCTTGACCTGATAGCGGCCCAGGGACACCAGGGAATCGACGTATCCGACTCCGCATGCGGCCACCCGCAGCAACACGGTTCCGGGTTCAAGCGCCGGCAACGGCGCATCGACCATCCGGTACTCGGCGATGGAATCCAGTGACGCCGCTTCGACCCGTCTCATGTCGCTCCTCCTTCGCCCCTGGGCGTGTCGTTCGCCCCGAGGATACGAGAAAGTCCGTCTCCGGAAGGAAACGGAGCCTCGGGGATGCAAAAGCATGCGGGAGATTGATGCAGGACAAGTCGAGGGCCGACATGCGCTTGCCCCGGCATATGGCCCCACCTAGACTCAACAACAAGAATAATTCCTGTTCCTTGCCGGGTTCGATAACGACAATTTCTGGGCCAACGTGACCATACCAAGCGCTTCGAAGGACAGGAGGGCTGTCCGCCATCACCCCGACATCTGCAGGCGACCGTCGGAAGGCTTTCCTCCCGCGTCGGGCGTGCTGGGCCACTGGCTGCGCCGGGGCCTGGCGGCAGGCTGGCCCTTGCTCGCCGCCGGTGCGGCCCTGGCGCAGGGGCAGCCTGCGGCCACCACGATCGCCGACGCAGACGACGTCCGGCAGTTCGACACCGTGACGGTGATCGGCACGGGCCTGCCCACCGAAGTTCTGCACAGCCCCGCTGCCATCACCATCCTCAATGCGGAGGATGTCGAGGCGAAGGCGCCCGCCTCGTTCGCCACCCTGCTGCGCGACGTACCGGGCCTGCAGGTTTCGGAGGAAGGGATCGAGCGCATCTCGATCCGCGGCGAAAACCCGCGCCGCATCGCCATCCTGATCGACGGCCAGAAACTGACCGATCACACCAGCTACGGCCAGCCGGTGCTGGTCGATCCGACGACGATCGAGCGCATCGAGATCGTGCGCGGCTCGTCCTCGGTCGTCTCGGGCAGCAGTGCCATCGGCGGGGTGATCAACATCATCACCAAACGCGGCGCGGACAGGCCCTTCACCGCGAGCGCGACGGCGGGCTACCTCTCGGCCACGAGCGGATATCGCGTCTCGACCACCGCGGCCGGTACGGTCCGTACCGGGCCGGGCGAGCTCGACTACAACCTCAGCCTGGGCAGGATGAAGCAGAATGACCGCCGCACGCCCGACGGCAAGCTGATCCCTTCCGCCATGGAAGACCGCAACGTGTCCGGCCACCTCGGCTACCGGCTCGGGCAGCACTACGTGGGCCTCAAGGCCCAGGCCTACGACCTGGGCGCCGACGTCTACGTCGGCGACCCCGACTTCCTTCTCTCGCTGCCGCACCGCGACCTGCGCAAGACCTCGATCTTCTACGAAGGAACGCATCTGACGCCGTGGCTGACCAAGCTCAGCGCCAGCCTGTACCGACAGACGATCGACCGCGACTTCCGCAACGACACCAGCACCGCCGCCGGACCCATGCGCATCCGGGTGCTCTCCTCGTCGATCGACGCGCAAACCACCCGCGGGGCCACGGTCCGCGCCGAGATGAAGTTCTCGCCGGGCAGTCGCACCGTGGCCGGCCTCGAATGGGAGGACGACGCCCTTACCTCCGACAAGGTCACCGACACGACGCGCACGCCGCCCGGCATCACCGTCAACACGGTACGCTACGACGACGCCGAAACCAGCACGGTATCCGTGTTCGGGCAGCACGAGTTCTCGCTCACCGACCAGCTGACCGCCACCCTGGGCGCCCGCGGCTCCCGCATGCGCTCGGACCACAGGGCATCCATCACCAACGGTGCGCCCAACGCCACCAACGAAAGCTCCGACAGCAAGCTCCTCGGCTCGGCCGGCCTGGTCTGGACGCCATCCAGCAGCCTCGCGCTACGCGCCAATATTTCGCAGGGTTACATCTACCCGACGCTCGGCCAGCTCTTCCTGACCGCCACCGGCGGCGGCGTCACCCTGGAAGGAAACCCCGATCTCAAGCCCGAAACCTCCACCACCTACGAAATCGGCGCGCGCTACGCGGCCGGCCGCACGGTGCTGGACGCCACCCTGTTCCACGCCCGTTCCGAGGACTACATCGCCAGCGTGGCCACCGGCGCCTTCGGTACCTACGAGAACGTCGATGCGGCCCGCAGCACCGGCATCGAGCTCTACGCCGAGCATGCGCTCGGCGTATGGGGCCTCACGCCGTACACCTCGTTCGTCGCCATGCACCGGGAACTGCGCTTCGGCAACGGCTACCAGACCAGCGACAGCGGTACGCCCCGATTCGCCGGCAAGGTCGGCCTGCGCAAGGACTGGACCGCCGGCAGCGCGGCCGGAACCTTCGACGTGTACCTGTTCGGCGAATCGAAGGTGCGCATGCGCGATGCGAGCGGTGCCAGCCTGGACGGCGCAGCCGGCTACGCCACGCTCAACGTGCGGGCCAATGTCTTTCTTCCGAACGACTGGACTCTCGTGGCCGAGCTGAACAACCTGAACAACCGGCGCTACCAGCCCTATGGCCAGATGCCCGGCGCCAGGCGCTCGATCAACCTGTTCGTCACCAGGAAATTCTGAGCCGGCCCGGAGATAATGGGGTCAGACTCCATTTCACACGCACGCGCCCGTGCCGGGCGCACCAAAGAAAAGGCCCCGCCTCCTTCCGGACGCGGGGCCTTTTCGTCACGCCCGGAAACCCCGGACGCGACACGATCACATGTGGTCGATCATCACCTGGCCGAAGCCCGAGCACGACACCTGGTTCGCGCCCTCGAGCAGGCGGGCGAAGTCGTAGGTGACGTTCTTCGAGAGGATCGCCTTCTCCATCGAGCTGATGATCAGGTCGGCCGCCTCGGTCCAGCCCATGTGCCGCAGCATCATCTCGGCCGAGAGGATCACCGAGCCCGGGTTGACGTAGTCCTTGCCGGCGTACTTCGGCGCGGTGCCGTGGGTGGCCTCGAACATCGCCACCGAATCCGACAGGTTGGCGCCCGGGGCGATCCCGATTCCGCCGACCTGCGCCGCGAGCGCGTCGGAGATGTAGTCGCCATTGAGGTTGAGGGTGGCGATGACATCGTATTCGGCCGGACGTAGCAGGATCTGCTGCAGGAAGGCGTCGGCGATGACGTCCTTGACGATGATCTCCTTGCCGTCCTTCGGGCTCTTGAGGGTCATCCACGGACCGCCATCGAGCAGGGTCGCGCCGAATTCCTTCTGCGCCAGGCCGTAGCCCCAGTCACGGAAGGCGCCTTCGGTGAACTTCATGATGTTGCCCTTGTGCACCAGGGTCACCGACGGACGACCGTTGTCGATCGCGTACTGGATTGCCTTGCGCACCAGGCGCTCGGTGCCCTCGCGCGACACCGGCTTGATGCCGATCCCGGAGGTTTCCGGAAAGCGGATCTTGTTGACGCCCATCTCCTTGACGAGGAACTCGATGAGCTTGCGGGCGGAATCGCTTCCTTCCTCGTACTCGATACCCGCGTAGATGTCCTCCGAGTTCTCGCGGAAGATCACCATGTCGGTCTTCTCGGGCTCGCGCACGGGGGACGGCACGCCCTGGAACCAGCGCACCGGGCGCAGGCAGACATACAGGTCGAGCTGCTGGCGCAGCGCCACGTTGAGCGAGCGGATTCCGCCGCCGACCGGGGTCG
>Ga0172382_10001367_pt1 | contig 43787 bp, 39 predicted proteins | sample Leawel138RmetaG_FD_122245 | JGI IMG/M metagenome (GOLD analysis project Ga0172382, IMG submission 122245) | Leachate microbial communities from a municipal landfill in Southern Ontario, Canada - Leachate well 138R metaG | ecosystem: Engineered > Solid waste > Landfill > Unclassified | place...
GCGGAGTCCTCCTCCACTCAAGAAATCTTGTTGGGCCAGAACATCCGAGGTTCCCTGAGCTCTCACAAGCCTAGAGGCCACAGAAGCTTCCACCCAATGAAGTTCTACCATCTGGCTGTATTGATGTGGAAATTGGGGCCTCAGAGGCAAGGGCCGACCCTTGAGACTGTGATGTCGTAACGCCGGGGTCTCCTGTTTCACAGCCAGCCAAGAAAAGAACCATCAAAGCCAGCATAGCAGATACAAAATGAAGTCGAAACAAATTGAGAAGCCTCCCCTGCCAGCTTAATACGGGCTCTGAAAAAAAAAACTCCTTTCGTAAATTATTCAATGTAAACTTTGTAAGTCAACCGGCTCAAAGCCGAATCAACAGCCCGGTGAGCAGGAAGGCAAGGGCCGCCGCGGCCGCTATCATCTTGTAGGAGCGCTTCTTTAGCCTCCACCCTGTTTCTCGATCGCTTACCGGTTGCAGTTGGCCCTCGGTCATGTCTCGATCGACGATGGCCAGGAAGACGCAGGTCCGGGTGCGGGCCTGCATCAGGTTCAAAAAGGCAAAGAAAAACGGCACCACGGGACCCCACTGGAGCCAGCCCGGAGGGGGATGGAGTTTGCTCAAGACCGCCAGGGCAAAGGCGATCACCAGAGAGCCGTAGCCCAGGACTCGCCGTTTTTTGACTTCCGGCTCATTCAGGTTGCAGCAGCCACAGACCTCAGCCACGGACCACCTCCGCGCCCAGCTCCTCCCACAGCCCCCAGACCGAGTCGGGGGTGGAGCGGATGCGAACCTTGAAGCCGTTGCCCAAGGCGGTCTGAAGCCCGGCCAGGCGGGCTTCGGTAGGTGGATCGAGTTCGGCCGACTGTAACACCTCGATCGAGGGGCACAGGATATGCGCATCTTGCGCGTTGACTTCGAGCAAAGGGTAGCCTCTTTCCAGGGCGTTACGAACGCCCCATGAGATCAGGGTCCAGGGGTTGTAGAAGCGGCTTCGGCTCCTGAGCTTCAGGGCAACCCGATCGGTATAAAACTTAAGCGAGTCGACACTCCGGGCCTGGTGCACTTGGGCCATGGCCTGGTCGATGTATTCTCGCAACTGGTGGTAGTGCCGATGCACCCTTCCGGGGTGCTCGTCCTGGGAGTAGACCCCGTACGGGTGAGGGAGGAGCGGATCGAACTCGGAGGCGTGGATCCCCTCGGACGTGTAGAACTGGTGTCCGGTGAAGGCCACGTAGTCTTCAAAACTTTTCCTGCAGACCACCATCCCGTACTTCTCCGGGTTTCGATCCAGGAGGGCTCCCGGTTCGGTGGAGAGGGGGGTGACCGAGACCTCCGACAAGACGTGACCGTACTCATGCACCATGCGGCCGGTCCACTCGAAGGCGTCTCGCACGTCCTCCTCTTCTTCACCGGCCAGACCTATGATGCCATACAGCCCCGACTCCATATTGGGTGCCTGGGCGATCAGCTTCACGGTGGTTTCGAAATCCGCGTTGGGGCGGAACGGCTTGAGCTGGTTGCGGTCGGCCAGGAGTTTGCGTAGCCGCTCGCTGTAGCACTGGGCATCTAGGGAGAGAAAGACGGAAGCGAATCGTTCCTGGAGCAGTTCCACGAAGTCGGGTTCGGGCAGGGACCAACTGTAGAAGAAAAGGTGATATTTCTTTTCCGGCAGTTGTTGGAAAAGCTGCTTGTAGTAGTCGGCCTTGGTGGGGTCGGCGATGGGGTCGAAGTCGAACATCACCGAGTTGTCCGACCAGCGGGCCAGGGTTTCGATGTCGTGCAAGACGTGGTCCAGAGGCCGGTAGAGGTAGCCCTTACGCCCGAACAGCTTTTTCTGCCCCAGCGCCGAGCCTCCGCAAAAAAGACAGGCGCAGCGGCACCCCTTTCCGGTCCAGATGTATGGCGCGGCGTGCCCCACCGTCTTGAGCAGGAGGGGATCGGCGATCTCGGTCAGATCGCTGAGCAGGCGCAGATCCTCGGGGTTGGCGTTGTTTTGCACGTACCGCACCGGGAGGTCCAACCCATCGGCGGTCAGGATGTTGGATTTTGGATTGCCGCGTACGTAGTCCAGCAGCGGCTGCTCGCCGTCGCCCCGGATGACCGCGTCGAAATCGGACTTCTCCACCACCTCCCGGGCAAAGCTGGTGGCCGTTTGACCCCCCATCACGCACTTGATCTCAGGATTCACCGACTTCACGAAGCGGGCCAACTGCAGGGCTCCGAACAGGGTGTCCCACCACTTACAAGAGATGGCCACGAACTCCGGATCGTGCTCCTGGATCCAGCCCGCCACTTTGTACTTCCAGTCTGGACCAGCCGCCGAATAGGTACGGGCCGGTTGGCCGTGGCGCTGGAGATAGGAGGCCAGGGTCAGGGTGGCGTTGTTGAACAACGAGCGCGAACCGTCGTGGCGGCGCGGGGGGTTGATGAAAAGAACGGGTCTCTTAGCCACCGCTGACCTCGGCGGTTTCCGCCTCCGGGAGCAGGCCCAGATGGTGCAAGAGGCCCCTGGTGCGCCCGCTCCAATCCGCTTCGGCGGTGTACTCCCGGTCTTGAAAGGTGAAGGTAATAGAGCGCGAGTGCAGCAGCATTCGCTTGACCTTGAAGGCCTCGTGGAAGGCCCGGTTCAGGGGTCGGTCACCGTGCTTCTGGTCGTTGACGATGGGGTAGCCCCAGCCCCGGAGGTGGCGGCGGATCTGATGGGTGAGACCGGTCTTGGGAAACAGCCGCAGCCTGGTTACCCGGGTCTGGGGGTGTTTGCCGAGTTCAAGGTCCAGCAGGTTCTTGCAAACGAAATGAATCCTGGTGCTGGCAGGCTTTCCGCTGAGCTCTCGATCGATGAGGTGTTCCTGGTCCGGCTCCAGGGGCGGCCAGCCGCGCACCACGGCTTCATACACTTTTTTTACCTCCCGCTGGGCAAAGGCCTGGGAAAGCTCCCGGGCGGCCTCTCGGGAGCGGGCCATCACGATCACCCCCGAGGTCTGGCGATCCAGTCTATTCACCGGATAGACCTCCGGCCCCAGTTGGTCGCGCATGGTTTTGACCAGGGTGTATCGATCGTTGGCTCCGCGAGAGCGATGAACCACCATGCCCGAAGGCTTATTGACCACCAACCAGTGATCCGTCTGGGCTACGATTTCAGGGACTTGCATGGGTATGGCTCTGTCCTTCGACGGTCCTGCCTGCTAAGACCTTTCCAGGTGCTTTGGGCCCCGAAACGAAAATTTGCAGATGTCATCCGGAATGGAAAAATTCCTACACCAAGAGCACTCGGAAGGGCGCCTTGACTCGGAAGGGGCCTTTACCGTTGCGCTGGAGAGCGCCCTGGAAAAGATGGCGCGCTATTCTCTGGAGCGGCCGAGTGCCTGGATCCTCAAGGTCATACAGGGCCTGGTGGGACTGGAGGCATCCAGTTTGAGGGGTCGAGTGCTCCGAGGGTGGACGAGTCTCGAGGTCCGCTTCAATGAGAATGGACCCTGTTGGAGCAAGTTGAGCCAGGCGATTTGCCGGCCGGACCCGGAGAGCGATCCCGCCCTGCACGATCTGTCGGTGGGTCTCTGGTCCCTGGTTCGGGGAGCGGAGCAAAGTTTCTCCATCAGGGGAGTGGTTAAAGACCCGGGAAAGTCTAGGTCCGAGTACCCCTTTTTGAGTTGGAAGGGCGGTGAGCTGACCGTGAATGACAAAGAAGTCGGTGAAGAAATGCTTTGTACCGAGTTCACTCTCTCTGTCGATCGCCCACCGGCCGGACTACTCTCACGAGTGGCACGGATGTTCGGGGGCGGGAGTTACTTTCTTGATGAGATGGAGGAGTTGCGCAACCTGGCTTACCTATTGCCGATCGAAGGCTGGATCGAGGGGATGTCCGGTCATCACTTTCTGCTAGCCCAGACCGGAGTCAAGGGAGTGGCCCGCCGGTTCGGCATCTCCAGCTACCCCAATCCCTTTTTGTGGGGCTGGCGGTATTCCGAGGACTTGCCGGAATTGAATTTACATCCGCGCTGGGCGGAGTTCGCCCAACACATCAAAGGGGGGGATTACGGACCAGGCTCAGGGCAGAAATGGCTGGCTCTCGACCTTGGGGGCTCTCATCCGGTGGCACTATGGGCGCTCAGCTTCGATTTTGCGAGTTGGGGAGTGGCTTCGGCACGGGAGCGCTCCGAGATACGCTGGGTCCGCAAGGGCGTGATCGTGGACCAAACGCCTCTGGAGATCCCTGAACACTTAACCATCGGATTGGTCTTGCATCTTTCGGCCGAAGGGCTACCCACCGACATCGGCGGCATGCGCCTGCGCCCGGGCGAGGCCTTTGAGGCGCGGCTGGAGGCTGGATTGGCCTTTCTTCGGAAGTTTCTCGATCCGGAAAAGATAAGGTGCAAAATTTTTAACTGGGGGCTTCCTCACCAGTTGCTGGAAAAGTGCTTGCAGCAACTGGGGGAACTGGCGCAGAATCTGACACCGGTGACCAGCCATAAAATCCCGCCAGCTCCTTAAAGGCGTCGGTGTCACTGGGTAGGTTTCCGTGCTGCTTGTTGCCTCGACCCTGGAGGGTAACTCCGGGTATTCCCTCCAGTCGGCTGCTGGTGCCGTGGACCAGACCGTCGCCCCCTTCGGCCTTGCCCCAGGGCAAGGTGATGGTGGCAAAGCCGTCGCTTCCGATGTTGAAGGCTTCGGTGCAGTTTTCGAGTTGGCGATCGAGGTTGGCGTTGAGGGCGGCGAGTTGAGGGCTCGATTCGGGCTTTTCCGGGTTCAACGGCATCATCCATTGCATGGCTGGTAAATGGGCGGCGTTGACCCCGGCGAGTTTCATGGCAAATTTGATGTCTCGATGGATCACGTAGTTGGCTAGGGCGGCAAAGCGGGAGCCCAGATGGCTGGTGCCCAGAAAAGCCACCTGATCGACCTTCTGCAGATCCTGGTTCAGCATTTGCCGTACCGCAGTGCCACCCATGCTGTAGCCCAGCACGTCGACCTTCTCTCCGTGCACTCCCTTGATCAGGCCCACCGCGTCTGCGATCTGAGGGGCTGTCTTATCTGGAGGCGATAAGACGTTGTCGTAGACACAGACAAAGACTTTGTCGCTTTCACCAACCTCGGTAAGTTGGGTGCATTCCTTGTCGGAATAGGCTTTTTCTTCTCTGAGGTAGACGGCTCGACTTCCGTTGTCCGGGTTCTTGAGGAGGTGGGCCACCAGGTTGTCAAATTTTTCCGGACGGGTGGTCCAACCAGGAAGGATCAAAAACGGGTCGTCGAGTTTGACCACCGGGGCGTCGGAGAGGGGCGGATGCTCTTTCTGGTGCTCGGCTGCGGCGTCGGCGGCGTCCTTGTACAAGATCCCCGAGCCCACGAACTGGGCGATCGCTATGGCGTCGGTGATCCAGGAGGCTTTGCGCTCTCCCAACTTGACCGTCTCCCGCTGGGGAGCAGGATCGACTGTCGGCGACTCCGGTCGGGGTGACCTGGAGCACTCGGGCAGGCGGTAAAGATTTGGGCCGAGGGCGAGCATGATCCCACTATAGTGAGACTCTTCCCTGAGGAGGTGAACAAAATTTGAACGATTCCCCGCCGAGTCCTTACGGGTATTGCTCTTTGGGCAGGGCCGGAGCCATACCCGCTTCCTCTTCGAGCACCGCAGGGTCCAGAGTGATCTCAAAGAGAGCACCGCCCCCTTCGGCATCCTTGATCACCATGTCACCCTTGTGTTTGCGCACGATCTCACGACAGATGGCCAGCCCCAGCCCGGTCCCCCGACCCACCTCCTTGGTGGTGAAAAACGGTTCGAAGATCTTGGCCCGATGGGCTTCCGGAACCCCGGGGCCGTTGTCGGCCACCCCCACCACTAGTTTCTTGCCTTTAAAGCTGGTAGTGACCTTGATTCGAGGATTTTCTACCCGGTTTTCTTTCAGGGCGTCCCGGGCGTTGGCGATGAGATTGGTGAAAACGTGGGACCACTGGCTGCCGTTGGCTCGCAGGGGGGGCAACTCCCCGAGTGCCAGTTCCAATTTGATGGAGTCTTGCTTTAACTCTTCCTTCATCATCTCTCCGATCCCTGAGATCACGGAGTTCAGGTTCATGTCCGCCCGCACGAAACGGCTGAAGGTCAGACCTTTCTCGCTCTGAACCGGCGAGCGGGAGTAGACCAGCAGCTTGTTGATGATATCCTTGCACTTCTCCACCGCTTCTTTCACGATGGAGAGTTTTTTCTGTTTCTTGGCGTCGTCTTCTCTGCGAAGCAGGGAACTCACCATGGTGAGGACGGCCCCTAACGGGGTGTTGAGTTCGTGGGCCACCCCGGCGGCCAGGCGCCCCACCGAAGCCAGGTGATGCTCCTGACCCATCTCCTGTTCGATCTCCTGGATCTCCATCTGGGCGGTGGCTTTGAGCTCTTTGACCTCATCGTGAAGTTTCAGGATCTCCAGGTCGGCGTGCAGTCCCGGGACCACGAAGGCAAAAAGGCGAGCCGTCATCTCCAGAAGACTACGCCGTATTTCGCCGGGCCGCTCCTCGTCTTCCCAAAAGAGGAGCAGCGCGGCTCCCTCGCTACTGGGAACCGGCAAGGCCAGCAAGAACCGCCCCCCCTGCACCGCTTCGGAGCTACCCCCCGAGTTCATGGTCTGCAGCAGCAGGTCCCGGACCACCCCGGGGCCGGTGACTTCGGCGCTGTCTCCGGATTGGACCAGTTTGCGCAAGCCGTTGGGGCCGTTTGCATAGACCGCGAGACCCCCGGCGTTGGTCCGTTCCTTGCACTCGTTGCAGAGATCCTTGGCCCGACCATGGAGATCGTGCTCGGGGTCCCGGGCAGAATCGATCAACCCCAGCAACTCCTGGATGTACTGATCTCGGGCCCTCAAGGACGACCAGGCCACCAGAGCGGCAGCCAGGATCAGCCCCGAAGAGCAGGCCCAAAAACCATAGATAAGGCCCTCTGCATTCACCCAGACGGGTTTTACCTCCCCGGCATAAGTCCTGGCGACAAACTCTTCAGGATGCAGGATAGCGGCAAAGGCTGCGAAAAGGATCTTCGAGGCCGGAAAAACAGCCTCCAGGGGGATGGCGGTAAGCACCCCCTTGGCTTGGAAGGTGTAAGTGGCAGAGAAAATTCTAGTCGTGGAAGACGACCCCTTGATGTTATCGGCCCTCGAGATACTTCTCGAGGATGAAGGCTATGACGTATTCACGGCATCTTCGGGAATGGAAGCGATCGAAAAGGCCAAGAGCGAGTCGTTTGACCTGGTGGTTTCCGACGTGCGGATGGCCGAGATGGACGGCATCGAGACCTTGTCGAACGTAAAGCAACAACAACCGGACGCCCGTTCTATCGTGATCACGGGTTACGCTTCACCCGACATACCTGTTCAAGCCATCAAACTCGGCGTAGACGACTACATAATGAAGCCGTTCGACGACCGCCAGTTCGTGGCCAGCGTCAAGCGCTGCCTGGAGAGCTTTAAGCTCCAGAAGGCCTACGCTTCGGGCCTGGCCACCCAATGGAAGGATTTCAGTTCCATCATCAAACTGCTGGCCGAAGGAGTGGAAGAGAAGGACGTTCACTTCGCCGGGCACTCCCGCCGGGTCGCCGAGACCTCGGTCAAAGTGGGCAAGCGGGCCGGACTCTCCCGGGAGCGACTGGAGATCCTGGAACTCGCGGCCTTTCTCCACGACATCGGCAGCATCGGTCGCAAGAAGGCCTTCCTGGACCGGGCCGAAGAGTTGGTGGACGCGGAGAAGCAGGAACTGGAAGAGTCTCGCAGCGAGGCCTCCAAGGACCTGTTCTCCTCCTCCTCATCTTTGAAAGAGGTTTTTCGCGTAATTCTCCACCACCACGAGTGGTTCGACGGCTCCGGCTACCCGGAAGGATTGAAGGGGGACGCCATTCCCCTGGAGTCCCGGATCCTGTGCGTGGTAGAAGCCTTCGACGCCATGACCAGTCCGCGCCCTCACCGCCCCCCCATGAGCCACAACGAAGCTCGCCAGGTTATGGGCAAAGAGTCCGGCACCCACTTCGACCCCAAGATCGTGAAACTGTTCGAAGACGTGGTTTTGGAAGGAGATGAAGAGGAGGACGAAGGTTTCGACGTGGAGGAGACCTTCACCCGAGATCGCCAGGCCGAGCTCATGCTGGGACTGGCCCAGACCTACCTCTCGGCCGGCGACCTGGAGACCGCGGGCAAAGGTTTCGAGGGGATCGTCGGTCTCTATACCGACGAGAGCAAGCCACGATTGCTCACCGAGGCTCTCATGGGCCTGGCCCTCTCCCTGGTCCATCGTCAGCGCCTGGAAGAAGGTCGCGAGGCCATCGACCGGGCCTGGAGAGACTCTACCGGAGAGAGCGGACTACTGCGCGGCCGGGTAGGCAGGGTGTTGGGTCTGGTGCAGGGCTTGCAGGGCCAACTGGAAGAGGGCCTGGCCAATCTGGCGGCAGCCGATAGCCACTTCAGCCAATGGGAAGCCCACGGCGATCGCGCTACCAATATACTGTACCGGGCCCGCTTGCTCAGCGACCATGACCGGCCGGAGGAAGCTCACGAGGCCGTCACCGAAGCCATCGAACTAATCGACAACATGGAACTCGCCTCGGTGCTCAAGGCAGAACGCCATCTGGCGATTCCCCTTTTGTTGGAAGCGGCCTCGCGTATGGACGATGCAGCAGTGGCAGACCGGCTGCTGGCCAACTTCGGTTGGGATATCGTCTCCCCGTTTTTGGCCGAAGTTTCCGAACCGGCCCGCCAAAAGACCATGGAGCTCTTCTCCAGCCGCGAGGGTATCACCCAGGCGCCTCCCTTGTCCCTCTACGCCTTTGGTAAATTTCGGGTCTTCTCAGGCGGCAACGAAGTGCACGATAAGCTCTGGAAGACCCGAAAGTCCAAGTACATCTTTGCCTTTCTCGCTAACCACTCAGGGAAAGACGTGGGCGATGAAAAGATTATGGATACCTTCTGGCCCGATCATCCTCCGGAAAAAGCCCGGCAGAGCTTGTATGCCGCCCTCTCCCATATGCGTAAAGCGCTGGAAGCAGGGGGCGAGGGTGAGAACGAGCGGGTGGTTCTGGCCCGCAAGGGTTTCTATAAGTTCAATGATGAGCGACCCTGGTTTTTCGACGTCTCGGAGTTTGAGCGCCAGTACGACACCGGCCAGGCGCGCCTGCGCGACGGTCGGGAAGACGAAGCCGTCAACGCCTTCCAGAAGGCCGAAGCGCTCTACCAGGGTCCTTTCATGGAAGGCTATTACGCCGACTGGGCGGTCTATCTGAAAGAGAATCTCGAGATCAAGTACGTGGAGATCCTGGAGACCATGATGGAGCACTTCATGGGTAAAGAACGCTATGAGGTCACCATCGACTACGCCAACCGCCTGTTGGAGATCGACAACTGCCACCAGGACGCTCACATCAACCTGATGACTTGCTACATCGAGCAGGGCAAACCCGCCCAGGCCATTCGCCAGTACCAGACCTGCACCCAGGTCTTTAAAGATGAGCTCAATCTGAGCCCTCCCAGCGAGATGGCCGAGATGTACCTGGAAATCACCGCCTAAGTCGGGCCCTGTGGGGTGACCATGGACGACAGTTTGGAAAGAGCCACCCTCAACTCGCTGACCCTGGATACGCTGGCAGGGGCCAGTGTGGAGGAGGCGAGTTCCCTCACCGGCGAGCTGATCGGCGGTATCCTTGAGGTCGGGCAACTGCTGGGCAAGGGCGGGATGGGCGTGGTGTACCAGGTATTCCACCGGGAGTGGAACCGCCAACTGGCCATGAAAGTACCCATCGCCTTGGGCGAAAAGGAAGGGTTCGACCTCAAGCGCTGGGTTCGGGAGGCTCACACCTGGATCGACCTGGGGCTCCATCCCCGGGTGGTCTCGTGCTGGTTTGTGCGCCAGTGGAAGGGGGTGCCCACTCTCTTTCTGGACCTCTATTCCGGTGGTTCCTTGAAGGAGCGACTGGAGACCCGTCAGGGGCCTCCCAGTACCCCCGAGGAGTGGGGCAAAGCTCTGACCTGGCTGATCCACGCCTGTGAGGGTCTCCAACACGCCCACCAAATGGGCCTGGTGCATCGAGACATCAAGCCGGCCAACTTGCTGTTCAACGATGAAGACCATCTCGCGGTCACCGACTTCGGACTGGGGAAGGCCATCAGCAAAGCCTCTCCGGAAACGATCGAGGGTGAATCCATCGAAGCGGTCATGAACTCTGCCGCTCTGTCCAAACAGGAGACCGCCCTGACCCGCACCGGGGTCATGTCAGGGACGCCCCACTACGCGCCTCCGGAGCAGTGGATGCAGAAGCAGGTGGGGCCCGAAGCCGATATCTATGCCTTGGCCATCGTGGCCTATGAAGTCCTCACCGGTCGCCATCCGTATGAGCCCCCGGGGGAGCGCTGGACGTTGGGCCAGCTCATTTCGGCCCACCTGATGGGCAAACCGGAACCGGCCGGCAGTTTCCATCCCGATGTACCCGAGAATCTTTCGATCGCTCTGGTTCAGTGCCTGGGCAAGAAGGCCACCGACCGGCCGCGCTTTCCCAATGAACTGCGGGAGGTCCTGATCCACGCCTTCAAGGAGCGCACCGGACGGGACTACGCCTTCGGGATGCCCCAACCGCTCTCCCAGCGGGCCGACGCCCTGAACAATAAAGCCGTCTCTTTGTGGAGCATCGGCTTGCGAGACGAGGCGGTCCAGGCCTGGGCCGAGGCAGACCGGTTGGAGCGGAACCACCTGGAGGTGACTTACAACCGGATGATCACTTCCTGGCTCACCGGGCGGCGTTCAGCCCAGGAGGCCGAGACTTCCATCCGAGAGCTTTCCACGGCCTCGGTGCGGGGTCGTTCCTCGGCCGGCATGTTCATGCTCACCAGGGGGCGCTACGAAGAGGCCGCCAGTATGCTGGAAGAGGCCCTGGAAAACGCCATGCTGATCGAGGACGGGACCATCTGGCGGGGGCTGGGCGAGGCTCTGATGGCTCAGGGTGAAAAGGCCAGGGCCCGGGATGCCTTCGAGAAGGCGCTGGCCCTCATCCCCACCGACCAGTTTTCCAAGCGCTCTCTAGCCAAACTGGAAAAGACCTCTGAATTGCCCCGGCGGGAAGGTCTAGTGGCCACTTCGACCTGGAAAGCCCGGGGGAGGCTGGCCGACTGGCTCCTCATGGAAAACTCCCAGGCCGTGGTTTTCCTTTTCGGAAATAAGCTGGTGGTGGCGGGTCGAGATGGACACGAAAAGGTGAGCCTGGAGATCCCGCTCCGCACCAACTCTCCTCTGCTCAAGGCTCGGAACTCCCATATCTTTGTGGTGGACGGACCTCAGGCCTGGTCTATGTCGGTGGTCATCAGCGACGGGGTTTGGAAGCTGGTTGGTCTACGTCAGTGGTCCCAGCGGGTGATCGGGTTTGTGAATGAAAACCAGATCCTCACCGGAGATACCACCCTGCAGCTTCGAAGTCGCCTGGACGGAACCCAGTTCGGACCCCTCCTGGTGGGACACGAAAAACAGGTCTTGTCCTTCGAGGTGGATGATCGCAACGGCAAACTCCTGACCGGAGGAGCTGACCGGGTGGTTCGAGTCTGGAATTTGAAAGACGGACAGTGTGAGCGAGAGGGGCGTGGGCATCAGAACTTCATCGACGCCCTGACCCTGGGCACCCAGTCCCACCTGCTGGTTTCAGGAGATCGCTCGGGCATCGTCATCCTCTGGCATCTGCCCAAGATGGAGAAGCTTCACCGCTTTGAGTTTCCGGGTTCGGTGATTTCTCTCCATCTGAAAGGAGACGGGCGAGAGCAAACCCTCTTCGTGGTGTATCGCGCCGAGGATGAGGCTCCCCGCACCGCGGTGGTCTTCATGGACCGTTTGCAGGTGATGATGGAACGGGCCGGAGCCTTCTTTCACTGGGGGCCCGGATTCGGTATCTGGCAAGAGCGCGGATTTAAGTTGTTCGGTCTACCGGAAGGGGTGGAGTGGCGGAGCCATAGGGTGGAGTCGGGTATCCAGGACGTCTTGTTTAAGCTGGACCGAAACGAGATTCTTATCTGGACCGAAGAGTCGGAGTGCATTCTCCATAAGCTTCCCTCGGCGCTTCCCGAGCCGCCCGCCCTGCCGCTGGTTCGAGCGAATACCTTGTCGGAGGTGCAGCAGGCCAGGCAGCAGTTTGCCCACCTCATGGAGGCGGCCTGGGCTTCCTACCGCGCCGAAGACTGGAGCGATTCTTACTGGCAGCTCTCCCGGGCGCGCCTGGTGGAGGGCTACTCCCGGGAGCCGGAAACCCTGGAGCTGTTGAGCCGCCTGGCCAAGCGCCTCAATCGCCGGGAGTTGCGGGAGATGTGGAGGGTGCGGGAGTTGACCGCTCCGGGGGGAGAGAACTCCAGCCGCATGACCGTGGATTACCGGGGGCTGTGGGCTGCCACTTCGGCCGGGCACGTGATCCGGCTCTGGGATCTCAAGAACGGTACCTGTATTCGCGGTCTCACCGGTCACGCCGCGGAAGTGGTTTTTCTGGAGTTTTGGGAGACCGGCCGGGGAATGGGTGCGCCCTATCTGCTCTCTTTCGGGGCCGACCGGACGGCCCGGATCTGGAATCCGAATTCCGGAGAGTGCTTGCAGCAGTGGGTGGTGGCCGACAACGCCATCATCGCCGCCGGGGTCAACACCCAGTCCCTCACTTTTGCCCTGGTTTCCCGCAGCGGCCGTCTCTGTGTGGGTCGCTGGCAAGGCGAAGAGCCGTACCAGATGGAGGTCACGGCGGCCTGCGATTACGAAGGTATTCCCAACTACGTGAGACTGACCGGCGACGGACGATTCGTGATCGTGTTGGAAGATAAGTTAAGGTATTTCGAGGTCTCGGAAAGCGGGGATAGCGTGAAACCGGTGGGCGAACTCCCATATTACGCGGGTTTGGCTCTGGGGAAGGGTAGCCGTTTTTTGGGGGCTCACCCGGATGGACACCTGGAGACGGTGGATCTGCGCAGGCCGAAGAAGCGAACCCCCCTGTCCGGGGTGGTGAAAAAGATCACTTCCATGGCGATGTCCGATGACGGCTGCGTGGTGGCCACCCTGGATGCCCGGGATACTCTACGATTCTGGTTGGTGGAATCGGACCAGTGCGTGCTGGAAAGGCCCCTCACGGAGAAGCTGAAAAGGGTCCGCTTCTCCGGCAATGGGCGATATCTGTCGGGGCTGGCCGAGAACGGTTGCCTGCAGATGTGGGAACTGGAGTGGCAACTCGACCCCAACCGGCCGGTGGTGGCTTCGCTACCCGCCCAGGAGCCCCGGGGGCTGTGGGGCCGACTCAAAACCCGATTGGGGCTGTAGGAGGCCGACCGGCGCAGGTCTTTTCCTGAAGGGCTCATAACAGAGCCCTGTGCTACTCGAGCTTGAAGTCAAAGGTTTTGCCCTGGTGGACCACCTGGTGCTGGAGTTCGGACCCGGTTTGACTGCCCTGACAGGGGAGACGGGCGCGGGCAAGTCCATCATCTTGGATTCTCTGTCCTTTCTTTTAGGCACGGCCCCCCGGGGAGACGGCCAGGAAGCCTGTCGTGTGGCCGGGCGTTTCCGTCCCAGCCAGCCGGTCAACCGGTTCCTGGAGCAGCAGGGCCTGCCCACCGAGGAGGACGAACTCCTGATCGTTCGGGAGAGGCGAGAAGGCGGTCGCACCACCTCTCGCTTAAACGGGTCTATCGTTTCGGCCACCCAGCTCCGAGCACTCTCCACTCTGCTGGTGGATATGCACGATCAGCACCAGAGCTACGGGTTGACCCGCGCTGCCACCCACCTGCCCATGCTCGACCGACTGGCCGGGGAGCCCCAGGCTCGGACCTTGGCTCGCTATCAGGAGCACTATCAGGAGCTCTTGCAGTTGCGCCGGGAGATGGCCGACACTCAAAAGCAAGAGCGAGAGCGCCTGCGGGAGATCGAGTGGCTTCGGCTGGAATTGGACGAGATACAGAAGGTGGAACCCCGGGCCGGGGAGCTGATCCAGTTGGAGCAGGAGATCAAACGGATGGCCGCCTCGGAAGACCTTTCCCAGGGAGCGCGAGCGGTGGTGGCCTCACTGGCTCGAGAGGATGGGGTGATGGACGCTGTGGCCGAGGCCCTGTCTGCCCTGCGTCCCATGCTTCGGGTGGACCAGGGGCTGGAGTCGGTGGTCGAGCGCCTGCGCGGCGCAGAGACCGAGTTGGCAGAGGTCTTGCGCGACATGACCGACTACGCTCAAGAGATAGAGCACAATCCGGCTGACCTCGATCGCCAGCAGGCGCGCGCCGAGGCCATCAAAACTCTCTGTCGAAAGTACGGGCCCACGGTGGAGGAGGTCCTGGAGCACCGGGCCCGCAGCGCCCAGAGGCTCCATCGCCTGGAGAATAGCGAAGAGCACCTGAAGGCGTTGACGCTTCAGGAGACGACCTTGCTGGAGAAGTTGGAGAAAGAGGCCTCCAAGCTGACCGCCGCGCGTCGCAAAGCAGCGGCCGCTCTGGGTACCGAGCTGGTCACCGAGCTTTCTCAACTGGCCATGCCCAAGGTGGCTTTTCAAGTAGAGTTTCAGCCCCTCGACGACTTTGGACTGGAGGGTAAAGAGCAGGCCCAGTTTCTGTTTTCACCCAATCCCGGGCGGGCCCCCTCTCCCCTCGCGGAAACCGCTTCAGGGGGAGAACTGTCTCGGGTCATGCTGGCCCTGGTCAGCATCGGCAGCCGTTCTCAGGAGAGACCCACTCTGGTTCTTGACGAGATCGACGCGGGTTTGGGTGGACGTACCGCTGAAGCTGTGGCCAGTAAGCTCTCCAGACTGGCCGGACGAGTCCAGGTGATCTGCGTGACTCACCTGCCGGTGGTGGCGGCGGCTGCCGACGGGCACCTGGTGGTGGAGAAAATCGTGAAGAAGAACCAGACCTCGGTCGGAGTGCAGGAGGTTCGAGATCTTCGCCGAGTGGAAGAGGTGGCCCGTATGCTCAGTGGCGACGCCTCTAAGAAGCGGGCTCGAGAACTGGCTGAAGAACTGTTGGCTCGTTGAGTGGTTGGCTGTTGAGGAGAGGGAAGGCAACCCAGGCGCAGAAAACGGTGCCTCCCAAGGAGAGTTTATGAATAAGAAGACCGTTCTGGACAACGGCACCCGAATCGTGACAGAGAGTATTCCGGAATTTCGGTCCTGTACTCTGGGAGCGTGGATCTCCACCGGTTCGCGATTCGAGACAGAAGAAGACGCGGGGATCGCCCATTTCACCGAGCACCTGCTTTTCAAGGGGACCACTCGAAGGACAGCCTACGACATCGCCAAGGAGATGGACTCCATCGGTGGCCAGTTGAACGCCTTCACGGAAAAGGAACGGACCTGCTTTTACGCCCGGGTACTCGACCAGCACGTACCCATAGCGGTCGATATCATCTTCGATATGCTGGGCAACTCGCTGCTCGACCCCAAAGAAGTCGAGCGGGAGAAAAGCGTGATCATGGAAGAGATCAAGATGATCGAGGACTCTCCGGACGATCTGGCGGGCCATCGCTTTACCCGGGCTCTTTGGCCGGGGCACGCCATCGGCCGTCCGATCATCGGTTATCGCGAGAGTGTGCAGAGCATGACCTCGGAAAAACTCCGGAGATTTTTGACCAGCCGCTACGGCGCCTCCAACTTGATGATCGCCGCTGCCGGACAGGTGGATCACGATGAGTTTGTGGAGTTGGTTCAGTCCCACCTGAAAGATTACCCGGCGGGAGATTTTCTTCCCGAGTTCGACGCGCCCCGACCCGAGGGTGCCAATCAAGTGTTTCAGAAGGACTGCGAGCAAGCCTACGTCTGCTACGGAGGCAGAGGGCCCCACACCACGGACCCTCGGCGCTACTCCTTTCTGGTTTTGGATGCCGTGATGGGGGGCTCCATGTCCAGCCGCTTGTTTCAAGAGATCCGGGAAAAACGCGGTCTGGCTTACAGCGTGGGAACCTACCAGTACACCTACACCGACGTGGGCCTCTTCGCGGTGCACGCGGGCACCAGCGCCCAGTCGGTGGAAGAACTGTTGGGGGCCACCGACGACATCTTGCGAGGGGTGATCAAGGATGGCTTGACCCCGGAAGAGCTGAGGCGTTCGAAGGAGCTTCTCAAGGGCAATCTCGCTCTGGGCCTGGAGAGCACCTCCATGCGCATGCTTCGATTGGCCCGCGGCCACCTCAACCATGGACGGCTGATCCCGGTAGAGGAAGTTCTCGACGCCATCGAACGCACCACTCACGACGATGTGATCGGGTTGGCCGAAGAGTTTTTTGATCCGGCTCGCTTTTCGTTTACCGCGCTGGGACCTCTGGATTCCGTGCGCGGGGTGACGGCGCAACCGGTGAAAGGGACGGACCTGCGAACCCAGGCCGACCTCGAGGAGGTAATGTCATGAGTGAAAACAACGATATCCCGGTGGTGATCGCAGGGGCTAACGGCCGCATGGGGCACCAGGCAGTGCAAGCTGTCCTGCAGCAGGTAGATATGCAGTTGGTTTCGGCCTTCGGTAAGGCCCGGGGGGTGGGGGAAGACATTGGTGAGCTGGCAGGCGATGGTCCCTGCGGTGTTTTGCTGGAAGACAATCCGGAATCGGCAATCGCCAAAGCGGCAGGTGGGGTGCTGGTAGACTTTTCATTGGGACCGGCCGTGAAGGACCACGTCTTGACCGCTCTACGACATGACGTGGCTTGCGTGGTGGGAGCCACCGCCATCCCGGTAGCCGATGAACAAGAGATCGCCCAGGCAGCCACTAAGAAGGGCGTCTTGATCGCACCGAACTTCGCTCTGGGTGCAGTGCTGATGATGAAATTCGCAACCCAGGCGGCCCGCTATTTCCGCTGGGCCGAGATCATCGAGTATCATCACGAACGGAAGCTCGATGCACCTTCGGGCACCGCCCGGCGTACCGCTGACCTGATGCGCCAGGGTAGGGAAGATGGATTTCGGACTCCGGTAGACTCCGAAGAGAGTGTCAAGGGCGTGCGGGGTGGCTCCCTGGGTGGTCTGCGGATCCACTCCGTGCGGTTGCCCGGCAAACTCGCTCACCAGGAAGTGATCCTGGCTGCCCCGGGGGAGGTGCTGACCATTAAGCACGACGCCAGCCATCGGGAGAGCTACATGCCCGGGATGCTGCTGGCCATCCGGGAAGTCCGCAAGCTGACCGGTCTGGTGATCGGACTGGAGAACATACTGGAATAACATGATGAGAATCGTAGTCATGAAGTTTGGGGGAACCTCGGTGGCTACTCCAGAGTCCCGACAGAGAATCGTTGAGAAGGTCCGGGAGTGTCGTCGCCGGGGCAACCGCCCGGTCGTCGTGGTCTCTGCCATGGGTCGCAAGCCATCTCCATACGCCACCGACTCGTTGCTCTCGCTGCTGGAGGAGTTTCCGGAGCACGGCAACCCGGCCGAACAAGACCAACTGATGGCCTGCGGGGAGACCCTGGCGGCCATCGTGGTGAGTTGTACCTTTCGCAAGAACGACATTCCCAGTCGTAGCTTCGACGGCCGCCAGGCCGCCATCGAGACGACCGACGAGCACGGAGACGCTCGCATCGTCTACATCGATCCCGAACCTCTCTTGATCTACCTGCAGACCGACGGGGTGCCGGTGGTCACCGGGTTTCAGGGGATCAACGAACGGGGAGAGGTGACCACCCTGGGCCGGGGTGGAAGCGACACCTCGGCGGTGGCTCTGGGGGCCGCTCTGAAGGCTCATTTTGTGGAGATCTATACCGACGTGGACGGCGTGATGACGGCCGATCCACGGGTCTACAGTCAGGCTGAAGTGCTGGACCAGATCAACTTCCAGGAGATGGGAGAATTGGCCTCGGAAGGGGCCAAGGTTATCCATCCTCGAGCGGTGGAGATGGCCGACGTGCACGGGGTGCCGGTCTGGATCAAGAACACCATGACAGACCATCCGGGGACCTATATGGCCCGCGCGGTACCTCGCCAGGGCTACGAGCGAGACCGGGTGGTCTCGGGGATCGCCCACGTCTTCGGGATGACCGGCGTGGTCATGGAGGTTTCCGATCGGGGCGCCCAGGTGCAGATTTTAAAGAAGTTTGCTGAACGGGGAGTGAACCTCGATCTGATCAACGTGACCAGGAGCAGGCTCTACGCCATCATGACCACGAAATCGTTCGAAGTGAGAGGGCAGGCGGTGCTGGAGGAGTTGGGTCTGGAATACAGCTTTACTCACGGCTGTGCCAAACTCAGCATGGTGGGGGCCGGCATGCGCGGCACCCCCGGGGTGATGGCGGGGATGCTCGATTCGCTCCACCAAGCCGGAGTCAACGTCATTCACTCTACCGATTCCGACATCACCATATCGGTGTTGGTTCCAGAGGAGGACGTACCGTCCGCTGTGGCTGCACTGCATCAAAGGTTTCTGGCCGAGTAAACCATGGAAGAGACCCCCCTAAAAGCCGTCTCCTACGAACTCTCCAGTATCCTGGACGGACTGGCTTCTGAGGGAACCCTCGATTCTACCGGGATTTTCACCGTAGACCTGGCCAAGGCCTTACCCAAGCTGGAAAAGTTTCAACTCCCCAAACCTCACTTCGGCTTGCTCAAGATCATTCAATCGGGGGTGGTGGCCGGGGCCACTCGTATTTCGACGTCCTTTACCGCGGCCCATATCCGGATCGAACACAACGGCATACCACCCACGCCTTCTCAGTTGAAGAGCATCCTCTCTTATCTGATGGCGCCGGACCATCCCACCGAGGAGCGGGCTCTGCGAGACCTGGCGATCGGTATCAACACCACCCTGGCCCGGGGAGCGAGTTGGGTGGAACTGAAGGTTCAGGACGGTGAGAGGTGGGCCAGCCAACGCTGGCTGAGCCGCCAGGAGGTGGAAGAGAAGAAGGAAGCGCCTGCCGCCTCTAAGGGGATGACCTGTTGTTTTACCATGCGCCGTACCTTCGGTCAGGCGGCTTCCCAGGCATTTTCCGTCGCCAACAAAGATGTGGGGGATCTGGTGTTCCGCCGCCGAGACTCCCTGGACGAAGACGCCCAGGCGGTCTACGACAGTTGCCGGCACGCACCGGTCGAAATTTTGTTGGGCGGCCGCAGGCTGCCGCCCAGCATCTTCGGTCGCCGGGTGCTCAGAAAATGGAGCCCCTTTACCTGGCGGGAGCATCGAAAGTCGAACCTGATGGATATCTTCCTCTCCTGTCGGGACCGCTCGCCCCACCTCTTGTCTCCACCGACCGGCTCGGACGCTCGGTTTAAGTACTTTGTGCCTGGTCAATTCGTGGATGGGCGCTGGAAACAGATCGGCAAGCCCGAGCCACTCCAGGATCTGTCGGTCCTGGAGCGGCGATGCTTCGGGGTTTTCGGTATACGCGGGGTGCCCAGCGTGCCGGGTTCAGTCACCCTGGTCAAAGACGGCGTGGACCTGACGACTCTGGCCCCACCCGTGCTACCTAGAGGTGTGACCAGCGTATTGACGGCCGAAGGGCTACCCCTCGACTTGAGTCACTTCCGAATCGTGGCCGGCCCGGCCATTGAGGAGCGGTTGGATTGGTTGTCGACCACCCTGGGGGGCATAGTCAAGGCGGTCACCGCCCATTCTCATTTCCAGGACTGCAGCCCGGAACAGAGCGAGCACCTGGATATGCTGGCCCGACTTTGAAGGGCAGCTAGCCCCGAAACGGGAATTATTCGAGATGCCCAGATTAGAACTGAAGTTGGACAACGTCCACGCTCACGGATTTCCTTACGCCTGTCTTATGTGCGGGAGCGACGAGAACCCCACCCTTCGTTCTAAGACTTTTTCTCCCAACGACGGGATTGTGGGGTGTGGATGTGCGGCGTTCTTCGGCCCTATCGGTTGGTTTATAGGGCTCCTCTGGTTGCTCCTTCGCTCGGGCAAGCGGAGGCATACTTTCCCGGTACCCATCTGTGATTGCTGTGAGCAGGGCCGATTGAGAATCCGAAATCGGAGCGTCGTACTTTTTGTATTGGGGATGGCGCTTTTACTGAGCCCTCTCACCATGACCACGGCTTACGGTCACCTGGGCTTTCTTTGGGCCGGAGTCCTGGTTCTGATTTGTGTGGGCTTAGACTTTGCTATTTGCCACCCTCAATTCAGCTTTCGGACGATAAAGTCTGAGGCCGACCGGGTCGTCATCAACGTTCCCAACGACGATTATCCCAGCATGTACCAGCGCCACCTGGATACCGCTGTTCTTTATGGTTCGGTCGAGCACATGGGTACCACCGACTCCCTGCAGTAGAAAGAATCAGAGCAGCGGAAAGAACTGATTGCGTTCTGCCGAGACCCCCCAGACCGGCAGTCCGGCGTCTCTGAAGGCGACCAGAACTTGGGTCTCTCGCTGGGAGCGGGCCAATCCCGGCGAACTCCTGGTGGTGCAGAGGACCACGTCGATCATCCGCACCACCAGGTGCAGAGGAGAGGCACTGGAGGCGTCGATCACGACCAGGTCGTCGGTACCCTGACCGAGTAGTCTCTCGAACCGTCCAGGCTCGACCGCGTCGGCAATGACTCTGGTACAACCGGCGGGCGCAAACTGGATGTGAGTTCCCGCGATCGATGAGAAGAACTCGTCCACCGGTCCGCCCTCCACCAGAAGATCCCCGACGCCGGGCAAGCTCTGACGACCCAGCCTTTTGCTGAGACGCTTGGCCGCCAGATCGAAATCGATCAAACGGACTCTGGCTTTGCTCTCGGTCAGACTGTTGGCCAGCCTGAGCGAGCAAGAGAGGCGCGATTCGACGGGGTTGTCGCCCAGTACAAGAAACCGTCTTGGTGGCCGGCCGAGGTAGTGCTCCATCTCCGAATAGATCTCTTGGAAAAACGAGTCGGTCCCATTCTGACGTGGCGGCAGTCCGGGTATCATATCGTTCCACTCCATCCTCAAAACCGGGTTAAGATTTTCCGGACGGGGCTCCGGAGGAGGAGAGGCCACCCTGGGTGGCTCGGGTTTTTTGCCGGGTCCGTTGAAGAGAGCCAGGAGCAGGGAGAGCAGAGCCGCCGACCAGCAAACCACGAGCGTACCCTGGGAACTGCGAGCCTGGGAATAGATGAGTTCGCCCTGCAAAGCCAGATCGGAGGACTTTTCCAGGGCAAGAATTTCACCGGTCAATTCTTCGGCTCGTTGGGCCAACTCCGGGTCCACCGGACTGCTGGTGATGGTCTGGGGATTAGCCTTTATGGCGGCCAGATCCAGCCGAAAAGCTTTGAGATAAACCTGGGCCAGCTCCCTCTCCAGGTGTTCCATGTCCTTTCGGACACTGCTGGTATCCGCGTTCTGGGTTCCGGATTCTTGGAATCTCCGCTCGGCGCTCTCCAGGGCGTTTTTGTTCAGCTCGATGGGGACAACTTGAGGTAAAGGGCCCCCGTCCAGGTAACTCTCCAACTGACTGATTCTCTCCTTTAAGAGAGCGCTGCGGGCTTCGTCGGAAAGAATCTGGCCATCGTCCAGGTCGTCTAGAAACTGTAGCGACAGATTCTTCTCCCGCACGGCAAACCGCTTCAGATTCTTGGAGAGCAGGTTGACCGCTACTCTGTGCCGGTCCGGCAACTCATTTTCTTGAGAGACCGCGGTGGTGATCCTGAGCGTATTAGGAGCTTCCCCTCTGACCAGCGAAACCGTGCCCCCCACTGAGTCCTGAAAGACCTTGGAAAGGGTGAGATCGCGAAGCTCCTTTAAAAGGCTGTCGTTGATTGCCAGGTCACTCTGGTAGGTGCCTGCGGCCACAAAGGCCGGCTCCTTGGAGAGGCTGGACTGCAAGGAGAGCGCGAAGGCGGCAAACGCGATCGTGAAGAGTAGAAACGTCAAGCGTCTATGCTGAGTTGGCTTTTTCAACAGCTTCTTCAGTCTACCACACCGGGGTTTACCCGCCAATCCGAACGGGAACGATAAAAGTCAGGCTCAGCCTTTAAAGAGCCTATCTAAAAGATTTTCAAAAGGAGTGCAAATGGCTACACAAACCAAACACAAGCTACCAGAACTGGGATACCCTAAGAACGCCCTGGAGCCCCACATCGATGCGATGACCATGGAGATTCATCACGGGAAGCATCACCAGGGCTATGTGGACAAGCTGAACGCCGCACTTGAGGGCCACCAGGAGCTGGCCTCTAAATCGGTGGAAGAGCTTCTTTCTGCTATCGATTCGGTACCCGAGAGCATTCGATCCGCGGTACGAAACAACGGCGGTGGACACGCCAATCACAGTCTGTTTTTCGCCCACCTCAGCCCCCAGGGCGGTGGAGAGCCCAGCGGAGAGCTGGCTACCGCCATCAACAGTAAGTTCGGAAGCTTCGAGAAGTTTAAAGAAGCCTTCGGAACCGCTGCTACCGGTCGATTCGGAAGCGGCTGGGCGTTTCTGTGCGTCAACGGCTCGGGGGAGCTAGAAGTGGTGGATACCCCCAACCAGGACAGCCCCTACATGCAAGGTAAGACCCCCATTATGGGTCTCGATGTTTGGGAGCACGCTTACTACCTGAACTACCAGAACCGCCGACCCGACTACGTGGCGGCCTTCTGGAAGGTGGTCGACTGGAACAAAGTGGCCGGGAACTTCACGAAAGCGAAATAGTTCTCTAAACGGTTACGGATCGCGGAGGAGGGCTCTCGAAAGGGGGCCTTTCTTCGTGGAGACAAACAGGCTTCATCACTGGAGCCGGGAATAACTAAGGTATGCAAGTTGGATTTGTGGGCTGGCGCGGAATGGTCGGCTCGGTACTCATGGAACGAATGATCAAGGAGAAGGACTTCGAAGGGCTGGACTGCCTCTTCTTTTCCACCTCCAACCCAGGAGGAGCACCGCCCGATATCGGTGGGGCACCCCCGCTGGTCGACGCTTACGACCTGCAGGCCCTGGCCAAGATGGACGTGGTGGTGACCTGCCAGGGTGGGGATTATACCAAAGCCGTCTATCAGCCGCTGCGCGAGTCGGGCTGGAACGGGTACTGGATCGATGCGGCTTCCGCGCTGCGGATGGAAAAGGACGCTCGGATCGTCCTTGATCCTGTCAATCGAGAAGTGATCGACCGGGCCCTGAAATCGGGAGTAAAGACCTTCGTGGGGGGCAATTGCACGGTCAGCCTGATGCTGATGGCCCTCACCGGACTGTTTCAGAACGACCTGGTGGAGTGGGTTTCGGCCATGACTTATCAGGCGGCCTCGGGAGCGGGAGCCAAGAATTTACTCGAACTCGTGGACCAGATGAAAGCCCTTTCGGTGGTGGCCGGAGAGACCCCCAGCCAAACCGCTTTGCAGGTGGAGCAAAGCGTATCAGAGGCCTTGCGCAAAGGGGAGCTACCCACCGAGCACTTCGGGGCACCCCTGGCCGGGAGTTTGATCCCCTGGATCGACCGGGCGGTGGACCACGGCCAGACCCGAGAGGAGTGGAAGGGGATGGCCGAGACCAACAAGATCTTAGAAACCGCCACGCCGATTCCGGTAGACGGGATCTGCGTGCGGATAGGAACCCTCCGCTGCCACAGCCAGGCCCTCAACGTCAAACTGAAGCGCGATGTACCGCTGGACGAGTTAGAACAGATGATCGCCGGAGCTCACCAGTGGGTGGAAGTCATTCCCAACGACAAAGAGGCAACCTTGCAACACCTGACCCCGGCCAGCGTGGGGGGCACCCTCCGGGTACCGGTCGGTAGAATACGCAAGACCAACATGGGCCCCGATACCCTCAATCTCTTCACCGTGGGAGATCAACTCCTGTGGGGTGCCGCCGAGCCGATTCGACGCATGCTGGTGATCCTGAAAAGCGCGCTGGTAGCCTCGTAGAGCCATGCTGTGGACCGTTTCCGGGTCGTGTGCCGGATCGATCACCCCCAGGGCCTGCCGGACATCTCCTCTAGACTTACCAAATACTATCGGAATAGAAATCGAGAATTGCTCCATCGGAAGTGACCAAGGGACACCCCCGGAGTGAGGCGGTAGCCACGATAGTACGATCAGCAGGGTCTCTATGCTCCCAAGCTAAATCCAAATTCATAAGCCAGGTTTCAAGATCGACGTCCAAAATCTCTACTCGTTCGACTAGGGAGAGACGTTCGGAATACTCCCGAATGGAGACCGGAATCTGTAATTTACCCTTCGCGGCCTTCACGCCAATCTCCCAAAGAGATATGGCACTCACGAGTAAGGCCGACGAGCCGTCTATGGCGGTGCTCGCTCGTTTGGTCAGTCGTTCCGGTGCCATGGTCCAATAGAGCAGCGCCGATGTATCCAATACCAGCATTCAGATATCACCCCATTCGTCTTGGGTTGGTAGGTCCGGATCCTCGAATAGACTCAGCTTACCGCGAATATCAGAGAAAGCGTCTTTCACATCTTTACGCTCTTTGTAAGGTACAATCCGGAGCACCGGCCGATTCCGATCTGTCACAATGAGTTCTTCTCCCGAATCCTCAAGCTCTCTGAAGACTTTGAGCAAGTGTGTCTTAAGTTTACTCTTTGAAATCGATCTCATAATATGCCTCTAGTCATAACTATAGTCACTATCAGATGAAAGTCAATTATGGCCGCCTTTACAGAGCAAGTTCCAGGTTACCCTCGAAAGCCGTGGCCTCGTAGAGCCATGGTTCCCAAAAAGCCTCCTAAGCGAGCAACCTCGCTTAGGCGGCCTTCCGGTGTTCAACTGATCGAAGGACGGCGTCGATATTTTCTCTCCAGGCCAGCAGACCCGAGGATCCAGGCTCTCGCCCTCAAACACATCTTCAGGATCCGCTACCTTCGGTAGCACTGCGTTTGCAAAGCCTCAGGGTTCAAGAAGTTCGGCTGCTCTTCGGAGATCCACGGGCGGAGAGAGCAAGGGAGATTCCTCTGGTGGTGCCGCACTCCCAGAATGCCCCCACCATTGACCGAAACCTGGTCGGGTTATGTTCGAGCTGCCATCGCAATGTGCACGAGGGTTCGCTTCGGATCTTCCTCCGGCCAGACGGCAAACTGCACTTTTACCGATGCCGAGGGAAACTCGGTGGCCGCTGCTGGAATGGTGGTACGCTGGAAACTTGACGTTAGCAAGTTTATTGTATAGATTATCTCTAGAATGAGTTCGATCTACTTACCCGAGGCTTTGAAGGAGCGTCTCGTCCAAGCGGCACGCCGCAAGGGTTTCGTAGTCCGAAGAGGCAGCCAGTCTCAGTTGTCAGAGTACATCGCTCACCTTCTCGATCTTGATGAACAATCGCCCCGCGTTCCCCCTCTTGAACGAGTGAAGACTCTTCTTGACGGTTTTGACTTCTCCAAGTTCGATGACGAGCACGTTCAGAAGCTGCTCCACGAACGCCGAATGAATTTATGAAAGTTTTGTTCGACACCAATGTGGTGCTTGACGCCTTGCTGAGGCGGCAGCCGTGGTGTGAAGATGTCTATGCATTATGGCCAGCTTTACAGAACGGCCTTTTACGCGGTTATGTGGGGGCTTCCAGCGTGACCGACGTCTCGTACATTGTCAGCAAAGGGGCAAATCTTCAGTTGGCCCGCGAGGCGGTCAGAATTTGCCTCGACTCCTTCCAGGTGGCAGCGCTCGACAAGGAGCTTCTGGAGGTGGCTTTTCTCAGAAGTGGTCGCGATTTTGAAGATGACCTACAGATTGTTAGCGCCGCCAAGCTGGCCTTGGATGCGATCGTCACGCGCGACGCGGAAGGATTTGTCGATTCACCGATACTCATCCTAACTCCCTCGCAATGCCGAACACACCTGGGAGTGTAGGTAGTCCTGTCGAACCAACTCGGTTACCGGACGTCCGGTGGCTACTTGCTCTTCTGTTTCATCGCCTCTTGAAGCACTTCTTCACACTTTTTAGACGATTGATTCCTAGCCCAATTCAGGGCTGTTTTGCCCTCCCCATCTCTTGCCTCTATATCAGCCCCTGCTTTGGTGCCATGCCTTGAGGGCCGGCCAAGTTGGGGTCGGCCTTTGAGTCCAAGAGCACTCTGAGAGTGTCTGCCTGACCCTCGAAATAACAGGCCATGTTCAGAGCGGTGGAACCATCTTGCTAGAAGCAAATTCACCATCTCCACTGTGTTCTTGTTTAAATGGATAGCGATGCCGAGCACTCCCTGGGGGGAGGCCCCGCCTTCGAGCGCTTCCTTCATTTGCTTCGGCTCTCCACTTAGGAGAGCCAGGCGGACTCGCTCGTCTATTTCGACCGGTGTCGCTTCAGTATTTCGGCTCAGCTCGGAAGACGAACTTGGAGACGTTGGAGGCGGGCTAACAGAAACTGCTGGTGGCTGCTTGCCCCGGAAACGTGGGGAGTGGCCATGGAGGTGCTGCTGAGTTCGTCATATTCGTGGACCGGCATGGTGGAATAGACCATGGCTCCCGGAGCGTGAAGATCCACCGATTCCTTGCCCCAGTTCGAAAAGAAGAGAGCCTGGTCTTTTTTGGTGGAAGCCCCCACGGAAATAATATTGGGAAGTTCGTAGGCCGCCGGATAACTGGGGTTCACATCGGCGTCTCTCTGTCCATTGCCCGCCGCACATACGTGGAGTGTCGGGGAACTGGCCAAGACATCTTTCAGGATAGGATTATCGATGGGGCCTCCCCAACTGTGGTTGGCCACTCTAGCTCCCTTTTCCGCGGCGTATAGCACGCCTACGATGGCCCCCAATAAGCTGACTCGTTCGGTCTCGGCGATCTTGATGCCCATCAATTGGGTGTTCCAATTCACTCCGGTCACGCCTTTGCCGTTGTTGCCCACGGCTCCGATCACCCCGGCCACATGAGTTCCATGGCCGATTTCATCGAAGATATTTCCCGAGCCGTTGGTGGCGTCGATGCCATGAATGTCGTCTATAAAGCCGTCGAGGTCATCGTCTTTACCATTGCGCTCTTCCTTGGGGTTGTGCCACATATTGGCCTTGAGGTCTTCGTGGAATGCGTCGATACCACTGTCCAAGACCGCCACGATAGGCCCGCCTTCGCTCTTTCCTTTGCCGGTGGTGATAGTCCATGCCTTGCCTGCCTGAATGTCGGCACCGTCTATCCCTCCCGGTACGTTCCGGTTTCGAAGGTTCCACTGGTCCGGATGCACGTCGTTAGGCAACTTTTCCGTGGGTTCTTGCTCTGCTAAAGGCAGAGAGCCTTGGAGTTGGTGAGACGGAAGAGAAGTGATGAGACTCATCTGATCGTTGGTGCCCAAAGCCAAAACGCGGGCATCCTTTTCCAGGAGGGCCATGGTTTGGGCTTCGTTGAGACCGTGACCCGCTTCCAAGAGCAGCAATTCTCCCCCGAAAGCTTCTTTCATGACCTGGGGAATCGGAATATTCCGCTTCAAACTGGCCCCGTATTCGGCGGCCAGTTCCTTCCACTGAGAAGCACTGAGATCGTTTGGCACTTTGACCAGCAATTGGCCGGGAATGCGATCCCCTAGCCTTTGATTATGGTTGAGGGCCCAGCCACTTGAGCGGTGGCTCTAAAGCCAAAGCGAATCTACAGGATATTTGTGAATCAATTCGTCAGGGGTGATGATGGTAAAGTTTCTTTCTATGGCTTGACCTATTAGTAATCGGTCGAAAGGGTCGCAATGATGGGGTGGGAGTTCGACTGTTCGGTAAAGATGAGGGCGAGCGATAGCCAAGGGAATGAGTTGCCAGGTGGCCGCTTGTGATTCGCACCAAACTCGGGGAGGCTGGGGGAGTTGAATTTTGCCTGCTTTCCACTTTAGGCAAATTTCCCATACGCTGGTATCGCTCAAGTAAAGCTCCACTCCGCTATTCACAAGGGCGGCAGCACGGCTGGACAGCCGCTCTGGTTCAGAGGCGAGCCAAATGAGGGTGCAAGTATCCAGTAGGTAACTCACAAGCCCCAATCCGCCAATTCCGCATCAGAAAGCGGTGCGAAGGCATCCGGTGACAACAAGATAGGCTCGGAAGTGCGAATTCCTACCTGGGGCCGGGCTGGAGCGGGATCGGCCACATAGGGAACCAGGCGTGCAACCGGCAAACGACCACGAAGGATCACGATCTCTTCACCTGAGCGAACTTGCTCGATCAGTTGAGATAACTGCGTCTTGGCCTGATGAGTAGTCACACTTTTCATAGAATAAGAATAAGGTTGAACCTGAACTAAGTCAAGACTAAGTCGCCCCTTTTGAGTGCCCGTATCCATGGAAGACATCGTAGCAAGCCACTATCGAGAGCGTATCGACCGCAAGCGAGCGGAAGAACATCGGGAATTTTAGCAGAGTTACGGCTTGGAGAAGTTTTGGAGCGGGACTTCATTCTCTGGACCTAAAGCTCGACGAAATGGCCTCGGGCTTTATGGGGGATGGTGATTGGAGATATGGTGTAGGGCAGTAAGCCCGGCGGTTTTTACCCTTGCAATGTTACCAATAGGATACCCCAATCATCTCCTCTCGAAGGCTCCATGTGCCGCTCGAGACGGCCATAATAACCCTAGAAGCGAAACGAACAAGAAAACGTAGCTTACCAAGAACGGATATTCAGAGAGGATACGTCCTCTCGCACAAGATTGGCCTAACGGTCGATAAGAAAGAGGCTCGAGATTAAATTCTCAAACGAGCCTCTTTCGCTTTCTCCGCTTACCCCGGAGCCATGAGATGAAAGGTGAAAACCAGATCTCCGAAGATCAGTTGATCGCCGTCGGCTAGTGGGGTTTGCATGCCTTCCCGGAGGGGCTGGCCGTTGTGGCGGGTGCCGTTGGAGCTGCCCAGGTCTTCCACGAAGATGGAGGAGTCGTCCTTGCCTATTCGGGCGTGGCGGCGCGAGACCGTACCGGAGGTGTCGGCGGCGCTCAGATCCACCTGGGGTTCGATGCCCTCGCTGGCTCGGCCCACCAGGTTCAGGTCGTAGCGGAGCGGAAACTGATGGCCTTTCTGTCCGCTCAATCGTCCGAAAGGAAGGGGCTCCCGGCGAGGCTTTGGAGCGGGGGGCGGGGCTGCGGCTTGAGGGGGAGGCGCTACCGGCTCTCTTCGCTGGGGCTTGGGTGAGGGTCTGGGCGTGGAGGGAGCAGGTGGGGGCGCGACCGGTGGGCTGTAATTCGAATCGGCCGGTGGGGCGGCGGGCGGACTATACCCTGAACCGGCCGGGGTGGGCCGGGGTGCGGGGGTCGGCCGGGGGGCCGGGATAGGCCTGATCGGTGATGAGTAACTCGCCGGAGCGTATCCCGGCGGAGGGGGGGAGTAGCCACCGTAAGGCCTGGCTGGTTCTACGGGGGGCGGATTCTTGAGATCGGCCCCGCATTTCTCGCAAAAATTCGACCCGTGTAAGTTCGGGTGCTTGCATTTGTAGCAGTTCATGGTATCGGCCACAGGTTCCACCTTTACGCATGACCTCCTCTAGGAGCGTGCCGGAGTAGTCTCCCTTCGCAGAGGCTCGTTCATTATTGTCCATGCGAATAGCTCATTTCACCCGAATATAGCCCCATATTAGGGCAAAATTTCACTATCCGCCTGAACAAAATGCCCTTCGCTCTGCTCGGTCCGACTACTCCGACACACTCCTAGGAGGGATCGACAAGAGGTCGCAATAACAGGCCTTCCACGAGGTAAAAAAGGTATGCGAATCGGACATCGATACGGATGGGTGAAAAAGGCGAAACACACGGTCGGCGCCTGCGCCCTGGGGGCACTTTTCGCGCTGGGGGGCGTGTCCGCCGAGCTGCCCGAGCCACCGGCCACCAGCGACATCGCTCTTCGAATTCTTCCCACGGGCGGAACCCCTGTGCTGGACCCCGAGGAGATGGCCGAACACCCGGTCGTTCGGGTCATCACCCGGACGGGAGCGGAACTCTTTGGTCTGGAGCCACTACGGTTCCTGGATGACACCTTCGAAGGCACCGTGGTGGCCGCCGTCCTCTCGAAAGCTTCCAAAGGAGGCACCGGGCTGGCCGATTTTTTCCACGATCAAGAGCTTCGAGACCGCTGGGAGAGTAACGTGAAGGAACTGCGCTCGCTGGCCGATGATCTCAAGTACGAATTCGACGGGAGCGACAAGCCGTATCCCGATGACCTGCAACCGTATTTCGAAGAAGTGCGCTACTACGAACCCTATCTTTCTGCTGGGGTAAGCTATCGCTACGAAAGGTTGAATGAGGGCAAGGATTTTCGCCTCACCATGCTCTTGCCGGCCGGCTCCAAGATGAGCAAACTGGGGGCTGCCCCGGTTTTCAGTAGCGAAGAAGGGTACCTCAACGAAACGCCCACCGCTCGACCGCTGCCGATGAACGTGGTCTTGGCGGCCAAGATTCGGAGCAAAGAACAACTGGTTTCGGTCTTGACCAAGACCATGGGAGAACCCCAGGGCGGCTTCTGGAGAGCCAAGGGCGAGATGCCGTTCTTTGTGACGATCCGCAATGAGTGGGTCGTGGGGGCGGATCAGATGGAAAACCTGGGGGGCATGCTGCGCTCCCTCAACGGCCAGGCCCCGGGCTGGAGCGCCACCCCTGGATTTCAGAAAGTGGCCCGAAATATCAACACCGAAGCCCCGGTTTTGTTTTACCTGAACACACCGAGTCTGGTTCAGGCGATGGCGGCCGGGGGAATGACCGAGACCGAGCAACGACTGGCCTCTCTGGTGGGGCCGCTGGGGTACGCCATTTTGCCTTACTCTGAATCGCAGTTTAGGTTAGAGGTTTTTCTGGGCCTGGAGGCACCTGAAAACAGCAAGCTCCAAAGCTTCCTGGAGGGAAGTCGGGGCCAGTCCCCCGAGGCGGGGATCACAACCTCCAATGTACCCTGGGATGTGAGCAATATGGTGGCCATGGATTATGGCAATACCAAGGCTTTGCTCGACTCGGTGGTGGCCTTGTTTCCGGACGCCGAAGCGCAGATCGACATGGGTGAAGATGTGTTCATGGGGATGTTTGGTCTGGATGCCGAATCCGGTCTCGACCGCCTGATCGAGGGTAACGCTATCCTCTCTTTTGAGCGGGTGGATTTCTTTGCCACGGCTTTCGAATCGGCTCTCGACATGGCTACGCAGGTTGCCAGTGAGCCCTACGCCGAGAAGGATACGGATACGGATACGGAGGCAGAGACAGAGACGGTGGAAAGCGAAGCGGCGCCGGTAGAGGAAGAGGTTGTAAGAAAACCGAGCCCCCTGGCTTACCTGCCCGCCACCGTGGCGGTTCAGATCCCACTGGAGACCAACCGGAAAGGTGTGACAGCGATGTTGGAAGCCTTTCAGGGAACCCCCGAAGTTCGCAACCTGCACGGGGTGGACGTGATCCACAGTGAGGACGGAGACTTCGCTTACGCCTTCGACCAGGATTGGCTTTATCTCTCGGGCGGCAAGACCAGCCGCTTGATGAAGCGCATGCTGGAGACCGCCCACGGGCGCCGGGAGAACCTGGAGTCTATCGACAGTTGGTCTCGGTTTAAACTGGGCGGGAGGGGGCGCTTGCTGATGTTCGGGCACCAGAAGGTGGACGCCGTCTACAGTATGGTGAAAGGTTTTCTGCTGTTTTTGGGATCAGATTTCCGGCCCCTGGCCACCGAACTCGGGGAGCTGCGAGACTACCACGCCCTGGGCACGGTGGTGCCGGACGGAATTCTGGTGGTGGGAGAAGTGTTGAAAGGAGACCAGCGCTGATGTTGTCGTCTCTGGCCATTTTCGACCTGGACGGGGTGTTGATCGATTCGGCCGAGGCCAACGTCCAGGCCTTTCGCTACGGTATGGAGCAAGTGGGCGTGGTGGTCACGGACCGCGAGAGCATCCTGGATCTGGTGGGTTTACCGGCCCTGACCATGCTGGCGAAGCTAGGCTGCCCAGACACCGAAGTCGAGGTGGTTTTTCAGCAGTATGTGAAACCTTTTTACCTGGAGAATCTGCCCACTCTGGCTCGAGCTTATCCCGGGAGCCGCCAGGTTCTGGAACAACTGCTGGAGTCGGGCTTTCGAATCGGAGCCTGCACTTCGGGAGACCGGACCACTCAGCGGGCGGCCCTGGAGGCTATCGGGTTGTGGGATCTCATCGAGATCATGCAAACTCCCGACGATAGCGACTTCGGCAAACCCGATGCTCGCTATTTGCAGGAGCTGCTGGAGAAGTTTGGCCCCCACGGCGACCTTCACCACATCGAGGACTCCGAGGTGGGTATGGTGATGGGCCACGCTCTGGGAGCGACCACCTACTACGCGAGTTATGGCAACGGCAAACTGAGTGGAACCATCGAACCTCACGTCACCTTGACGGCGATCGAGGAGCTGCCCGGAGCGATACTGAGAACCTGCGCTTCCTGACGGACTTTTTGTTCAGGCCTGCTCGGGTTTGCGAGCGAAGCCTCGCCAGGAGTTTTCGTTGTGCCAGCCGATGGTCGTCTCCTCAAATCCATCGAACCATTTCTCAAAGCTCTGCCTGGGTATGTAGAAGGCGATCTGCGGATTGAGCTGATCGTAGACGATGGTCTCGATTTCCCGGTGGGGGAATTTGGAAATGTAGATCAGATAGGCCTGAAGCGGCAGTTTCAATTTCGGGAAAAGAGATTGGCCGGGTAAATAGACCAGGCGAGTGAGCCAGTAAAGGAATTGAGCCAGGATCCAGGAGATGCCTCGCAGCACCGGTCGGGGCAGACGGCCACTGACGTGTTTGCGAAACGGGTCCACCCAGTTGACGATCCATTCGTTGTTTTCTCGTCCGTAGACCCAGGCCGAGAGCGTTCCGCCCTCTCGAACCGCCCCGGTTATCTGCTGAAAGCCGCCGATCGGGTCTGGCAGATGATGCAAGACCCCCACCGAGTAGGCGTAATCGAAGAGGTTTTTCTTGAACGGTAGATTGAGGAGATCGCCCCGCACCACTTCGACGTTGGGGAAGTCTCGGCAGGCGTCTTTTGCCAGATAGGCGGCCTCTCCGAGATCGATTCCCACCACCAACTCGGGTTGGAAGGAGGAACTAACTTGTAGGTGCCGTCCTTTGCCGCAACCGGCGTCGAGGACCAGCTTGCCTTCGAAATGGTCAGGCCCCACCGGCGCGATCCAGTCCAAGAACTGTTGGCGATATTCGGGACGTTGCTCTCGATAGTGATGCCATTGCTGGGCGAATTGATCGGCGACCAGCTCCGCTTCTTTGTTCAAGGCGGCGGGCAGCAGGGAGGGTACCCCCTGGTGGACCGGAAACTGCCGCTCACACCCGCTGCAGTGGAGCGTTCCTTCTGTAAGTTCTTCTTTGAAGTCGCCCTGGATATCGCCCCCACAATCGGGACAGGCCAGGAGTTCTAGTAGCCGTCTTTTCATTGGAGCTGATTCTGATCGAGTCTCGTGAAGGCCTTCGCCCGGTCAGGCTCCGGCGCTAAAGGCCTTTTTCAGGGTTTCGGCGTCTAGTTCCGGAGAGCAAGCAGTGCAGACCCAGTTTCCTTCCATCCAGCCGACCACCGGGAAGTCACCCTCGGCGATGAGGTGCAGTTCTTGCTGCTCCAGGGAGTACTTGTTGGGCCTCTGGCCACCTTGATCCGGCAGGAAGTGAAACGAGATCGACTGCAGATTGCCCTGGCCTCCGTCTCGAGTGTAGAGCAGATGCACCATGGGCTGGCCGTCTTCGGTGTAGCAGACACCCGAAACGCGCAGCTCCCAACTCTCGTCTACCGGGGTGGCCGGCAGGGAATCGTAGCGGCTCTGAATCGCAGCCAGGCCCCGGGTCTGGCGATTGGGGCTGACCTGCATGGCTCGATCGCAGCAATGTTTATGATCCGCTCTCACTGAACTGGCTAGAACTGCATCGGCGCTACTGAAGATCGCAAGAAAAACCAGAGCAAAGGCCGCAGCAAGGGATGCCAGAGTCTTCACGCCGCGGTTCCACTGAGCTCGAGTGGGAAGTGGAATGACCTTGGGAGAGGGGGGAGCTTCTTCCTGCAGGGCCTGGAGTACCCGGTTTCGCACCTCTTCCGGGGCCTTGATCTTTTGATAGGAGCGCCCCACTTCGGCTCGCATAGCCTCTTCAAATTCGAGCTTTTCCACGAGCCGCTGCTTGAACTCATCCGACACCGTGACCTTTTTCAAGCCTGCCGAGATAGCACGCTGAAACTGCTCCTCGAACTCGCTCTTCTTCTGGTCACTCATTGCTCTTTCTTCCCTAGAAGGTTACGCCGGTTGCGCTCTCAACACGGAACAACAGAACTCAGCCCCCGGAGTTCCCGGTTCGCCCGGGCAGATAGGGAGAAATTTTTTCCGCCAACTCTTCGGTGGAGTAATAGCCGGAGAACCGCTCGGCGATTTTACCGCTCGAATCGACCAGGATGCCGGTGGGGATCGATTCGATCTTAAAATCCCGATAGGTAGCGTCGGTACCTACCACCACTTCAAACGGCAGAGAGTTTTGGCTCAGGTACTTCCGCAGTCCGGCTGGTTCTTCATCGTAAGCGATGCCGTAGACAACCAGTCCGCGGGGTGCGAATCGTTCGTGGAGTTCGGAGGTGCGTTCTCGGAACGTAACCACGTTAGGATCCCAGCGGTAAGACCAGAAGTAGAGCAAGAAAACTTCGTTGTCGGGATTCTGGGAAGGGTCGAACTTCACCGTCGTCCCATCCGGAGAGGTTAAGGAAAACTTGGGGCTCGGGTCCCCGGAAGCCGAGGTTTGTCCCTGCGTGGGGGTGGGGGTCTCGGAGGGACTCACGGGAGTCGAAGACTGGCACCCGCTGAAGAGGAGAATGGTCGCGATTATACTGAGAACCTTGATCATGTGTGAGCCTTCCGTTCTAGTTTTGCTCCGCGAGGCCTTCCGGTCTGGGCCCGGTGGGGTCCACCACGATTTCGGTTTCCTGCCGGTAAAGGACTTTCCCCAACGGTCCTCCTTTCGGCTTCTTGAGGAATCGGGCTCGAGTGCTGATGATCTCCACCGCCGCCGAACTGGAAGATTGGGAGTAAAAAGCGGCAAGCCACGCGGCGGCTTGCCTGGTGGCCGGGGGTGGCTCGGCTCCGGCACAGCGGATCAGGACGTGGCTACCGGCCCCCTGGCGCACGTGAAACCAGTGGTCGTCCTTGGCTGCGGTTTTTATGCTCAGCTTCTCATTTTGGGCAGGATTGCGACCCACCAGAATTTGAAATCCGGTGTGCTCGAAACGTCGTGGTCCGGAACTCGGAACCTGGGGTACTCGTCGGGCTTGCTTACCCTGGGTGGATGGCATACTCTTTCTAACCTGCTCCAGGTCGATTCGGTTTTCCGATGACTCGGCCGCGTAAATCAACTCATCCCACTGTTCGATCTCGGCTGCTGCCAGGGCGATCTGCTCATCCAGTACCTGCAGGGCCCGGCGCTTCTTTTTGGCCTTGTTGTAGTAGCGCTCCGCATTGGCGGTTGGACCCAGTCGAGGGTCCAGGGTGATGGAGACCGGCTTGCCTTCCCAATCGGTCGTTTCGAAGCGCTCTCGCCCCCGCTCCAATCCGGCGGCGTAGGCCAGGAGCAGGTCTCCCTTCATCTGGTCGAGGGGAGCGCTGCGGGCGCCCTTTCGGTCGTTCTCTCTTTTTTGAAGCTTGCGTTGGGCCTTTTCTCGGTGCTTCTTGAGCTTCCTGACCAGTTCGTCCTGAAAATCGGACAGGCCCGGTGCCTTGCTGCTGCTCTCCCACCGAGCGTTGGCCACCGCTTGCATACTGGGATAGCCGGGCTCGTCGGCGCAGTAGGTGAGTTCGCCGTCTTCGGCAAGGGCTGGTTGAAAGCTCAAACTCCCCAGCAGGGCTGACTGCAAAGGTCCGACGATTTTGTCCCAGGCCGAGCAGAAGCGCTCTGGCGAAGGCTGCCCCTCCATCATTTTCCAGAATCGCCGTTGCCACAAGGGGGTCCAATCATCGGCGAACCGGGAAAGGGCCTCTCGAAAAGCGAGATCGGGCGGCTGTTCTACAAAGCTCTCCCAGGCCGCGGCAGGGGAGAGGGAGAGCACGCTGGTTCCGGTGAACTCGGCGGGGTATTCCGAGCGCATCTTGAAGCGGCCGCGGGAAGGATAGAGGCCTATCACGGTTCGTTCCTGGCTCTTGATCAACAAAAGCGAGCTGGGACGGCCGGCCCAGTCGAAGACAAGGCTGTGTCCGGAAGAAAAGACGATCTCCACACAGCGGTCCAGGCCGAACTGTTTGATCTCCTCCACTCGAGTTCCGCCGATATGCTTTCGACCCAACATCACAAAAGAGTTGGGAACGATGGCCGGAGGATGTCCGGATTCTAAGAGGTGAAGGCGGCTCCGCTCGGGGTGGAGGCAAAGCAGAAGCTGCAAGGTTCGACCCGGAGAGCGAAGGTGCAGGACAAAATCGTCCTCCGTCAATTGGGCGAACTTTTGGAGCCGCGAGTCAGCGCAGACGTCCCTGATTTCCGCCAGCAGCGCGCAAGCGTTGAATCCATCTAAACTCATACTTCCCCGGATTTTATCGCCTTTGAAAGCCACTCCTTCCGAGAGGAGTTTCTTGAAGGGCAGGTGAACGGCCGGGGGGTGCGCGGTCTGTTGCTGGTAGTATCCGGTCCATCCGGTGTAGGAAAAGGGACTCTGTTGAACCTTCTCCTGTCTCAGCGCGACGACTGTGTCTTCTCGGTGAGCGCCACCACTCGCCCCCCCCGTCCCGGCGAACACGACAAGGTCCACTACTACTTTCTGGACGGTGAGGTCTTCAGTCAGTGGGTGGAAGAAGGCCGGTTTTTGGAGTGGAATAAAGTCTTTGATCGCTTTTACGGTACCCCCCTTGAGCCGGTCGAAGAGAACTTAAGAGCGGGCAAGCACGTGGTGCTCGACGTGGATGTTCAGGGGGGAGTGCAGGTCATCGACAACCGGCCGGACGCCGTTTCGGTTTTCGTGGCCCCTCCTGACTTGAGTACCCTGAAGACCCGACTCATCCAGCGCGGTACCGAGCCCCCGGATGAGATCGCTCTGCGGCTTTTGACCGCCAAGAGTGAGCTCAAAGCGATGTTGCGCTATCAATACGTTTTGATCAATGATAGTCTGGAGTCGACTCGGGCCCAGCTAAACGCCATCATCGAAGCTGAGTCTTGTCGCATTTCAAGGCTTGCTGAATGCGGGCTGCTGCCCCAGTTTGAAGGATGAATCGTTGTCTCGCGTAACCGACCAAAAGCTCGTAATCTGGATCGTAGCCATCGCGCTGGTGATCATTATGGTGGGTGCTGCGGCTTACCTGTACCAGCAACAGGAAGGTCCCCCCACGTTCACCACCTCCTACGGTCTCGGAGAACCAGGCAGCAAGCCCGGAGAGTTCCACACCCCGACGGGCGTGGCGGTGGCTCCTTCAGGGTTTCTCTACACCCTTGAGTACCAGGTTTGCCGGGTGCAACAGCTCAGCATCGACGGAGAGCCGGTGGCCGCCTGGGGAGAGCCGGGAGCCAAGGAGATGCAGTTCGATTCGCCCCTGCGTCTGGCCACCGATGGAGACGGAAACCTCTTTATCGCCGACACCGGCAACCATCGTATTCAGTGGTTTTCCGCAGCTGGCGAGTTCGGAGGAGCTTTCGGCTCTCGGGGAGGGGAGCCCGGGAAGTTTTCTCACCCCGTGGGTTTGGCCTTTGATTCCAACAACAATCTCTACGTAGCCGACACCTACAACCACCGCATACAAAAGATCGGGCGTTCCCAGAACGTGTTGCAGATCTATCCGGAAGAGCCCGAGCAGAGCAACGCCCTCACTTATCTCAACGCCCCCTGGGGGGTGGCGGTGGACTCCCAGGACACGGTCTACGTCGCAGATACCGGAAACAACCGCGTCGTGCGCTACAACAACGATGGGCGCCACTTATCCACCTTCGGCTCTTTCGGCAAGGAGCCGGGGCAATTCGACAAGCCCTCTGATATCGCCATCGACTCGGACGGCAACCTGCTGGTGGTGGATTCAGGAAACAATCGGATTCAAAAGTTCACGCCGCAGGGTGAGTTCCTCTATCAATGGGGTACACCCGGTATGGCCGGGGGCATGTTTAATAATCCCCAGCAGATCTCGGTGACCTCCGAAGGAGTGGTTTTCATCGCTGACTCCGGCAACCATCGAGTGCAAAAATTCTTACCACGAAAGAAAAATCTCCTGAACACCCAGGCCCCTATCGTGGGTCCCACCCGACCGGTATTCCAGCAGGACGACCGACCCGGGGACCCGGGTAACCTGCCTCCTGCCCAGGGTCTGCCCGATAGCCCGTCGCTGTCTACCGGCGGAGGGGATGGGCCGCTCCCCGATGGCGGTGAGGCTCCCCAGCCGGATGGCGGTTTGCTGCAGCCGGATGCCAGCGGCGAGATTTAAGCTCTCTCTTTTCCTACTCGCATTCTGGTTAGGAGTGGGGTGTGAAAGGAAGCCGGACCAAATACCTCCTGTCCCATCCCCTGCTGTGGTCGTGGTTGCTAAGCCGGGGGATCCGGTGGGTCTGGACCCGGCCAATGTGACCGACCTGGAGTCGCTGCAGATCTGTCGAAGCCTCTACGACACCCTGGTGCAGTACGAGCCGGATTCGACTCGGATCATGCCGGCTCTGGCGGAGTCCTGGGAGCGTTCGTCCGACGGCCTGGAGGTCACCTTCCATTTGCGCCGGGGGGTGGTGTTTCACGACGGCACGCCTTTGACCGCAAGCGACGTCAAGGCCAACTATGAGCGGCAGAGGGACCCGGAGCATCCATTGCGTTCTGCTGGGGACACTTTCTTTTACTGGAACGATACCTGGGGTGACCGCATCGAGAGCATCGATGTCTTAGACGAGCACACGATCTGTTTTCGTTTCAACGAACCGATCGCACCCCTTATGCAAAACTTCGCCATGCCGTTTTTCGGGATAGTGAGCCCTCGAGCCCTGAAAAAATACGGCAGCGACTACTTCCGAAACCCGGTGGGAACCGGGCCCTATAAGTTTGAAAACTGGGTGCCGGGGGACCGACTGACTCTGGTGAAACACCAGGAGTCCTGGCGAGGGGAGCCGGCAGTCGAGAGGGTGACCTTTCTGTCCATTCCCGATAGCACGGCTCGGGCGCTGCGCTTGAGAAAAGGGAGCGTGCACATCGCCACCGCGCTCTCGCCCCAGAGCGTGGAAAGTCTGCGCCGGCAGCCTTCGGTAAAGGTGGTGGAGCAACCCGGCCTCAACGTGGCTTTCCTGGCGCTCAACAACCAGAGCACAAAACTGGCCGACTCTCGGGTGCGCAAAGCCATCTGGCACGCGGTGGATCGGGGTGCTCTGGTCCGGGGCCTGTACTACGGATTGGCTGACCAGACCGACACCGCTCTCCCTACGGGGGTGTGGGGGCGAGAGGAGACTGGAAGCCGCCCCTTCGATGTGGCGAAGGGGCGGGCCCTGATGGAAGAGGCGGGCTATTCGACCGACCGGCGCTTGCAGCTCGGCCTTTGGTATATGGCAGTTCCCCGCTCCTACCTACCCGAGCCCAAGGCTACCGCCGAAGCCATCGCCCGTATGCTGGAGGAGATCTACGTGACGGTAGACCTGGAGCCGGTGGACTGGGGCGTCTATCTGGATCGGGTGGGGAGAGGAGAGCACGAGATGGCGTTGGCCGGCTGGATCGGCGATCACGGAGACCCGGACAACTACTTCAGTTTCATCTTCGGCAGCGCCAATATTGACCAGGTGGTGGGCGGAACCAATGTACTTTTTTATACCAACTCCGAGGTGGATCGACTGATCGCCGAAGCTCGCCGGGAGATCGATCAAGCAAAGAGGATCGAGTCGTACCGCTCCTTGCAGGAGACGATCTTCGAGGACGCCCCCTGGCTGCCGCTGGCTCACGCGCGCCAGGTGGTGGGGGTACACCCGCTGCTTCAGGGTTTTCATCTTCATCCCACGGGTGTGCTGGTGCTCGATGAACTGCGATGGGGTGAGCCTTGAGCAAGCGGCAACTCGCCCTTTACGCTATACGCCGATTGGTGGGACTGCTCCCGGTGCTGCTGGGCATCTTGCTACTGGTATTTTTTATGGTGCGGGCCATTCCCGGCAACCCGGCTCGCAACATGCTGGGCCAGAGGGCCACCGCCGAGGAGATAGCTAAGGTCGAGAAACAGTTGGGCCTGGATCAGCCGGTGATCACCCAGTTTGCAAACTTTGCCTGGCAGGCAGTGCGAGGCGATCTGGGCTACAGCCTGCGCCATCACGTCCCGGTGACCGAAGAACTGGCCCGGGCTGTTCCGGCTACTCTGGAGTTGACGGTGGCAGCTTTTCTCATCGCCTGCCCGGTGGGTGTCTTGCTGGGCGGTTGGTCGGCTCTCAAGAAGGGCACGGCCGCCGATCTGTTGGCCACGGCTTTTTCCCTGTCGGGGATCTCGGTGCCGATCTTCTGGTTGGGCTTGCTGCTGATCCTGATCTTCTCGGTGGGGTTGGAGATCTTACCGTTCGGTGGTCGGAGTGAGATGGTCATCCCCCCCTACACCGGATTTCTCTTGCTAGACAGTCTGCTCGGCGGACCCCCTGGCTCGTTTGTCGACGTCCTGAAGCATCTCGTTCTTCCGGCCCTCACCCTCTCCACCGTGCCCACCGCTATCATCGCCCGAATGAGCCGGAGTTGTGCTCTGCAGGTGTTGGACGCGGATTTCGTTCGCACCGCCCGGGCCAAGGGGGTGCCGGAGCGGCAGGTGTTGATGCGCCACGTCTTGCCCAACGCGATTCTTCCGGTCATCACGGTGGCCGGTCTGCAGTTCGGCTATCTGCTGGGAGGCGCGGTGTTGACCGAGCACGTGTTTAGCTGGCCGGGGCTCGGGAGTTTACTGCTGCGGGCCATCTCCGAACGGGACTATCCGGTGATTCAGAGCGCGGTTTTGGTGGCAGCGGTGGCCTTCGCGCTGGTCAACCTGGTGGTGGACCTGCTGTATGCGTGTCTGGACCCCAGGGTATCGTTGGATTCTGACCGATGAAGAAGCTGTGGCGTTCCCGGGCGGGCAAGTGGGGAAGTTTGCTGCTACTCGTGCTGCTGTTTCTGGCAGCGGTCGGACCGCTGCTGACTCCGTTTCACTACAACGACCAGAATCTGGACCGGCAGTTCTTATCCCCCCTCCAGAGTTTTGAAGACGGACCGGTGCACCTGCTGGGCACCGACAACCTGGGGCGGGATGTTTTGAGCAGGCTGCTGGTGGGGGCTCGGATCTCCTTTGCGGTGGGCTTTGTGGCGGTGGGTCTGGCGGTGCTTGTGGGGGTGCCCCTGGGCACCCTGGCCGGCTACTTCGGCGGTCGTGTGGACTCGGTGATCATGCGAATCATGGACGTCTTACTGGCCTTCCCCTCGATCCTGCTGGCCATCGCGGTGGTGGCCGTTTTCGGGGTCAGCCTGGTCAACGCCATGCTAGCGGTGGGAGTGGTGAGTATCCCGATCTTTTGCCGTTTGAGCCGGGCTTCGGTCCTCACCATCAAGGAGCGGGAATACGTGGCGGCCGCTCGGGCCCAGGGAGCGAGTCACGCGCGCCTTATGGGGCTCTACATTCTGCCGAACTGCCTGGAGCCGCTGTTGGTCCAGGCCACCCTTTCGATGGGCACTTCGGTGCTGGACGCCGCGGGTCTGTCCTTTCTCGGTCTGGGGGCCAGACCGCCCACCCCGGAGTGGGGCACCATGCTGGGCGATGCGTTCTTATATTTTCAAAGGGCGCCCTGGTGCGTAGCCGCCCCAGGAGTGATGATCTTTTTGATGGTGCTGGGGTTTAATCTGTTTGGGGATGGGCTCGGGGAAGCTCTGGATGTCAACAGGCCTTAGGATCGTCGTCTTCGGAGTACCTCTCCATCAACGGACTCACGGAAAGACCGTGGACGATGATGGAAAGTGCCAGGAGCGGATAAACGAGGGCGGCCAGAGATTGGGCCTGCAGAGTGGGTAACCCCTGTCCTACCGCGTAGGAGAAATAGTACACCGACCCGATCCCCCGGATGCCGAACCAGGCTATATAGCTCCGGCGCAGGTTGCTGATTCGAGCACCCCACAGACCCAGCATCACGGCCAGGGGACGAACTATTACAAAAAGCAGGGGGGCGAGCCAGAGGAGGCTGGAGTCCCACGGGATCGTAGCCGTCAGAGCCCCGATGAGTACGACGTTGACGGCCTCCAGCAGTCGTTCGACTCTCTCCTTGAACCCCAACACCTTGTGCGCCATGGCGGTTTGCTCCGATTCGTCGCGGGGGCGACCCTCCACCCAGCGTAGCGCCAATCCGGAGGTGAAGGCGGCCAGGAAACCGTGGGTGCCCAGGGCCATGGCTGCGCCGTAGGAGGTGAAGACAAGACCAAAGGCCAGAAACTCCTGAACTCCCTGGTGCTCGTGTCCGGGGAGTTTGAGTACCATCAGCCCTGCTGCGGCCCCGCAGATCGCTCCCAGGGCTAGCCCCCCCAGAATGCCCCACAAGACGTCCACGGCCCACCAGGAACCCCACCATTCTCCCAGGTGGTGGAGCCCCAGAAAACCAAGTCCGAGGTACAGGAACGGAAACGCCGTACCGTCATTAAAACCGCCTTCGCCGGTGAGAGCAAAACGAACTTTGTCGCGGTCGTGGATGCCTTCGATCTGGACTTCTGAAGCCAGCACCGGGTCGGTAGGGGCCAGCACGGCACCTAGTATCAGGGCGACCCCCAGGGGAAGGTTCAGCAGGTAAAAGCCGATCAGTGTGATCATTCCCACCGTGAAGGTCATGGAGAGAAAGGCAAGGCGTAAGGGAAGGGCCCACAGGGGGTTGGAGGCTCTGACCTGGCACTTGAGCCCGCACACGAAAAGACTGATCACCACGGCCAGTTCAGAAACGTGCTCCAGAACATCGGCATGCTCCACCGGGTCTACCGACAAGAACCCGATTCTCCGGTGGGAAAGGATCCAGCCTACTCCTAAATACAGCATGGCAGGACTGATAGGGTAGCGACCGACCAGAGGCCGGCTCACAGCGGCCAGCATCAGGATCGCACCGATCAGGAGATAGGAGTATTCGAGCGCCCACATGGTCTCTTCGGTCGTTCCGGGAAAAGCCGGATGCCTCCTTTGAGAGCCCTGGGACGTTAACATCCCCTTTACATCAGCTCAGTGGATGCATACCTGGTGAACAGACGGCGGGGTTATGATGATGACAATTTGTAGGAGTCATTCGTGGAACTAAACCAGATATTCAATCGCACCCTGGCCAATCCAGCGACCCAGGACAAACTGGAAGTCGAAGCCAAGCAGAGAAAGCCGGATAGACGGCAACTCCCGTCCCGGGACTACCATCGGGTGAGTGACTCGGTGCTACTCAGTTCGGGAGGAGGCCTGGCGGCGGAGTTCACCCAGCAGCCGGCTGATGCCGAAAGCACGGTCGGACTGCCCTCGCTCTCTCGTGGCTACGCTTCTCACCTCGGTGGATTGTTAGACATCGTGGCCTGAAATACGGGGAAGTGGGATGTTTAAGCTGCTGGTGCGGGGCATGCGGCAGGGGTCTCCTAAGCTTGAGCGACGATTGGACCAGCCGTTCCTCGGTTGAGAATATCCTGGGTATGCAATATAGTGTGATCATACCTGAAAGGAAGTAGAGCTTATGAAGACCCGGGTGACCGTAACGCTTCCGCATGAATTGCTCAGAGAGATAGATCTCCAGGTTAAGAACCGAAGCCGGTTTATTCTCGAAGCTGTGGAGCGTGAATTAGAAAGACGACGACTTGAGTTGTTACGGGCGTCACTGGCAATCCCTCACCCAGAATCGAGCGAGTTCGCAGAATTAGGAATTGAAAATTGGGTCGAGGCCGGCAGCGAAGAGCCGAGATTGCTCGACCCTAAAGGGGGCCAGGAGGTTCGCTGGATACCTGAAATGGGCTGGCAGACACTCGGTTGAAACGGGGCACAGTCGCACTAGGGCCTGTGGACATTTGGCATTCCGAGCCAAACGCAGGACATTTTTCTCCTCCTGGAGTGGAATTTTCTGTGGAATAGTGGACCTATTTGAGGAAAATTTCGCTTCAGGAGGTGGAA
>Ga0172382_10001370_pt1 | contig 43743 bp, 40 predicted proteins | sample Leawel138RmetaG_FD_122245 | JGI IMG/M metagenome (GOLD analysis project Ga0172382, IMG submission 122245) | Leachate microbial communities from a municipal landfill in Southern Ontario, Canada - Leachate well 138R metaG | ecosystem: Engineered > Solid waste > Landfill > Unclassified | place...
CGCGACGTGGATAAGGAAATCACTCCATCCGGTGGAATTTATTAATCGCCCCTCTTCCCGGTTGGCGATAGTAGATTTTTATCTTTCGGCGTACTACCTGAACGCCTACACCCAGTTTTGATTTGGCATATTGTGGAATTAAATCCACTGTGGCCAACGGTCTTTGTGGGTTACGACCGTTAAGATCCTAAGATCCTAAGATCTTATTGATATCTATATCCCTTAATAAGATATAAATATTAATAAAACCTTAAGAAATGAAACGAGCTGAATGTATATTTTATACTTACGATCTCAGCTCAATTGACCGGATATTTGATCCTTATGGGGATCTTCTAATGGTATCTCATAAATACCATTATCATTAGGGAAATATCAATTCCCTTTATTTATAGTGTCATTATTAGACACTTGATATATAGGTCTTCCCCGCCTATATTCGGGGGGTGGCATTGCCTCGATTCGAGGATCACCATCTTCATGATATCATTAATACTATACTATTATTACTCGCTATATATAGTATAATATTACTTTTGTATATTCGTTCCCATTATTTCAGGGTACTTGAATATACGAGGATGTTGATAACATGTTGTCATTTTATTGACATCCTCAGTAGAAATATAAAACCAATCATTATTCCACTTATCTACCAGAAGTGGTGATTGTCGGTAATTTTTCTTAACCCTATAACCATATATTAATAAATTATATAATTATAGGGATTTTCCCGGATGATCAATCCTTCATGGGGTTTACCGAAACCCCAAGGACTTTTATATAGAGTCATACTATCTACTCATTTTTAATATTGATGGCTGAGTAGTTAATACCATCGATACTCGGTATATTCCATAACATATACCTTTCCCCTTCGGATAAATATAGCTTTTACCCGACCCTTTTTAAAGAAGGATGAAACTTCGATATATTTATATGTGATCAAATCATATAAATATATCTATACCTTAGGGGTACTAATTCCCATACCAAATAGATCTTATGTTCGGTTTGGTATGATAACCGGCTTATGCCCACTGGTCCCGCAGGGGTGGGCTCCACCGAGTATAGTAAGCAACATCAAATTACTACTATACTCAAAATAATAATATATATAGAATTTTAAGGGTTTAAAATATAAAAAATATATGTAAAAAAGACGAAAAAAATAAGAAATTTTTAATAGAAAGATATGCCCTATTTTTATAGACCCGGGCATATTGGGTCTTATATCTATTATTCTTCATCCACTAGATAATCTGCATTGATAATAATATCATCTTTTTGTAATAGATCAGTATCAATATCTAACATATTTGAGTTAGGTAATAGAATAAAAATATTAAAAAAGCCCATATTTTTAAGTTTATTAACTAATTTAATAGATGATTTATTTGTAGTAAACATACCATCTATAAATATATCTTTCATACCAATCATATCGAAAATTATAATATTACTATCATGTTTTTTAACTATATGATCTAGCTGACCTTTATCTATTTCATTATCAGTATCAAATAAAAAATTAAAGGCATCATCGGTAATCGTAGCATGATATTTAATATTACTAGATATCCAGTTATATTTATCACCGATATTATATATTATATATCGGCGTTTTTCTTTAAATATATCTGATCTAATTAAAGATTTTAATGGTATTTTATCAAATTCTAAAGTATCTTCATTGACTACAGAAACCATAAAATGATTACATCCAAAATTATCTCCTGTAACCATACAAGTAGAATGGTTAGATGATATATTAGTATTATTAATAAATGATGTTATTATCTTATCTCGTTCATTACATTTTAAATATTTATTTACAGTATTTTCTAATATAACATTATTACCCATACTTAATCTATAGCAGATTCCATATGGCATTTTATTATTGGGTTCTATATAAATTGATTCCCAATACTTACAATTGATACATCTTTTATCTGTTTCTATTATATTTTTATACATATTACTTATTGTAAGTCCATGTAAATAAGAAGATGATTTTTCATGGGATGCCATTACCCTTTCAATTCTATTATGAATTTTAAAAATATTATAAAATATTATACAAACCAATATTGCAACTGATTTAATTAAAATTATAGATATATGCAAATTAGATTGTAACTTTATATTTTGAATTTGGGCTGATACTATAATTAATGTAATCATGGAAATTAAAAATAGTATACCAATCATAATTAGTATAGGTTTAAATGTATTGAAAAGAAATGTAGGTTTTATTTTTTTTGTAAGTGAATCATTTAGATTTATTTTAATCATTTTTTTCCTCCTTCAATTTACTATTAATTAATTTAATTTGATTATTTATTTGTAACATTACTTTACTACTATCATAGATGAAATCTAGTTTACATTTTTCATCAATTTTACCTGCAACATCATTTTCAAGTTTACATTCCAATTTTGTTGTATATTTAGAGTATTTACAATATTCACAATTATACTTCATACGTTTTGATATACATTCTGGTACTACTATATTATTAATATATAAGTCAATATATCTTTTTTGATCCGCTCCAATAACAATTCTGGATAATACCGATTTCATTTGATCTACATCATATGGATTTAATATAATATATACATGATTATCACATATTATAATAGGTAATATTATTATAATATCATAAGTTATTATTGGTTTAAACCAATATCCTAATATTTTAAATTTTGATGGATCGAAGTATATATTATCCCTTTTACATGATAATATTATATTAGATATATTATCTGGATTGGATAAATACTCCAAAGAGTTACTTATTGTAGCTGAAAGCATTTGTGGTATATACATTATACCCTCCTTTTAAATATTAATTTTTTGATAAAAAAATCTTTATTATCAAAAATATAATATATATAGTATCCATTATTTTTAAAATAAAGCGAAAAAAAAATAAGAGTCGGAGAGATATGAATCATCTCTCCTTTTATTTTATATACCGGCAGACTCTATAAACCTCCTGACATGGATCGAACGATCAGAGGGTTTTGGTCTAGAAAGACCTGATTTACCGGTTAATAGTTTTTATCATCATTTCGGATGAGGTTATTTTCATCGGCCATTCCATGCCTTACTCTTTTTAATAATAGGGGAGTAGTAGACCCTATAATAAATTAGGAGTATATAAATACTCCTTATAATACCTTTCCGTTATTTATACTCATCGAAGGTTAGATGAGTTACGAGTTAGAGTTTGAATAACGTTTTTTCAGTTCTTCAAACTCTTTTTCTATTTTGAGTATATCCGACCACCACTGGTCGACATACTCTTCTATAACCTTTCTGGATTCTTCATCTAATCCAGAAAAATTATTATTTTTTGGTAGACTATTATTATCTACCATTTTCCTCCAATAATAGACATTATTTTTTAAAGCAAACGCTTTAAATGTCTATTACTAAAATTATAATATATATAAAAATATTAATTTTTAAAATATATAATTATTCATATACTTATAGTAGAATATTGGACTGCGTCGGGGACCTTTTAATGGAGAAGGAAATATTTTTATCTTTATTATTGGATTTTGAAACGATGAAATAAAAAAATGAATTATTGAAGCTTAAATGAAATGAATATATTTGACGCTATAAAAATCTTTAATAATGGAATATATTAAAAATATTTTATTAAGTTGTAGCTATTAATTTTTTGAATGGAATTATTTATTTTATATGAACTCTTATATTAAAAATATAAATGGAAATTATTTATTAAGTTATTAGTTTTTATAGTTAGTAACATACTTTTTAGTATATTTTCATATAGTTCAAAAAAATAAAAATATCCCTAGAAGTTAATTATAAATATCATATGACTTTTATAAGTATTCAAATTTTTTTCTGTTTTCTTATTAGTTTCATATATTTAATTATTTAATTTTATTAGATTTAACGGAAAATATCTTGAATATCTTATATATTCATAAGAGCTTAAAATTTTTTGATGAAATTTTAAGCTTAGAAATATATATCATAATAATTTTAGTAACTTAATTACTTAAATTTTTTTTGATGAAAAATTTAAGTATCATATATATCTTATTATGATATTAATGATTTAAAAAATTTCTAGAATTAATTCTGTAACATATTCAAAAGTAATATAAATTCTTAAGAATAAATAACTTCTTATAACTATTCTTTTATAACTTCTTTTTAATAACAATAGTTGTTCATTGGTTTTCGTTAGCGCGTTACACTTTTTTTAAAAAAATAAATGGATACTTTTATAAATATATAGAGCGATTATTATTTATAATCAAACCTTAACCATATCCAAAAAATCATATAAAAAATTTAACCAATAAAACAAAATAAGTATAGAAATCTACTTATACAAATATCTATAAGAGAGGATAAATTATATGCCTACTAAAAAGAAAAAGAAAGTTGTAGAAGATCCAGCTAAACGTCAAAAATATATAGTAAACACAATTATCAGAGAATATGGAAAAGATCCATTATCATTTAGGATTGAAGATGCTAAGAAAATGGTAAGTGCTACATATAAAACCATAATGAATGCGTTTGATGTTGCAAATACAAAAGAATTAATAAATTCATTATTTAATTATAGTAATTCAAACGATTCAACTAAAGAAAAATATAAATTTAAAAATCTTAAAACTTTAACGAAAACAGTTCAGAAAGAATTATTAATATATCAAGACTTATTCGAAGAACTAAATCTTCGTCAAAAACCAATCAATATAAATATTAATTCAACCGATATACCAAAAGTATCCAAATATCATCAAGAAAAGGAACATGTCCTTTTTCTATCAGATTGGCATGCTGGAGAAACAGTTTCATATGAGCAAACATTAGGACTTGGTAAATATGATATTCAAACATTAGTAATACGATTACAAAAAATAGTAGAACTAGTAGCTGAAGCAGTTGAATATAAAAAGCATAAAAAATTGCATATTATTTTAATGGGTGATATGATTAATGGTAATATACATGATGAATTATTATTTAACGCAATGTCAATGGTTGCGGACTGGTGTGGATTAACAAACGAATTAATATTATATCTTATATCAGAATTAAAAGTTTTCTTTGATGAAATCACGGTAACAGGCGTTCCAGGTAATCATGGTAGACTAATGAAAAAACCATATAGTAAAAATAAATATAATAACTTTGATTATATAATATATAAAATGGTCGAAGATAGTATTAATATAATGAAATCATACGATCCAAATATTGGTATAGATTGTCATTTTGGTAAAGGATTACATTCATTAGTTAAAATTCAGGATAAGAATTATTTAATATGTCATGGGGATGGAGTAAAAACTTGGGGTACAATACCGCATTATGGACTTACAAGAATGCATAGTCAGTTAATTTCATTATATGCTAAAAAGGGAATTATTATTGATTATGTAATACATGGTCACTTTCATATTTCTTCTACCACTCAGCAATATTATTCAGAACGATTTTCCATTGGATCATTAAAGGGTATAGATGAATATGCTATGGATAAAGGTCTTGGATGTAAAGCTCAGCAATTACTTGCAATATCATTCCCTAATAAAGGTATATGGCATAGAATACCATTAACGGTTGATATAGAAGAAACTAAAAATGATAAATTACGATGGAATATAGATTTATCAAAATATATTAATTCAAATTATGATATGGCGTTTCTTGATAAATCAAAATTAAATTAAATCGTATAAAATACTAACAAAAGTTACATAACATAATAAAAAAATATATTGAGGAGGAAACTATTATTATGCTAAACGTATTAGAAATTATTGAGAAAAAAATATTTCCATTCACTAAAAGGAAAATGAAATCGAAGAAGGGAAATATTTTTGGAGCAGCATTAGTTAAAGCACATGATAATGGTGAATTGGAAATTATCACTATTGAATCGAATAGTATATTAAAAAATAATAATCCATTAATGCATGGTGAAGTTACATGTCTTTTTAAATCTTTTAAGAAATTAAATAATATGAATCTTAAAGATTATATTTTAATTTCATCTCATGAACCATGTCCAATGTGTATATCTGCAATTGCATGGGCTGGTATCAAAAAAGTTATATATCTATTTTCATATGAAGATACAGCTAATTTTTTTGGATTTAATGAAGATAAGGAGTTTTGTTTAGATATTTTTGGAACAGAACATCCAAAATCATCCAAAACAATGGATATTATTAATTTAAAAAATATTCAAGATAGTGAAATGCAAAAAATAATAAGTAGAATTGATAATAAATATAAAAAATTAATATTACAATATCCAAATACTAATACTAATACTAATACTAATACTAATAAGGAGTAATTATGGATGAAAATAATATCTCTAATATACCACAGGAATCAGATAATGGTATAAATATCACTGCTTTGCAGCAGGCTATGGAAAATAATAAAGCTGTAATGGTTCTATTGGGAGAATTTAAATCTAGAAAGAGTGAATTAGATGAACTTAAAAAATCATTAGGTTTAATATATGATGAATATATTAATAAACCAGATGATACAAAAGATTTTAGGAATATAAATTCTACATCTAAAAAAATGCACCCAAGTATAGCAAGGGTTATTCTTGAAACTAAAAAATTAGAATTAGAAATAATTAAAGAAATTAATAATATAATTAAACAGGAAGCTGATTTACGTATTAAATATAAAGATATGGATACTTCTGATCTAAAAGATCTTATTCAGCAGACTGTAAAAGCTATATTAACAAATGATACAGAATCATCTGGTGATGGTGATGATAATATATTAGATATATATGAAATGGCGGATAATTTACCAGATGAAGAAGATGATAAAGAATGTAATAAAAAACCTAATTCGGATGATATAATATCGTTTTAAAAAAAATAGGAGGAGTTATATTTTATGGCAAAAGATAAGTCGAAGGGAAAATTACAAGAAAGTGAATTACCAGTACAAAAAAGTGAAGTTTTAGATTTAGCTAAGTTTGAATTAAATAATGCATTAATAGACCATTTCACTTCTAATCAAAAAGAAACTGGTATTAAAGTTGATAAAAGTTGGAATGTAAAATTTATGCCTACAAGAATAAGCATTTTTGATACATTTTTAGGTGGTGGTTTACCAGAAGATCGTATTACAATGTATGTTGGTAGATCTGGTTGTGGTAAAACTACAAAAGCAATGAATGATGTAGGAGCATTTCAGAAACAGCATAATGGAAAATGTATTATATTATATATTGATAATGAACAGTCATTTACACCAATAAGATTAGCTGCATGTGGATTTGATTTTTATAATCCTGATACTCAATTCATGGTCATCAATGAATGTCTTGAAAAAGTATTCGCTGCAATTGATAATGTAGTGAAATTTAAAGAATCTGTAAAGCAATATGAAAATTACCCAACATTAATAGTATGGGATTCATTAGCTAATACTCAGCCAGAAAAATTAGAGACATCAAATGATCCCGAAAAACTTATTGGTATTAGAGCAAGATATCTAAGTGTCGCAATTCCAAAATATTTACCAATTTTTAGAAAATATAATATGACATTAATTTTAATAAATCAATTAAGACGTAAAATTAATATGGGTTATATTCAGCAGGCAAATGATCTTCGATATATGGGTGGAGAAGAGAAAACTATACCTGGTGGAGAAGCTTTAATATTTAACTGTCATAATATTGTATTCTTTAAAGAAAAAGACTTATTCACTACGGAGAAGTATGGATTCGATGGTGTTAAAGTAATAGCTAAGTGTTTAAAGAATAGATCATTCAGTCCAAATATACCAATAGAATTAATCTTTAAATATTCTACAGGATATGATGAATTTTGGACTAATTATTTTAATCTAGTAGATGCTAAAATTATTAGAAACGGTAACCCATGTAAAATGGATGACTATGATGATAAGCAATTTTCATCATTTAGATTAAAAAATGCTGAAGAAGTATATAATTCTGATCCAGAATTTAAGAGAGTATTTGATATACACGTCGAAAAATTTATTCAAGATTTTAAAGATAAAAATAATCAATATGCGAAAATTATTGATGATAAAGAATTGGTTGCGGCTGCATTTATAGATGTTGATGATGAAGAGCCATCAGATATGATTACAAATGATGATATTAGTAATGATTCATCTCCTATGATTCAGCCTCCAGATATTAAAGTATCAACACCACAAGTATCAACAGTAATAGAACCACCTCAGATTAAAATAGAAATACCTACCAATTAATAATTATGGAGATTGTATATAATGAGTGATTTTAATAGAATTAAACAAGAACATAAAAAGTCATTAAAACCAAAAAATATAAAATCAGTTAAAAAAGAAGTAGATAGTGGTTTGCCCCCTTGTAACACTTCTACTTCTTCTAATAAAAATCATGCCAATTTATTATTAGAACTGAAAGATACTATTAAAATTAAATACTCTTATATACAATCTCTTTTAATTGCATCATGTTATTATACATTATATAGTATACCAACATTAAATGATGTGGTTAATGATATTATATTTATTGATACAGATAAATATAAAGAACTACCTATAATTATAGATATTAATAATAACGTGTATATATGTATTGATATTAATATCATAATAAATAAAGATATAATTAATTATATGTCTAAAGATTTTATTAATATAATTAAATGTTATATGGGCACTCATAATAAAAAGTATGATATTTTTCTTATTTATATTCATAAATCTATAGAAAATAAAATAACAATTAATAAAATACTTTAGTTTAAAGAGGAGAATAAAATTATGAAATCATGGGAAAATGAAGTATTATCTGAAAAAGAAAAAGTTAAACGAATTAAAAAATTAACTAAATTATACCGTCAGGTATTATTAACAATGGGATTTGATGTTGATACAGATCCAAATCTAATCGATACACCAAAGCGTATATCTAAAATGATGATAAATGAAGTATTAAGTGGTAATTTTAATGAAATGCCTAAAATCACAACTTTTAAAACAGGTAATGATGATATAATATTATCGGGTAAAATACCACCTGTATTTATTGGACCTATTAAAATTAAAAGTATGTGTAGTCATCATTTTATGCCATTTATTGGTTCATGCTATGTAGAGCTTATGCAAACAGGTCAGGTTATTGGTATTAGTAAAATACCAAGATTAGTTCAATATTTTATGAGAAGACCACATTTACAGGAAAAGTTAACTGATATGATTGGAACAGAGATATATAACTTAATCACTGATAATAATAATCATCATGAATTTAATGGTGTTGCCGTATATGTTAAGGCTCAGCATCTATGTATGTCATATAGAGGAGTTCAAGAAGATAATGGATGTTATATGACAACACATTCATTTTTTGGTGCATATTTAAAGGATACCACATTACAGTCTGATTTTATCAATAGATGTGAAAGGGATTTAATCAAATAACTATAATATTAGGAAGGTTAATAATATATGTCGATAATTAAAATTCGTAACATAGAGGCATTACAGTTTTATATAAATGAAGTTCAAAAATTAATCTTACCTGCTGACAATAAATATTCATTCTTTTTATTTACAGAAGGAAATGAAAAAGACTTTCATTCATTATATCCAACCTTTAATTTTAATAGAAGATATCTAAGAGATGTAATATTACCTGAATATACATTTAGAGGTATAAGATATTTTATAAAAAATAGTGAAAGAAAAAGATATATTGAAGATTATAAAGTTCGAGCATATTTAAGAAATATAGAATTAGAAAAATTCTTTGATATGAATCGAAATCATATATATAACTTTTCTAATATTTTAACTACAATTAATAAATGGGGTAGAGGTAACTGGAGGATTAAACCAGTTAGAGATTATCTTAAAAGCTACTTTGAAGAACATATAAATAAAATTCCAAAAGATAAGTTTAAAAGGGTATTAATATATCATTATGATAATAACGATAGTTTTAATCCACTATTTAGATTAAGAAAATTTTATACACTATATCATTTTTTATATAATGGTATGGAAAATTTACCATTCGATATGATTTTATTACATACCCCATCATCTATCAATCCGGAAATTAATGTATTTAGAAAATTAATGGAAAATAAAGAGTCTCCAATATTTAATAGATTTTTTAATGAATATCGTATGCTTCGACCAAATAATGTAGGTAATTTAGAATTAGCTACAAATATTATTGGTGCAGTCGAAATGCAGGAAAATTTAAATATCAATCCGGATTTATATAATAGACTACTAAATGTAGTATTAAATGAAATACAAGACCCATTAGTAAAACAACAATCTATTGAAGAATTAAATTTAAATATCGATATGTATAATATTAATATGCAAATAATACAAAATGCTATAAAAGAGGTAAAACTTAATCCAAATAGTTATATAGTTGATAAATATGGTAATAAAATTAATAATGAAAATAATATAATAACACCTATTAATGATACATCATCTATTGATATGACATCAATTAATAAAGATATTGAAAAATTAAACATGATTAAATTTACTGATAATGTTATAAATAACTATAAATTAATCGATAAAAACTTAAATGAAAGGTCATTTAATATAAATATTGGAGACTCTATTTCCACAAGAATGAATGCAATAAAGCAAAGTTCATCCCATTTATCTGATAGTAATATAGATTTATTTAAAGAAGATTCATTTAATGATGTAATTAATAATCAGTTAAAGGAAATTATAAATAAGCATTCTACGGATGATGTAAAAATCCAAGTAGAGAATATTAAAATAAAAGAAACTATACTTCGACAAAATGAAATGCATATTACTTCTCAAAGAACACTAACAATTGAAATGCCAATTAGATTACATGATAATACCTTACAGAAATTGGAATTTGATATACCAAAGCTTGAAAATGGTTATTTCATTATAAATGGTTCTAGAAAGATTTTATTAAATCAATTATTAATTCCACCAGTATATTTTAATAAACCTCATAATGTTATTATTCAAACTATATTTGGTCTAATACAGATGAACTATGCAATTAAAAATAAAAGACATAATATTCGATGTATATATGCTGGAAGAACTATTGAACTTCCATTAGCATTAATATTTTATCTGGGATTTGAAAATGCGATGAACTTAATGTTTGGTGGTAATAATTGGAAAATTCAACAAGATAAACCAGCAGGAAAAAAATATATAGAATTATCGGATGGTTATATATCATTAAATTATACCGATAATAGTTTAGTTCATATGATATTACATCAAAGTTTTACCTTAAAATCATGGAAGATGTTAAGTAAAGACTTTTTATTTGATGATGGATATATTTCTAGAATATTAGTTGATTCGAGAATAGAGAACCTAACTCAAGTTGTATTTTCTAAGATAATAGACCCGATAAATAAAAAGGTATTAGAATCAATGAAATATCCAACTGAAATAGAATTACTTATGATAAATCTTATCGAACCACTATTTAATGGCATTGCTCAGAGACGTAATGATTTAAATATTTTACGTCTAAGAAATTCTGAAATATTATATCAGATTATTAATAAAGTATTAGAATTAGCATATACGGAATATCGTATGAAAGTATTAAGTAATAAATCTGATGCAAGAATTGAACTTAATCGTAATGATATAATAAAAGCATTTGTAACTAACAGTTTGGTTACTAGTGCTGAATTTAATAATATATTAGAAGATGTATCTAATAAATTTAAAGTAAGTTATACCGGAGTTGAGACTGGTGGATTAAAGAAAGAAGCTGTTACATTAGATGTAAGAAATTTAGATTATAGTTATTTTGGGGTAATAGATCCATTAGAAACTTCTATTGGTGCATCAGTTGGTATTCTACAGCATATTGTACCTACACTTAATGTTAAAGATAGTAGAGGTACTGTACAGGTAAATGAATTAGATGATAATAATTTCGATATATTAAGTACAACATCATCATTATTACCTTTAGTAAACTATAATGAATCTAGTAGAGCTATGATGGCAGTAAATCAATTAAAGCAATCAGTCCAATTAGTAAATGCGGATGAACCTATCGTTCGAACTGGAAATGAAGATAATATAAGATCTTTATCATCCGATGCATTTTTAAAGAGAAGTCCAGTAGATGGAACTATAGTAAAAATAATAGAAAATAACTATATACGAATAATCGATAATTTCAATAAACCTATTAATATTCCAATTAATCCAATAGCATTACATAGTGGACAAGGACTATCAGGATATCAGGAATTTAGAGTATTAGTTAATGTTGGTGATAAGGTTGTGAAAGATCAGTATCTAGCACAATCTAAATATTCATTTGGTAATACATCGATTAAATATGGTAAAAATATGTTTGTTGCGTTTATGTCATGGAAAGGATTTACAATTGAAGATGGTATAGTTATATCAGATAGATTATTTAAAGATAAAGAATTTGAAAGTCCACATACATATGAACATGAAATATTTATATCACCAGAAGAATGTGGTAATGTCCATTCAATTAGTATAATACCAGGTAAACAATATACAAAAAATGATATATTATTACAATTTATTCCAAAGCAATTATCTTCTATTACAGATTATATATCAAGTTCAGATATAAAAGATGGTAATATATTAGTTAGATCGATTAATGGATTTCTATTCGATATCGATGGATATTTAGTAGATACCGAAAATGTTAGTCCTGACTTATTAAAATTTGTAAGAGCAAATAATATACCAATTATTAAGAATCGAAATATCTATTATAAAAATGAAAAGGTTCGAGGATTATTATTAATATTAAGATTTAAAGCTACAATAAATATAAGTCTTGGAGATAAATTATCTAATAGACATGGTAATAAAGGCGTTATTTGTCTTATTGAAAAAGAAGAAAATATGCCTGTTACACCTTGGGGTCAAAAGGTCGATGTTATTTTAAGTCCTTTAGGTATTGCATCTAGAAATAATTTTGGTCAGCTTATGGAATTATATCTTGGTCTTATTGCGAAATTTTTAATTGAACAGACTAAAAAGATATCTAAAACACAATTTATAAGCTTAATAAAACGTATATATAATATAATTGATAAAACGAAGGATAAAGAAACATATAAGATGATGACATCATTTGTATCATCGCTTACCGATTCGGAATATAAAAAATTACATGAAAAGTTTACTAATGGATTCCCAATCGTTATAAAACCATTTCATGGACCAAATCCAATAGATATAAGAAATGTATTATCAATATTGAATCTTAAAGATGGATATAATTTATACTTACCAGAAATGAATACGCGAACTCAAAATAAAATTTCTGTTGGATATATCTATATGAGTAAACTAGAACATATGAGTATAAAAAAGGCTAAGTTTAGAGGCGTTGGTAGAATGAGTGCACTTGGCCAGCCAGTAAAAACAATTGATGATTCTGCTCAGCGTATTGGTGAATTTGATAGTTGGGGGTTATTGGCAAATACTGATGGACAACAATTATTAGATGAATTTTGGACTATTAATTCAGATAATATTAGGGCTAAAAATTTTGTAATAAAATCTATTATTGATAGAGGATCGGTGAACTTATTAGATGTTCCATTAGATGAAAGTGATAGTATGGTTAAGAAAGTAATCCATTCATATTTATTTTCATTAGGACTTGATATAAGTAATTTAAAACGATAAAGGGGTTATATATGGCTAATAATAAAACATTAGTATTACCAACGGGTACATTAGGTAATATATTAGATGCATTTACTAAATATTTTAATACTGATTGGATTTTAAATGCTGATGGTAAAACTGTAATATCAGAAATTCGATCTACTTATAACGTAACTCAAAAATATATAGAAGAACTAAAAACATCTGCATGTAATAATGAACAATTAACCACAAAGCCTATAATAGTTACATTTGACCCTGATTTAAATATAGAATTTGATGAAATAGAATCATTACCTATGAAAAATCCATATATAGTTCCTGGTATGACTACTGCTTGGACAGATCCAATAATAGATATAAATGGATTAAGAATAACACCATCTATATCTGCAATTAAGTTTAAAATAGATGTAAAGGTGGTATTTGAAAGTTTATATCAATATTTAGATCATCTAATATATTATCAGATTAAATCTCGTCGTGGTGGAAATAATATAGAAAGGGATTTAAATCTTGGTAATATTATATTAAACTTTACAATACCTACCGATTTACATTTTATAACAGATGACCAAGAGCGTCAGCTTATATATAACGAACTTAATTCTAAATATGAAAGAGGTAATTTAAAATTTATTAATAATAAAGAGGTATTTAATATTCCATTTATTGTAGCAGCCAACTGTAAAGTTAGTACATTAAATGCTGCGGCAAATAAGGCAAAAGATAGTTTATTAACATATCATTCTATAAATTTAGGGTTTGAATTTAGTTTAAATCTACCAATATGTTTAGATATTGAGACTGTATATTATATAGAAAATTTTATTATAACCGTACTAGATACACACTTTCAGTCTGCTCAGGTTACTTCTGATATAAATAATATTGCAATTACAAAGGGATATACAAATATAAAGGAAATGAATCAGGTATTATCGTTTGATGATGATTATGAAGATTTTGCTATATTTACAGAAATACCAGAAGATGAATCAGATAAATATTATATTATAATTAGACATAATGAAAAAACAATTAATCAGGAATCGTTACTACAAGATAAATACACCTTACAGGAATTTCATATTCCAATAGTAAAAAAAGGTGATTTGATAATGGTGTTTATATTTAAGCAATAACGAAAAAAATAAATAAGAAGGAAGGGATAAATTAATATCCCTTCCTTATTATATTAATTAATATAATAATGATTATATTTCAATATCAAAAAAGTCTTTTATCTTATCTTTTTCAATATTAATTATCATTGCAAATTCCTTAGAATTTTCCTTTATAGGACGTCCAGGAATAATATCTTTCTTTATGTATATCTTCCTATTACCATTCGGAAGATTATCAATCTTATGGATTTTATTAGATATCATAGATATTGCCTCAAGTTTCTCGGCTCGAAATATATTACTTTTTTTATCATGCCGATCTTCTACGTATAATACATAGAATTCATTTTCGTCAATATTTTTAATATCAATATGATTATCATCATAAAATATATGATATTTACCATTATATTTCATAATATTAATATTTGGATTTTTATGATGTTTTTCTAATGATTTATTAAATCTATCCCCACGTATTATATATTTATACTGTTTATAATTGGGATTATTAATTTCAATCATATTACTTCTTAGATAATGCTTTCTTTATATCAGAAAGTATTTTTTCTATTGTTTTAATAGATTTTTCGATAAATGTATTATTTTTTTCTTCTTCAGTATCTTCTTCTTCAGTATCTTCTTCATCTTCTGAACAACGATCTATTGGATTAAAACCTACTTCTACAACATCTTCAACTTCTTCTTCAACTTCTTCTTCTTCGTAATTAAATACATCAGTTGCGAGTTTTAAAATATCGATATTATTCATATCATTAAATTGGCTACAATTATCGTCAATATATTCTTTAACATCATTTACAGATAAATTTGTAGTGATATAATTATCATCCTCTAATTCGGATTTAATAAATTTAAAAATATCGATTAGATGTGATGGAGCTTCAGTTGGATTACCAACATATCTAGCGACATCGCCTAATGATACTATATTGGATTTTTTAGCAGCTGGTTTAGGTTTAGATTTAGGAGCTTCTTTTTTAGCAACTGGTTTAGATTTAGATTTAGGAGCTTCTTTTTTAGCAGCTGGTTTAGTAGCTCCTTTAACTAATTCATATTTATCAATTTTCCCGTATTTTATAACCTTTATCTGTTTTTCTTTAACTAACTCATCGATATTTTTTTTATCCCCCGCTGCATATTTTGTCTTACCATATTCAACCGCAATCGCGGATAACGACATCGGTTCTGCATTATTTTTCATAATCTTTAGAATTTCATTTTTTGTCATTATAGCCATTTTGTTTCTCCTTTTAATTAAATATAATATTATCGTAGTCTATTTTTTTTTAATTTCATCACCTCCTTAAATAATCGATACGACTACTATATCAATTATTGTATACTTTATTAGTGGCCCAGATATGTTTGTATACTTGACCATTAATATTTAAGATATTAAATATCGGTGTTATATATTGTATAGACGAATATAATTTATGAAATAATTTAAATAATTTCAATTCATATATTATATCATTTAATTTATTTTTATCCATAAATATATCATATTCATCATTGGGTTTAAAATATAAATAATATGTATCCATACCATTCATATATATATTATATTCAAATTTCAATAAAATCTGTACATCTGAATATTTTTCTATATCATCATTTTTTGCTATTCGAAGATGATTTAATTTATCTTTAATATCATTCATCCCATGATCTAATGAATATAATTCTATTAATGCATAAAATATTATATAAGATATAATAATAGGTATAGGTAGTATTTTATATATTTTACTAAATTTAATATTATTATATTGATAAAACTCAATAGCATTATCTTCAAATAATAAAATTAATAAAGATTCATAATGATTTGAAAAATGATAATATGGCCTATATAATTTAAAATTATTATTAATCTTAGATGTTATTTTAATAAAAAGATCAGATAAATGATTTGGGGTTTCTATCATTTTATTTTCATTAATATAATATCTTTTTAGATTATAAAAATAAATACCACTACCTTCTAATTTAATATCGGTATAATCCATTTTACAACATAACTCAATTACCATATATTTTAAATTAATTTTCATATAATTATATTCGGGTATTATATAATAAAATTGTTCCATATCATCCGCGTTATATATATGATTAGTTTTAAATTTGCTTATATCTTTGATATATGAAACTTCTATGGATGATCTTTGACTATTTAATCTTTTGTATTTCATATTAAATATCTCCTTTGATTATTGATTTTTCGATAAAAAAATCTTACTTACTAAAATTATAATATATATAGATAATATATTTTTTAAAATTATTTTAAACAGTTTTATTTACTATATATATTATTAAAAATGAAAAAAAATTCATTTTAATTATAGGAGGATTTAAAAATGATAAAATATGAAATTAAAAGATCTAAAATTAGTAGAGTGGAATCAAATATCGAAATATTAAAAAATGGTGAATTATTTATATCATCTACCAATCCATGCACAACTATATTTAAGGAAAGTAAATATGATGAGTTTATTTTAGTAGTGGCAGAGTTGTATACATATCTTGTAAATAATGGTATAAATGAAAATGATATGGATAATTTAATTAAATATATAATAAATAGAGATGAAATAGAATTTTTTAATAATAATTATAAAAGAATAATAATAAGTATTATTGATATAATAATAAATAAAAGATTTAAAGATTTAAATTTAGACTTTAATAAATTTATAGATTTATCAAAGAAAACTAAAACATCAACATTTATGGATTATGATAATATTTTAGATTTAATTAAAATTATAATAATTAATAAAATATTTTTTAATATAATAATAACTTCGGATAATTTATCAAAATCGTTTAATACACTAAAGGCATTATATATTGCTGTAGGTATTAATGAAGATACTCTAGATAAATTATATAATATAATTAAATCTCAGATTAAAAAATGTGGATTTACTAATAAATACTTATGGGAAATATATCAGTATGAATTTGGTAAAGATAATTTTGCATTTATATTTAATATATTTACTCAGGTTACTACAAGATACTCATTAGTATATAATTTAGATCAAGACGAAACTTCACCAATGAGCTATTTAATATCAAATATTAATAATCAGATTAAATGGTGGTTAGATAATCATTTTGGAAATATTAGAATGTTATCGGTGGATAATGAATCTATTGATGGATTGTTTTCTAGTGCAATACATTATTCTCCAAACCAAAAGCAAATCAGTGTATATAAAAAAGTACAACATAAAAAATTTATACAGCAGACCGTTAATTTCTTAATGTCTTATAAAATTGATGAAAATGATTTAAATAAAATAAAAGAAACACTGAAAACTCATAAATTATCAATAATTAGTAAATATCTACTATCATATTTTGTATCAGAAATATTTGATTTTGATTTTGAAAGTATATTAAATATTATATTAATTAATGATCAAATTGCAAATAGATTTCTATTAATTATCAAAACTATATATAATGAATTGAAATCTGAATTAAATGAAGTCGCTATAGATGAACTAAATATAATATTCGCATCACTAAATTTATTTATACCTCATAATACAAAGGATAATTATTTTATAAATAAAAATGATATAGTTTTAGATCCAGAATATTCGAGTATAATGATGATGTTTATTTCCGATCCAAATTTTAAACATATTGAAAAACCAATTTTATCTATCATTTTTAATAAAATTGATAAGAATCTTTATGTTAGAAAAAATATGTTAACTCCACTATTTCAGCCAACAACTGTTATTAAAAATAAAGTAAAAGAAGTTAAACATTTATCAACTGATAGATATATTAAAGAAGTGATTATTAAACTATTTCATAAAATGTTTTCTGATAGTATTAGTTCATGTAATAGTATTATGAGTGAAATGGAAGATAATGTTAATCTTTTAGATCTTATACTACAGGGGTTTAAAAAATATATAAAAAGATAATTTGGAGGAAAGTTAATATGATTCGATATGAACTAGTTACATCAAAAGATGATGCATTAAAGTATAAATCTCAAATTCAGGAATTAGCTAAGATTTCGTATGGCAAAGATTATTTTACCGATGAATTATTTGATTGGTTTAATATTAAGTGTATTGGTAATCCAGTAATAAGTTTATGTTTCGATAATAATAAACTTATAGGACATTCTATGGCATTTCCACAAGATTGTCTAATCGATTGCCATCCAATATACTCTTATGCTTCTGCTAATGTAATGGTACATCCAGAGTATAGAAAGTTAGGTTTATTTACTAAACAAACATTGATAATCGAAGAATATCTAAAATCAAAAAATATAAATTTAATTATAAGTTTTCCAAATAGTAATTCATTACCAGTATTTGAGAAAAAACTTAATAGAGATGCATTTTTATATAATTATTTAGTAGATATTGATTATAATGATTTAGATACACTAATACATTATATAGAGGAAGTAAAAGATAATCGTTCCATTTTAGAAATAAATTTTAATATATTTCTATGGAGAATGTCAAAACCAAATTGTGAATATATTATTCGTGATGGAATTATACTTAAAAAATATAACGATAAATATACGATATTAGATATTAAAGATTATTTTAAAGATACAACTCATAGTTTCAAAAAAGATGAAAAGTATAATATATTTATCGATGGTAGATATATAGAAAAATATTTTAAGAATCATATGAAAACACCATATACATTTTGCTATAAATTTCTAAATGATATAAATATACCAAAACATTGTAAAGAAATAAATACTGTTAGTTTATTATTAGCAAATCCATTTTAATTATAGAGGGGATTATATAATGTTAAAAGATAAAAATATATTAATAGTAGCGCCACATCATGATGACGAAGTTCTTGGATGTGGTGGTTTATTATCATCAAAAATCTATAGAGATATTAGTATATTAACAATTACATTTACTAGTGAAGAAAGAGAGATTGAGTATAAAGCTCTTATAGATAAATTAGGGATAACGAAAAATTACCAATTATCATATGAAGATGCAAATTTATGTAATAAAGATATATCAGATATAGCATTTAATATTAATAAAATTATTAAATCATCTAATATCGATACTCTATTAATTCCATCACCATCATTACATCAAGATCATAAAATTGTATATCAATCGGCTTTAATATCGAGTAAAGATATATCGCTTACTGTTATGGAGTATGAATATCCAGAATTATGTATTAATTATCATAATTTTGAACCAAATTATTTTTTAAAATTAACGAATGTAAATATCGAAGAAAAAATACAATTATTTGAATTATATAAATCCCAGGTGAAATCCGGAAGAAATAGAGAAGCTATAAAACTTTTATCCCAATATAGAGCATTACAAATACATAGTAATACTCCGGTTGAATCATATAAAATAATAAAATATATGGAGGAAGTATAATGCAATCAAATATAATTCGGGATGTAACACTAATAATTAAAACTTTTAAACGAAAACCATTATTAGATATTTTAATTAATAGTATAAATAAATATTATAATGGAATTAATATAATTATACTAAATGATGATATTAAAGAGATTCAGTATCCACAATATAAAAATATTAGAGTTATAAATACCGAATTTAATATTGGTGTTGCAAAAGGTAGAAATATTTTAGTATCAAATGTTACAACTCCATATTTTTTAATGTTAGATGATGATTATGAATTTTATAAAAATACAGATATATCTATTATGTATAATATATTAGAAAATAATTCTATGTTAGATATAATTGCTGGGGTGGTAGATAGACTTCATTATCAGACAATGAAAATTACGGATAATGAAGTTACATTTAAATGGGGTTATTATCGATATGATAAGAAATATGACGTATACTATACCGATGTAGTGAGTCAATTTTTTATGGGTAGAATGGAAACATTTAAACTACGTGATATAAAGTGGCCTGAAAATTTAAAGGTTGCAGATCATAGCCCATTTATGTATATACTTAAAAAGATAGGTGGTATTGGTATTGGTGTAACTCCATCAGTTCAAATATTACATAATAAAGCTAAAAATACAAATAATGAGTATAAAAAGCATCGAAGTATAGGAGCTAAAGAGATAACATTTTCATTATTTTTTAAAAATGAGGGAATTTATAAACTACATACAAACTGGGAAATATCTAATAAAGCTACATATATATTTAATGAAAATCATACACATTATATATTAGAAAAGGATGGTAAATTTATAGCGTCTCGAATATATAGATATAATAATAAATTAGATATATCAAATTCTAATATTAAAAGTCCAAAAGTAATACCATATAATACATATATTAGTAATAATTTAAATGTATTGCAATCGGTTAAACCTTGTAATGATAATAAAATATGTGTATATGCAAATGATAACTTTATAGATGATATAACATTTATTATCAAAACTGGTTTACGCCCTAATGCTATTATTAGATTATTAAATACATTATTATATTATTACCCAAAATCGAATATTTTAATTGCATATGATGATGATACTACATTCGAGATAGATATACCAAACGTTACTATATATAAATTACCATTATGTAGTGGAGTATCATATGCTAGAAATTTTTTAGTAGATAAAGTAAATACTAAATATTTTATTAATTTAGATGATGATTTTATAATATCGGAAGATACCGATATTGAATATATGTATTATATAATGGAAAATTCGGATATTGATCTATTAGCAGGTCAATGGCGCAATAAGGGTAGATATAAAACCATTAGGGAAATAAATCCAGGATATATAGAATTTAATAATGGTCATAATGGATTTAATGCATTATATAATTATTATTTATGTGATGCTACTGGTCAATTTTTAATTGGTAGAACAGATAAATGGAAATCATTAAATATTAAATGGAACGATGAGCTAAAAACAGGTGAACATACTATATTTTATTATAACATATGGAAATATAATAGAAATAATTTTAAGGTTGCATATACACCAAATGTAATTATAGATCATGATCATTCGTGTAATACTCCTGAATATAATAAAATTAGATTGAGATCAAATTCAATGTTATATGATTATATGAATAAAAATGGAATATACTATCTTAAAACAATTGCTGGTTCAATATATCATAATAAGAAATAATACATAGAGGAGATATCATTATATGAGATTTATTGATTTTGATAAAGAGTATATTAATATTCCAGTAGTATCAAGACCAGTTACAATTGATAAAGCTACAGGAAAGGCAATACCAGGTGGATTATTCGATAGAGATATATTTGGAGAACAAGGAAGCTCCAAATATAGAACATCATATGGTGCAATATTTCTAAATTGTTATATTTTTTCACCATTTTTTTGTAATATAATACGAACTACAAATCGTAAACTATATAGAGTAATAATGGAAAACTTGAGATTTAATATATTAGATGATGGAAGTATAGAAATATCCGATAATGGTAAATATATAGGAATATATCATGCTATGAGATTGATTAGGCAGAATAAGCTTATTATTGGAAAATCGACAAATAATTTTAGGAAAGAATTAGTAGAAATCCTTCAGAAGAGTCCAGCAATATTCATCAATAGGATATTAGTTCCACCCCCAGCTAATAGACCAATTTCATATGCAGATGGTATTTATTCCGTACATGAATCTAATTCTTTTTTAACTGATATAATATCAATGTCAAATCAATTAAAGGGTATAACCATAAATGATGGTAATATATTACAACATTCTGATAGATTATCTAAAATTCAAAGTAAATTAGAAGAATATGTATTATTCATTCGAGAAACATTCGCTGGTAAAATGGGTAATATGCGACAAAATCTCATTTCTAAAACAACAGATTTTAGTGGAAGGACGGTTATTGTTAATGATAGTACACTTCGTATGGATGAGGCTTCAATTCCATTCGTTATGGCACTTACGATGTTTAAGCCTTTTATATTACATTATATGTATAAAGAGATAGATAAAATACGACCAATATTAGCTAAAATATATTCCGATAACGTTACTAGTGCACATATGCTTGCAGATAATTTAATCGATGATATATCAAATGGTAGATTAACTCATCCTGATATAGTAAAATTTATAGAACCATATTTACAATCTGCAATTAAATCTAAATTAATTGTAATGAAAAGGGATCCTGCATTACATAGAGATAGTATAAGATCATTTTATGTTAAGTATAACTTTTCTATGACAACAAAAATAAACCATTTAGTATTAACTCCATTTAATGCAGACTTCGATGGAGATACTATGGCGGTTATATTACCTATAACTCAGCAGGCTCAGGAAGCCGCTAAAAAACTATTATTTACTTCTAATATATTTTCTGGTGCTAAAAGTTTTAGACCTGCAATTCAGATGAAAAATGATGGTATTTTAGGACTATATTTATTAACATTAGATGACTAGTTTCATTTATATAATGTCGCTAACAAATATTGAATATATAATCTAATAGGAGACTGGGAATATGTTAAACATTAATTATAATACTAATCCACATGTAATATTCAATATTGTAAATAATAAGATATTAATATGTAAGTTACCCGAAATAGATTTAAATTATCTTCCAGAATTCTTCAGTCAAATAAAGACATATATCGAAGAGAATGATGACTTAAGATTTTTAGTATTCGATTTTATAGATATTAATTATATCGATAGTTCAATTGTGGCTGGATTTATAAATATATATAAATTAATTGAAAAATATTATGAAAATCATCCACTTATTAATATTAGAAAATCGAATAAAATTTTCATATATAATATTCATCAAAATGTATTAAAAATTTTAGAAATGTTAAAGATGAATAAATTATTTATAATTAAAAAAGATATAAACGAGGTTTTTGAATATATATCTAATGAACTATAATTATAATATAACTTCAATATTCAGTCCCGTAAAAGTATATGATATAGTATATTGATAATTTTAAAAATAAAATATGGGAGATTAATATATAATGGATCGATTATTAAATTTTATCATTGACATATTATTAAAGGAAAATTCTGGAATAACTATAACGGTTTTAGTATTATTATATATTATTACAATAATTATTTTAAAGCCAGGTAAAATACCTTTTATTAGTACATCAAATTCATCCACAAATAAATCATCATTACCTGTAATATCATTAGCATCTATCGAAATTGAATTAAAACAGTGTAAAAACTCCTTAGATGAAATAATTCGATCTATTGCGAATAGTGATTGTAATAGTGAAATAAATAGTAAAAAAATTATTAGTGAATCTGAATTTTTAATAAAAAAAATTAAAGAGATCGAAGAAGAAATAAAATATCAAAAAATAAATATATCGACTCTATCATCATTATTAAATGATTTAATAAAGGAAACTAAACAACTTACTAAAGCAATTTATATAATGAGTAAAAAGCTTAAAGATAATAGTTCTGAATAGAGGAGGTGATATATAAATGTGTATATTTGATGATATTCGAGCTAAGCTAGATGAAATTAATATAAACATAAATAAAAATTTAGATAATAAAAATAATGATATTAATAAGAATAAATATAAAATTGAGAAAAATTTGGATTTTATAACAAAAACATTAAATGATACATTTAACAATTTAAAGTAAATACTTGTTATAAAAAAAATAAAAAGAGGATGGTTAAACTATTATGAAATTTGTATTTAGTAAAGACTTACAATTTGGTATTATTGACGTACAATTTGGATTAGAAGAGTCATATATTATCGCAGATATGAATAATGGTAGTAATACCCAAAAATTGGTAAAATTATATTTTACTGCGGAAGATATTAAAATAACAGATTTTATTGATTGTATTTTTCCAGAGAAAATTATCTTAGATATTAATATTAAAAAATGTGATAATTTACCAAATGATCAATATATTAAATCAATAGTATTAAATTTAGATGGTAATAGTATTAGTTCCGAATATATTATAGAATTTAAAGATAAATTTAAATATGATATTAAAACTATAACTAATATCGAAAATAAATCTGACTTACCACAATTAACCGAAAATATTATTAATTGCATTAATTTATATAAAGATAAATTTGATGCAATTAAAAAAATTAATTCTAAATATATATTCCCAAGACATACAAAAAAATATAATGAATGTATTAATACTGGTGAGACAATAGATCCAGTACAATTTAAAGTTGAGATTTATAATGAAATTAATACTTCATATGGTCAATTTATTAAATATGATAAAGATTACTTTGGATTAGCTGCACTTGCTGATTATACAATCAATAGTAAAAACTATAGAGATTCATTTATGTTTATATCTAATATATTAAAAGATTTAGACGAAAGTAATAATATAGAGTTTAGAGGATAATATATGAATAATATTCAGTTATTTATAATATTCGTATATATTACTATATTATTTTTTATAATATTATGTACAATTAAAAAAATATTATTAAAAGACCACCCATATAAATTTATTAATAATATAATCCCAATGGTATTATTTTCATATAATACAACATTAAATATAGATACAAGTAACAATCCATTTATATTTAATACAAAGAAACATAATGAAATTATAGCTCATTTTATACTAATAAAAAATATATATGAGCCAATACGAAATATAACATTAACAAAAGAATTATGTAAGTATATTATAATACAAACGAGATTTTTTGAATATAAAATGAGTTGCTTAAATAATTCTAATATTAACGAATTAGTAGATAATATCGAAAATGATATTGATAATCAATTGCGTATACTTGAAGAAGATATAATAATAGATGATTTCCCATTATGACATATAATTATTATAATATAAGGTGGTGGAATTATAAATATGAAATTATTAATATTTCCATGTAATACTGTAGATAAAGTTCATAATGTAAAATTTATAAAAACGTATATTGATAAATATTTTAAGAATAAATCTAAGATCGAATATATTTTATTTAATTATCATAAAAATATAGAATTATGTAACGATATAATGAATATATTAAAAGATGGTGGTTTACAAAATATTTCAATATCTACACCAACCGAATTAGATTGTATGAAATGTATTGAAAAAGATTTAAATAGATTATTATCAAAAATTGATAGTATACTATTTATTACTGAACCGACATGTCCACTTTCTAAAGTAATAATAAAATCCCATTATAATAAAATAAAGCGTTCAACTATATTAATATCAATCATAAAACGATATAATAATACATATATAGATTTAGAAGTAGAATATATATGGAAAGATATTGAAAGGATTCAATTTGATCCAGGTAAAAAAATAAAATCATTTGTAAAGATGAAAAAAAGAGATAGGCTAAAAAATGGAGATAATATCGATGAATAATATAATACTATATCCAGAGTTACAATACTTCTATGAAAAAAATAATAAATTTAATATTACTAATGGTCAGGAAGATTTATTAGAAGAATATATTGAATTAAATTCTGATAATAATTATAATAGTTTTATTAAAGCTATATTTGATAATATTAATACTGATGAATCATCGGAATATACTGGATCATTAAATTATTATTTTAAACCTACTAATATAAATATAAATGATATTAATATATCTCGAATTAAGTTAAAATTACAACTAGTGAATAGAAATATGATGGATATATTAATTCATTCCGAGGCTAATAATATAAATAAAATTAATTTATTTGAATTAACATCGTCTGAAATAAATATTATTGAAATCTTATTTAATAATAAAATTTCAGATTTAATTATAATCGATGAATCATTTAAGGGATATTTTGATATTGAAATGGAAGCTGATGAACGTACCACATTAACAGATTTATTAATATTAAGATATAATATACTTAAAGGATATCATATTGAATTAGAAAAATTAGAATTTTTATTTGATATTAATATATCTACATTAGATATATGTGAACCTAAAAAAATACTAATTCAATTATTAATAGATAGAATTTGCTCAGATTTATTAACTATACTATCTACTAAAGAAGTAGATTTAAGAATAATACGGTCTTGTCCAAAACCAGGGGATGAATCGGATGAATCAACCCCATACTAACAGGAGTATATAAAATATATGGAAAATAATATTAAGAAAATACAATTATTTTTAAAAACTATCGAAAAATATAAAAATGGTGAACTCCGACCAGTCGATATGAATACTGAAACTATTAATTTACTTAATAATAGAATTAAACTTAAAAATTATTTTAATAAAGCATTACGAGTAGATGCATTTTTAAATGAAGATAATTTAAGAATGATAGATTTTGCCATAGATTTACAAGCATGTAAAAGAACTCTTAATGATAAAATAATGAACATTACAAAACCCGATATTGCAGATAATGAAACACTGACAAATCTCTTAGAATTATTTGGTTATACGAATCATTCTTTATTGGATGAAAATACTAAACGTTCATTTGTACAAGATATTGCTCGATTATATAAAAATAAAGGCAATCCATCCGCAATTCGTGATATAATAAATTATACTATATTCTTAGATTCAGAAATAGTTGAATTCTGGTTATCCCGTAATAGAAAGGACAATGATGTATTTTTTATTGGTCAAGCTGTTAGAGATTCATTTTTAGGTAAACTAATAGGTACAATTAATAAAGATTATAACTCATTAACATTATCTGATCCACATTGGCAATATACTAAATCTCAGATAATAGAATTGGATAATAATTTGCCTGGATATGGTTTACCAAGTATGTCACCATATTTTACTCTTGGTATCAATTTAGATTTGGCTGGATTATCTAAAGGTATATTATATTTATCAAGAGAGGCGAAACGTCAGTATAATATATATAATACAAATAAAAATTTATTCATTAATGAGCAATTAAATCGAATAAGCTCATTTGATGGATATTTAAGTATTTTAGAATTATTATTAACAACTTCTTATTTATATAACTATAGATTTAATCGTAACGCTACAATTGAACCAGGTACTAAAATAATGAGTTGGAACCCCACAAGTCCAAATTCTACATCAGATCAATTTATTGCCGACTATAATAAATATTTTGAATCCAATTTATTCGCCCGAACATCTACTGGGCAGGATGCACAGAATATTGCGGATGCGCCAGTTTCTACTACTTGGAATAAAGATGGTAATATTGAACATATATTTGATGAATCTACTGGAAAGATCGAAACTATAAGATATCTTGCCCAAAGAGAAATACCTAAATTTACATATGAAAGGCAAGGTGATGATTATAATATTAATAATCTTATATTAAATAATATAATTTCTGATAAAAAAGATTATGCATATTATTATCATGAAAAGCGTTTATTTATTTCTGGTGGAATTGATATTAATGGTAACGTTGATAATAATGTATATGAATATAGTTTGGATACCCATGAAAAACGATTATTTGTATCATTACCAGTAGGACTATATAGACATAATATAATATTTGATCAAGTTGGTAGAAAACTGTTTATATTTAATGGTTTATATAAAGATCAGATAACAGGTGAGCCAAAATTAAATGAATCGATATATATTTATATTATAGAAGACGATTTATTAGTAGATAGGGAAAATCCATTTGCCCGCATTGATGCTACTGTACAGCCAATAACAACAAATTTTATCGTATCTCCTGGATATAATCCAGATACTAATAAATATGAAAATAATATATATATAATACAAAATTTAGATGGAGTATTTGAAGAGTCTATTCCAGTACCATTTAATATAGATAATATTGGAATACAGCCAAGTATGATGTATAATCCATACGAAAATAAAATATATGTATCTGGTGGATATAAAGCAGGTAATCTTTCATCATTATCATATACAATAGATAATTCACTTTTAGAAGAATATATAATAAATGGTGGAATAGATACAAATTCTATATTTACAGAATTACCACAAATGCTAGTTAATAGAGGTAGATTTATAACAGCTAAATTAAATATTTCTACCGATATGATTCATGTTGGTGGTTGGTTACAAACTGTTAACACAAACGATATTAGAAATAATTTAATATCTGATTATATAAATACTAGTAATACAGGTCATTCATCTTTAGTAGAATATTTAAAATATGAATATTTATTTGGTACAAATATATTTATACCAAGTAGCAGAGTTGATGGATATGATAATATTCATAATATATGGAATATACGTAATATAACGTATTATAATACTGGTGGACTAAAGTCAGAAAATCCATATAGATATATTATAGATACATCTAGTATATATATAGTAGAAGATGATGTAATCTATTTTTATAATCCAATTACATATAAAATTGAGAACGATGTAATAACAGATATACAAATTCGTAGAGACATAGATTTATGTATGAAATGGGGTATAAAACTGAAATATAATGAATTTCATACATATGAGAATCAGGATCCAGAAAAAATAGATGTAGTATCACAAGTAATAGATCCAAATAATAGAAATAGACGAAAAGATAGAGATGAAAGATTAAGAGATAGAGAAACTATATTTAGTCAAACTGAATATTATATATCCGAAACTAATGAACAGAATATGGATATTCTTACTACCGTAAATCCAGAATTTGCTAATTATATTAATTCTATTAAAGATTTAATTGATGAAGAGTTTAACTTAATATTTTATGAACTATTAAATACTTTAGATATAATATGTATATCAGCAGGATTTAAAACTACATTTAGAGGATTATTCTTATTAAAAGATGATAAAATAATACCAAAAGTAGTTGAAGAATTTAAACCTATAAATTCAAGATATGCTGGACTATCATTAATATATAGTATTAATGATAGAATTGGTGATACATTTGGTATTTCAGAATTTATTAAAACAATACCAAAAATATTTCATGAAGAAGATTTAAAAATTCATGATGTATCGGATAGTATTACATTAAGTCCTACACTATATCTAGTAGAAGATTTTTCGTATAGGCATGGATTAGATCAGCAATGGATTAGACATGAGCCTGATATGCCATATCAGCGAAAATTAACTATATTGGATCCAACTAATCCAGAAGCTCCAGGTAACTCGATGTATATATATCCAATTACTCAAATATTTGATGGAGACCAAATATGTACAACTGATAATATAAAATGCAATATTACATTTTATAATAATCAGAATGAAGTTTTATTCCAGGTAGAAGATTATAATTGGTTGGATAGGAAGTTATGGGAACATTTCTATGAACTTACTGGTGGATTTAGTTCTCTTACTCCATTCGCAATAATGGATGAAGCATCATCTATTGGAGATGAAGAAATATTTGTAATATGTGGTGAGGAAGGAGACGATATAATAGTTGGTGAAAGAATAACTTTTGAATAAGTATAGAAAGGAGAATATATAATGGCTGATTATAGGTTAAAGAAAATAAGTGAATATCCATTGGTTATTGGTGCGATGAAGGAATTAGATGCATTTATTATTGCATCAGATAATAATAACTTAAAGGTTACATTTCAGGAATTAAAATCTCAAATATTAGGTGATATAATAAGTAGATTAGAAACATTAGAAGGTATGGAAATACCAGATCCAACCACAATAGATAATATGAATGCAGGAGAGCAATTAGAACCAGATCAGGTTGTTGGTATTAATCCAATTGATCAAAAAATATATAAATGTATTGCAAATATATCTAGTATAATACCTATTGGAATATCGAGGCAAACTACATCAGTGGATAATAAAGCTATTATTACAACATTTGGAAAAATAGCTTTACAGTCAATATCATTTAATCAGGATGATATGAATAAATATGTTTATTTATCTAATACTACACCTGGTGAATTTATTATAGCTTCGCCTAATATGTTAGATTCATTTAATAATAATGATGTACTACAACCTATTGGATTCATTACAAATTCAAATATTATTTTCATAGATATAGAACAGAGAATTAAAATAACAAAATAATATTAATACTATAAGAGGAGTAAATACATGTATTTTTATAAATTTGATTCAACTACTGGAATGCCAATATTAGCAGAATTAATATTAAATGATATTAATCAATTTAATTTGGATAAATATTTATTAGAAGGAGATATATTACAATATAGTAAATCTATAAATAAATTTATCATCCAGAGATTGGGACATTTATTACCAGTAGCAGATAAGTATACTAATGTTCCACCAACTTCACCAACCGATGGTATGAAAGTATTAATTACAGACTTAAATAATACTCCTGCAACAGATGAATTTGAAGGACATGATAATAAACTTGCTATATATAATTTAGATGCAACATCATGGATATTTATAGATATATCTAAGAATGATATGATAATGGTTAATAATAATAAGAATGATATATTAGTAAAGGAAATGCTTATATTTAATGGAGTAAATTGGAGTAGCATGACATTACATTCCACTAATATAAGAGTAGTACCAAACAGTCCAAAGTATACATCAACCGATTTAAATGGATATCTTAATCAATTATCATCGGATGTAATTACACTATCAGATACTATGAGTTTGATAATAACACCACATATAAATGATTCATCTATTCATTCTCCACTTAATGATGGAATTACTTCTAACAATACTTTATGGTCATCTATTAAGACTAATTCATTACTTGAATCTATTAATTCATCTCTTACTATGATGGTAAAAGATTTAAATATGGTATATAATTTACAGAAAATATATCACAATCCATTTATGGATGAAAGTTTAATGGATGAAAGTTTAATGGATGAAAGTACAATAAAAGAGATATCCGAAGTATTTCTGGATTTAACTCAATATAGATATTTTGATATTTTATTATCTTATGATATTAATATTATATTTACAGATAATTTTGATTCAAATCCTCTATTCTTAAATCGAGATAAAGCAATATCTTGTATAGTTAAACTTCGGCAGGATGTTGAAGGTAATAGAAGTATAGATTTTGATGGCATGAATGATATTATATGGATGACAAATGATGGAGAGATGCCAATATTTGATACATCTCCACTTAAAATATATACAATATTATTTCATTTTATACCAGATGAATCTCAGGGATATTTATGCTATGCTAAAGTTATAGATGGAATGGATAATGAAATTCCCGAAAATCCAGAAATAAAAAATCCAAAGCTAACAGGTATATCTACTATAGAGGCATTTAGAGAAAAAACAATTACTGCAGATTCAACTGATACTTATACCATTAATTTAGATATAAGTTCGGTATTTAATATTAAATTAACAGATGATTGTTTATTTAATATTATAGGAACATTATGGCCAGAAACTACCGCATCATTTACATTAGCATTAACTCAGGATTCAGTTGGTAATAGAGTGGTTGAATTTCCGGCAAATATTAAATGGGAAGACGATACGCCTCCGGAAATGTCTATGGATGCTAATACTACTACGGTATTTGTATTCTTTACTATGGATGGTGGAAATACATTTCTTGGATTTAGATCTGGTAAAGGATTTTTATTAACTACATAAAAGTTAAGGAGGATTTTAATTAAATGGATAAAAAAATATTAACTCGTGAGGTAAATCTAAAGGATCATCTTAATTCGATAGAAGATAATATGATTGCTGATAATGGTTTAGATACAAGAATTCCAATTAAAGGTTCTGTTAGAATATATAATAATATAACAGGGGAACTTTTACGAGCTAAAGATAACTTAGTTGTATATGCGTCACGTGAAATTATTATTCCAAGAATTTTTAATAAAGATAGAACATCAGGGGAAATAAAACGAAATTATAGTATTAATTGGATTTCAGTTGGGACTGGTGGAGCTTCCGTAGCAGATCCATATACTCCTCTAATGGTAAAATCTACAGACGAGTCATTAGTAAATGAAATAGTACTATCATCTGGTAATCCAGATTATGTTGATGGTGGAAAAAAGAAACCTATACTTTGGGATGAAAAAGAAATATTAGCAGATGAACTAAATGATAATAGATATCTTATATGTAAAACTACTACGCTTATTGGTAGAGATGAAGCTAATGGTGTATCTGGTAATCATATTAACGAAGCAGCGTTATGGTGGTCACCATCTCCATATACAACAGATGGTAATACAGGATTTAATCCAGCTAATGCAGGGGACCCAAATAATTTCGTAATGGCATCTAGATTTACATTCCCTACATTATATAAAACGGATGCTATGGAATTTCTAATAGTATGGTTCTATTTTGTATAAAAATATATATATAAAGGATTAAATATGATTACTATAAATAATACCATAATTACAAATTTTTATATTAGTGCAATAGATATAGATAATAATATTTTAATTGAAAATGAATTATATAAAAATAAATATTCATATCATATACCTAATAAATTATTATTACTAGAATATGGTTTTAATTTTGATGATAAAAATATATTATTAGAATTTGATGTATCTAAATTTATTTCTAAAATATATGAAAAGATTAAAAATTTATTATCTAAGTTTGTATCGGGTGTTGCTAAGTTTTTGAAATATATTTGGAATAATTATAAAAAATTAATATCGGTAGCAGCTGCACTTGGTCTTGGAATTAGTTTTATTTTAGTAATGGGTACTGATGTATTAAGACAGGCATCAAAAATGAATACAATAAATGAACTATATAAATCATTATCAATTGATAGAGATTTAGAAAAAGTGACTGCAGATAAAAGAATAATATCTTCAAAGAAAGATAAAATGACCGTACTTGGTGAAACTGCATCTACTGGTAGAAGAATAGAACATGAAATAAACGAAGAAATTTTAAATATGAAAAAACAGAATACTATAGCAAATAGTATAACGAAGCATATTTCTATCGTCATAAATTTATTTATAGATAGTATAATGGCTATAATAAATAGAATATTTGCTGCTATTAAGAATCGTAAAGTAGATGATAATAAAGAAAAGATTAAAATAGAAGATATTATTAAAAAATATGAACCTAAATATGATGTTAAAGAAAGAGAAAATAAAATATTAAGTCATTTAAATAATACATTTAAAAGAGAGGCATCGAACGTTCCAATTTATCGTAATGATAGAGAACCACTAGAGCGACTATATAATGTAGTAAATAATATCGCTCTTAATATTCTAAATAAAAGAGAAGAATTATATTCATCGGCTAAATTAAAATCTCCAATAAAATCAACTAGAGAAGTTAAGCGTGGTATTGAGCTACTAGATCAGTTATATAATGATAAAAAGATCCGGGATGAATGGGAAGCAGCTAAGAAGCTAAGAGAAGTTAGTGGAACTACATCTGATATTCCAGATTATACAACATATAAATCACAAAAAATTGCATGGCATACAATGTTGGAGATGAATAATAAAGAGAGAAAGAAAATAGATATAAGAAATAAGAGTAAATGAATTATTATATAGATCTAACAAAAATAGATATATATGTAATAAAACGATATAATTTAATTTTTAAATAAAATGGAGGATACATAATGAGTAATATTCCAAACTATTCAGGTGTATTTAGTTCGTTTCGTGATATTAGCTTAACAGGTATTGCACCAGCTGGAAGCACTCGAGGAATATTTTTATTCTTTGCAGATCAAGGTAAAGATAATAAATTAGATATATTCCTTAATGAATCAGAATTTAAAAGAGAGTATGGTAATTCGACACTTAAATATCAGCCATATAACTTTGGTCATTTAAATGCGAAAACATATACTACAATATCGCCTGCTTGGTGTATGAGACTTTTACCTCAAGATGCTACATATTCAAATGTAACAGTATCTATTGTAAGAGATAATAGTATTGTAGATCCAAATAATCCTAACTATGGTTGGAAATATGAATATGATCAGCTTACCGTATCATCAGAAGCTGCAATTGATATGTTTTGGACTACATTCATAAATAATCCAGATGGTATTACAAGAATACCATTAGCAGTATTTTTTGGTAAAGGAAGGGGTAGTTGGTATAATAAATTAAAATTTAGAGTAACTAAACCCAATAATCAAACTGGTAGATTTACATTCACATTATATAAAATGAATGATGCTGGAGATTTTGAAATAGTTACAGATAGATTAATATCAACAAATCCTGATATTAAAGGACCATCTGGTGAAAATATATTTATTGAGTCTATAGTAAATGATGAAATTGAATATATTAATTGTAAATTAAATCCTGAACTTAATAGTAATCATATTATTAATATATTAAGCTCTTTGGATACATTATCAGAATATCCAGAAGTAGTTGATATTATTAATTCACCGACAGAAATTAATATCGAGTTAGGTGATACATATATGATTGGTAATAGAGCCACTGGTCAGTTTTTAAATAAAGAAGGTCATATTGTAAGATATGATGAAACTTTAGATACATGGTTATATTGGAATTCAGAATTAAAACAGTTTATTGATATATTAGATGAATCTGATGAATCTTCTATTGAAAGTTTAATACCTGTAGTATATGGATCAATAATTAAAACTACAAAAAATAATAATTATATCGTTCATTATGGTAATGGATATACTGATCCATTTGATGTATATTTACATGGAATTATATTTAATACCGGTAATCAGGTATATTCATCATTTAATTCTGAAAGTACATTTAAAGAACTTGGTAAAGGTTCCGAAGGTAGTTTATTGGATCAATTTGGTATGATTAATACATCAGTTGCAAATGAATTGCTATCAAAAGCCTTTATTGGAGATATAGATAGTAATATACTTAATACCGAAGATGTTGATTTTTCAGTATTAATTGATGCTGGATATCCAACTGAGGTTAAAAATGCAATTGCGTTTTTAAGTACAATGAGACAAGATTTCTTTTCATACTTAGATAATGGATTTTGTAGAAATGTAAAAGAAGAAGTTACTTTAAGAAAAAAGGAAAATACATTTAATAATAGATTAATGGCATTATTTAGTCCATATGTTACGAAGTATATTCCAGATTATGGTAGACGCATGAAAGTTCCTGTATCATCTATATTATCATCAAAAGTACCAATTAATGATAGAGATCTATATCCATGGGCTTCAATTGCAGGATATAGTTCAACAGGTAATAAAGGAATTATTGAAGGTATATTGGATATCGAATATAATCCAGTAACACCAGAAGAAAGAACTTTACTAAAAGATTATCAAATTAATCCAATAACAAGAACCTCTTCGGGCATAGCAATTGTTGAACAGGTAACGACTTTAATAAACCCATCGGTATGGAATGATATTCATATTAATAGATTATATTTATATATCGATAAAAATCTTAAAACGTTTTTACGATTTTATAAATTTGAAGTTAATAATGAACATGTTTGGAGAAATGTAGCTGAAATAGTATCATCATGGTTAAATGAATTACCAAATGCATTTGAAGAGGCTCCACAGATTGAAGTATATGCAGATGAATATGCAAGACGTACATTAAAAGCATTTTATGTTAAGATATATTCAATTCCTAATAGATTGGCTGAAAAAATACTATTGGAATATAATGTTAAATAAACTAAGGGGGAATAAATATATATGAATATAATTAGTAATGCACCAATCATTGATCCATTCTCAGGAGCGTATGGTGGAAATAATCCTAAATATGTTGCTGATGCTGCGCCACGAGGTTATTTTTTCGTATTTTATTTAGGTATACCTGAAACCTTAGTAAAATTACCAGAAATAAAATCTCCTATTAATACAATACCAAACATTTCATTATATCTAAGTGCAATGACAGTTAATATCGATGGTTTTGATACATCGATGGGTAAAGTGACAACAGAGGGTAGAGCTGGAAGAAAACAGAATGATGCAACAAGACAGGATTTTCCAGACTCCGTAACATGTACTATTAGAGAAAGAGATGGATTACCAATTATTAGAATTATGTCTGCTTGGAGCAATATGATTGCAGATTTAAGAACTGGTGGAAGACATTATAATCTAGTAGCAGGTGATACAGCATTATCTACAAGATATAAATGTAAAATATTAGTTGCATATACTAAGCAGGATTATAGCACACTACAACTAGCAGTTTTATATTCTGGATGTTTCCCTGATAAAGTTCCATATTCAGCAATTACAAATCAGGATATCACAACTGTTGATAATGTACCAGATCATAATATTGGTTGGTCATTTGATGGAGTACCAGAATTTTCAATTAGTAATCCACAGATTGAAGAAATGGCTAAATCTCTTGTAACTACATATAGAGGTCCAATCGAAACCGTACGTAAAAGTTTAAATATTGATTATACAAAATAAGTCTAATCTGTACGCAATAAAAGGGGATTGATAATAATATCTTTCCCCTTTAGTTTCATTAATTAATAACTGGGGGAATTTTTTTATATGTTTAATAATAATGATACTACCTGGATTCTTAAAAGTAAAGTAGCCGAATATATTAATAAATTCTTAAAGTATAATACTAATATATCGGAACTTACCCTTTTAACTACCCCTGATAATATATTATTCGAAATGTTCTTTCCTAAACTTAATGATTATATTAAATTAGAAAATAATAATATTAATAATATAAATAGAAATCAAAAAATGATACTAAATTCACTAATTATAGAACCAACAAAAAAAGATATATTATTAGAATGTGAGTTTAGAGGAAATGAAAAAATGGATCCAATATTTAAATATATTGATTCATATCTATATGAATCTGAAAGTATTACTAATAAACTCACAAGTGCATCAAAAGTAATAAGTTGTATAGATAATATATGTAATAATGAATTACTTAATAAATATAATAAAGTAATTACATTTTGTAAAAATAATTCATATCCTCGAAATCATTTAATGAGTAATAAAATGTTTTCATTCTTAATGGAATCGGAAAATATAATAATTGGTAATAGGTTAATTAACTTATTTCATGATAGAATTAATATATGGAAAAATAATAAAAGTATTTATAAAATTGATAGAGAAATTTTTAATATATTAATAGAAAATTTTAATAAATAAAGGAGATAACATATAGATGAAAAATCCATTTAATAGAATTGAAATTATAGCATTGGATATGATTAGACAGAATAATATATTATTCGAATCATATATATTAAGTAGTTGCTCCTTTACAGATTTTCTTGCTAATATATGTATCGATTATAATGACTTCAGTGTTAAAGTAAAAGATAATATATTACTAGAAATGGAAAATAATAGTAAATCTGGTGTAGATACTCCAAGTATAATGGATGGTAATGAATTTACAGGTACATTTTTTACATATAAAGATATTATATTATTCGTTAATAATATGGAAAAGATATATATTAATAAAGTTGAATCTAGATTCGAAGATATATTAGATAGAATTAAAACTATAAATAAACAGCCTGATGTACAAATTGCAATAAATCAATTACTTGTTGATATAGATAAATTATTACGTAATGTATTTAATTTAGTAACAATTACTCAAAAAAATTTTAATGTAATTAATAAAAAGTTTAAAGATGTTAGTTTAAAAAATACTAAAGATACTGAAGATACTATTAGACAGAATAATACTATTCAGATGAAAGAATTGCTTACTGGATTAAATCTTATATTTACATTATATAAATATCTTCTTACTAATTTAAATAAAAAGAATAAATTTGAAAGAATTAAATTGTTCATATCTAATGATAAATATGATATACCAACTAATAGTATTCAATATAATAAAATCGTTTCATATATTGATATATTTAAACGCTTAGAACAAGAAGAAACATTTAGATTATTCGAAATATTATCTAATAATAAAAAGCGATTAGATAATATATTTTTTATTGAAAAGATTATTAATAAAACAGAATATAATTTTGAAAAAATAATGGAAATTCAAAATGAAAACTTTATAGAAGTCGATATAGATACATTTGAAAAGAACTTAAAAAATGGTATTGATGGTATTACAGATTTATTTACTCCATTATTTAATAAGGGTATTATATTGGAAGATGAAGTAATACAACAATATATATCTGAAAACGTTATGAGTAAAATATTACTATTATGTAAAGTAATTCATCCTAAATTAGAAAAAGCAATTAAATCTATTAAAATTGCTATTAAGGATGAACAACTTAAACCTACAAACGCATTACTTACTACTATATTTAGTATTATATCATACTGTTATAAACTAAAATTAAAAATAATTTATATAATAAAAGATCTTAAACTAATAAAAAATAAAATATCTTTATTAAAAGAAGAAGGTAGTAATATTAATATTTCTGTTATTAATAAATATAAACAGGAATTAGAGAATAATATTAAACGAAAACAAAATATAGATTCATTGTTTGAAAATATTTTAGATGAATTTAATGTGGTTATAAGAGTAACAATTCAAAAATCATCTGAAGAAAAAAACCAGAAAACTATCGAAGATTTTAAAATTGATATTGATAAGTAAATATTAGGAGATATAATGAATATATTATTATTAGAAATGGCTTGTAATATATCGGCTATTAAAGATAAGCGTACAATTAAAAGTATTATGTATATATTACAAAAATATAAAGATAATCCTACTATTGCATATCAGAAAATCGATGAACTAAATTGTAAAGCTATTAAAGATAATTATGATGGATATTACTTTAGTGAAGTTAATAAAGAAATAACCGAAGGTAGTAATACACTTACCGAACTTAAAAATATTCAAACTGCACTATCTTCGGGTAAAAATATTAAAATACCAAATAATGTATCTCAAATTGTAGAAGATAAAGATGTTATAATAAACGAATATGATAATACATATAGATGGATTGACTATATTTTAACTAGAATAATATTATGGATTAGATTGAGTGGTATTGCAATACTAAAAGTTATACCAAGAATTTTATCATCGATTATTACATTTGTGTTACGCATTGCAGGAGTTAATGAAAATGTAGCTAAATTTTTAGGTACTTCAATATCATATACTATTACTACTTTAACTCTAATGGGTATTGGAAGTTGGCTATCAAACGCACTTGCAATTTATATTAAAAATATAGGTAATCACTTAAAAAATCATTTAGTCGATGCAAAAAAACTAATAATTGGTACGTGGAATAAGGCTACAAGTCTTTTTAAATCAGATGAAGTACCTTCCCATGGTACACAATTAATGCTATTTAATGAATCTAAAAATATTAATATTAAAGATGAATTAAATCATAAATATAATGATATAAAAGATAAACATTTATTAAAGCTTAATTTAACCATTCTATCCGAAACGAATAAGTTTAAAATGAATTTATATAATAAAGCATTAGAAAATGCACCAGAAGAAAGAAAAGAAAAAATTAAAATGGAAATGGAAAATAGTAAAGTAGAATTTCAAAATATAATTAAGAAATTAAAACAAGGAGATTAAAAAATTATGAATCAAGTAAAAATCAAAAATGATAAGATATCGTATCCATTACTAATGGAATTTTATCGAGCTATTAATAATATTAATACAATCCATCCAGATAATATTCTATTAGAAAATACAAATTATTTATATCAAGCGGTAATTACTGATGGTCTTAGATTTAATACAAAAAATATTTTAGTTGAATTTGATACTAAAACCGTATTACAAAGAATTGATAATAATTTCGATGGAATGATATCTTCATTACAAGAAAGAAATAATAATCTTCCATTAAGAAGTTCAATTAGAAGATTTAATTCTATAGTATTATCTACAATAACTCGAATTAAACGATTTGTTATAAGAGTAGTTAAATTTATGCTTAGACATAAATATTCAATTAGTGCAGTATTAGGTCTAATTGTAGCAGCTATTTATGTATCTAAAAATATTAGATCTAAAGAAAAGATATCAAATAATAATCAATCTGTAGCAACTAAATCGGAATCACAACCACCCGAAGTTGACGTTAAACCAGAAGAATTTGAAGATTTTGAAAAAGCTGCACAAGAAGCCGTTGAAAAAATATCACAGAAAGTATCATCATCTGCTCCTTCAGATTTATCAGATGAAGCTAAAGAGGAATTTGAATCTATTATTATTGATACTAAAAGATCAATTGATAAAGATATTATTATTCCTGAAATTCCAAAAACTGCTTCAGAAATAAAAGACTCTAAAGGTACAATGGAGGTAAATAATATTACTGATGATTCTGAAGCGACTAAACCATCAAACCCACTTGATAAAGATATTGCTGGTGCAAAAGATAAATATGGATTTGATGTTTCTCGATGGAGAACCGAAGGCGTTAAATCATTAGGAAGACCTGCTACTAAAGATGAGGTTGATAAATATTTAGAAATTAGAGAAAAAGAAATCAATGAGCAGCAGAAAAATGTTGATACTACTCCAGCAGGTACTCCAGTAAGATTACCACGTAGAATGACTATGGTTACTTATGGTAAAGTTAATGGTAAAGATGTTCCTGGACCAAAATATCTTCTTAAAGGATTAGAAGTACCAAAAGAAGTATTCGAAAAATATGTTGAAGTATATGGTACTAAAGAAGGTAAAGATAATTATAATAAAATAAAATCTGGTGAATACGATACAGCATTTATTAAAGGTACAAAATAATATTTAATAAGGAGACTTTTTAATATGATTAAATCAATCAAAGTAAAAAATGATACTACAAGATTTCATTTAGTTAAATTTTATGGAGATATTACAGAATCTAATGATACTTTATTTATGGAATCCGACGAATCGATAAATGGTTTATTATTATACTATGGTATTAAAGTAAATCCAAAAACTGGTTTACTACAGGAAATGGATGCTAATGTATATACTCAGAGAATGCAGGCTGCCCAAAATAAAGCCTTAAGTGGAGTTGATCCACAGCATCGCCCAGCTGTACAGGGATTTTTTTCTAAAGCAATGACTGTATTTAAAACCGCATTATCAAAAGGTATATCTATTGCAGGACTATTATCATTAGGTTCATTGGTAATTGGGGCTGCTACTATTGGATACAAAATAAAAAAGAATGGATTTGAACCTACAATGATTGAATTGAATAAAAAACTATCTAATATTACTAATAGTATTAAAGATAAAATTGATGAAGCTATTAAGAATAATAGATTAAAAAATCTAAAACCGGAAGAATTAGGGAAAGATGTTCCAAGTAATATGAAATCTCCAGAAACTACAAATATTCCTACAAATGCACCAAATACCATATCATCTAGACAGGAAGCTGAATTGGCAAAAAGAATGAATGCATCAAAAAAATAATGGAGGATTGAAATAATATGGGTAAACAATTTAAACTAAATATTGGTAATATTGAAACAAAAGATATCGTAAGCTTATATAGCTCATTGTATCCAAATAAAAAATATTTCTTAATGGAATCGGAAGATGATATATATATGGCATTATCTGAATATGGATTTAGATTTAATAAAAATACTAAAGTATTAATGGAATATGATGCCCAGCAGGGATTTTCAAAATTTGATGGAAAAGCTTCTCAGATATCACATGGATTAGATTCAAATCAAAAATCTATTTTTGGTAAAGTATATAGTAAAGTTAAAAGTATTACATGGGCTATACTTAAAACTGGTGGAATTGTAGTTGCAATATCTTCTTTAGGATTTTTTATTTATAAAGTTCAGCAGGACCTTAAAGCTGGTAAACCATTTAATGAGGCGATAAAAAGTGCTACAGAACAATTTAAATCAAAGGTAAATACATATATAACTTCTATAAAAGAAAAAATGGCGAAACGTGGAGAAAGTACCGAAAATACAAAAGTTGATAATATTTCAAATGAAGTTAATACAATTGATAATGATATCGCATCGGCTCCACAGAGTACTGCTACTAATGTACCAGAAGCTATCGACACTAATGATATAACTACCGAAGTTAATGAAGCTAAAGTAGAACAAGCAAAACCACAGAATAATGAAAATCTACTTGATAGAGGTCCAAAAACTGGTACATTAACAGATACAAAATTAAATGCGGATATATCATCTCTTAAAATTAAAGATGAAGATCCAAGAGTTAAAGAATTGAAATCAGAAGTATCAAAACTTAGTGCAGATAAACAATCTCAAGCTATTCGGTTACAATCAAAAATAGAAAATATACAGCAGGAAAAAGAGCAAATATCTTCAGTATTACATAAAGTGAATACACAGTCAAGAGAACAGCAAAAAGAACTTGATAATATTGCTAAAAGAGAAGCTGCTTTACAAGCTGATATTAAAAGACGACAGGAAGCACTTGCTGCGGCTAAGAGAGCAGAAGAAGAATCAAAACAAAAACAATTAGATGAAGCTGCTCAAAAAGCTGCAAGAGAAGCTGCACAGACTCAGGAAGCTGAATTAAGAAAAATTGCAGAAGAAGAAGCAAGAATTCAAAAAGCTAAAGAAGCTGCACTAAATCGACAGAAACAATTAGAGCAGGAAAAGGCTAAAAGATATCAAGAAAAGATATTAAAAGAAAATGAACAGAAAAAACTTGCGGAACAGGCAAAACCTTTAGGTGAACGTATATATAATCTATTTAAAGGAAGTATACTCGATCCAAATAAAGATAGAAGAGAACAAGCTAATATTAATCGCCCTGCTTCACCAAAACCTATTGGAACAACTAGAAAACTACAGCCACAAGATACAACTTTACAAAAATAATTTAATATAAAATAAAATA